>BNJV01002477.1_pt1 | contig 76773 bp, 105 predicted proteins | sample 8540591 | NCBI WGS metagenome assembly BNJV01 (sample SAMD00202457, study PRJDB9452) | human saliva metagenome | host: Homo sapiens | reverse complement strand
ATAGATAAATAAAAGTCAGGTAAGAGCCAGAATCCTATGAATCTCATTCCTTTATAAGTCATTCGATATCAGCGTATTACAGAATTACAATGCAAAAGGTGCTACTAGCCTTCAAAAGAGCGTTAGTAAGAGGCTTAAAGGGCACCTTTGCAAGCTCAAAGGGCGTCTTTTCGAAGGCTATTAAGCATAAATGGAAATATAGATGGTGGAAAATTGTTTACAGTTCTAGAGGCTGGACAAGTGAATTAGTAAACAGACTGATGAGTTGACAAGTTTATTCCTTATTATAATTAGATGTCTCTACTTTCGAAGTAAAGGTGAGCATTTTGCTTATTAGATGTTAAACCCATGTTATATTTATGTTTCTCTTTGCTTTTATAGAAATATCTTTTTACTTTTGACACTATAAGACAACAGATTGCAAATCTTCCTCTTTTTCTCCAAGGGCAAGACATGTTTATCAGCCGTACAGAGGACTTCGAAGTTGTTGAGGTTTTTCTCTTTTTGTTTTCTGGTAAAGGAGATGATATAGGGTGCCTCGTTTATCATCTAACAACTTAAAATTATCAATTATGAGTTCATTTAGAGCAACTTTGGAATTGGGTGGTAAGGAGTATGACGTACTCTACTCTAACTACGAGTCTAGTCGTACAACTGACAAGAAAGGTCAGCCTGCATCACATCTCTGGCGGTCGTCATCAGTAGCAACTATCGAGTCTACTGATGACACTCTACTATTGAGGCTATGCTTAACAGCCAGTTCAAGCCTCGTTGAGGTAAGATCGTTTACAAGAAGAGCGAGGGATGCTAAGATGAAGGGAGATTTCTTTCAAGAATGCTTACGATCGTTCACTACAAGGAAACACTCGACGTTAACAACGAAGGCTCTATGATCTATCGCTATGACTTTCTCTGCTGAGAATATCAACGTTGGCGATGCTGAGCTTGACAAACATCCTGTACTCGCACATAAGTTTAGGAAACATTTGGACTATGTTGAGCTGTCGTGTTCGAGCATAGTCCTCTTTCGCTTTCAACACTCAAAGGGACTTAAATCAGTTTAGTCGCAGTTATCGTCTCATCTCCTAAGACTAAAAGATATAATATCCCCAGCACGCCTATTAGCTTAATTTTGATCTCAAAACAAACCATGTCAATTCCTTTCAACCCCATCACTATCAGCAGGGAAAGAGTCTCTTTCTTCCTATTTCTCTACAAATCGAACAAAGCATGATGAACATCACCGTTTCAAAATGTCTGTTGAATTGAAACGGGTAGCAATAGATATGTACATAATCATCAATAGCAGCAAGGACTGGCTCGGAGAAAAGCATTGTCGTTAAGGCTGCTAAACACTCCTATCTTTGTTGGTGTGGTGACAAATGTACAGTTACACAGAGAAGGAAGTGACTTTGGATGTATTATCGTTTCTGGCTACTCTGCAACATACAGAATGGAAACCGCACATAGCTGTTTCCTCATGGAATGATGCAACCATTGGGGATGTGGTTGAAACTATCGAACAAGCTAAGGCAGTTGGAGTTAAATCCAGCATTCAAGGAAAAACAAAGACTATATTTTGCCACATATGAAGAATCGGACTTCGACTTTATCCGTCGTCTTGCACATCAGTCAGTATCAAGAATGGATGTATTACGATGGAACAAAACTCATCTTTGGTAAACCAAGGAAATTGGCTGACCCTATAATATTGGAATATGGAACGACGTTGTCTTCACTTGACATTGGTTTACAGACCCTTGCACGCTCTGAGCAGGTATTCTCTTATCACTCTGGTGCGGACCGTGAGATGCAACGCATGACGCCAGACTTACTATGGTCGTCATCAAACTTTTTCGGGCGATGCTTCCGTGCATCACTTGGGAATGTTCTCAAAACCTGCACGACAGCATGCACTGCTACGTATCGGTGATGAGTCGGAACTTATTAATTACATGGGACGTAAGCAGGGCGGCTGAGACTGCTGAGACACATTACATCACAGCTGAGAGTCAGGTGCCAACCTGCGTGTGGAGGCTCTGTCGTCAGTCTCTATAGTTCATTCTTGGGAACGTGTGAGGAAAACATATCAAAAGAAAGTTTGGGTAACTTTATCATCATTGAGATAACCCATGAGGAATGGCTAAGAAAGCTACTACAAAAACCGCTTCAAGGCTATACCTGCTACAATAAAAAGCATTACCAAGTCCAAAGGTGCGTATGCCATTAGCCGGAAACGCAGATGGCAACGGTGTTTAGTAATGCTGACCCAGAGGGTAAGGGTCGTGTGCTACGTATGAACTGGCAGACAGATGGTATGCAGACTGGTTCGATGCAGTGTGATGACACCTGATGGCGGTAGCAGTAGTGACGTAAAGAGCAATCGTGGTTTTGTCTTTATCCCAGAGGTCAGCGATCAAGTCCTCCTCGGTTTCCGTCATGGAGACCCAGCAAGACCATATGTTATGGGAGCCTGTTTAATGGAGTTACGAGGTAACGGTGGCGGTTCAAATAATAGTGACAAAGTCTTAAGACGCGTAGTGGTATTTCTGTTATCCTGAATGATGATAATAAGTCACTTGCAATAAAAGAGTGTGAGGTGGTAGCTCCATTCATTGAATGGAAATCGAAACATCTTGCTAATGCCCTAAGAACATACAGCTCCCATGCTGGTAATGATATGTCTTTAATGGTAGGTCACGACCTGCAAGTTAGTCGTTGGAAACTCACAAACAACGAACACTTGGTAATATGTTGCTGACCAACGTAATGCAGAAGATATTGGTAAACACTCCTTTCATGCAGCAGCTTGTTGCAGACTTCTTCCATACACAGGCAGGAAAAGGCATTGCTCAACTCTCAAAAAGCAAATAAAGATTTGAGGCTCCAGAGACGAATATAGTTGGTGAGCAAGAACTTTTTATACATTCTGCAAACAAAACGGTGAGTGAATTCGCAAGGTACGATGGAGATGCGTGGAGAACAAGGCATGCATGAACTGAATACGGCAAAAGAATATGAAACTGTAAAAGAAGAAATAGGCAAAGGTATGTGTACAGTTTAGAACATCAGAAAGTTATAGCGGTGATTTCGGCTTTGACTGCACGTTTTGCAGACTCAAACAGAGCTGGGGATATAGAAGAGAATCGCTATGACAAGATAACTGGTACTACTGAAGAAGATGATTTCAAACAGGAAACAAACAAGTATAATCAATTCTCTGTCCGAATATAAGCAACAGTATATTATACCTTGAAGAAGAAAAGAAGAAGCTGCTAAAAGCTGCTGCTCTTACTACAGGGACCAATGAAGGTAAAAATCAATAGACTCATCTTTATGTAGTACCAAGATGACTTTGAAGAACGGAAACTCTGCAGATTTAGAATTAAATATAGATGTTCATGAAAAAGGCAGTATCACTTGAATACGAATATGATGAGAAACTTTACTTTGTGGATAAGAAAGTTGCAAACATTCTAGACAAAGGCTTTCATAAAGGTGATACATTGAGCATAAAATGTATGCAAGAATTCTCGGAAGATAAGGAGATACGTCTTTTATGCTTATGATAAGAAGAGAAAGAGAAATCATTATCCGGCAATTAATTATAAAAGCAAATGATAAGAAAACATTGCTATGCGTTAAATGTAGTATAGTAAGAATACTTGTATAGCAGGTGATATTATATCATTTCCTTCTGAGAACTCTTCTCGAAAAGAGATGTTAAAAAGATATTTTAGTCAATGTTATATAGAAGCTAATATTGAGGATTGTGATTTAGATTTAACAACTCAATTACGTAAGAAAACTTTCTTAACTTATACAAAGGGAGGGTATTTAATAGAAAGTAAGATTGATGATCAAACACTCTTCACATATCTTATAAATGAATTGAAGAATGATCCTAAAACCAAGAAATATACTAATTATTATAAATTATTTTGTTTTTGATGAAGAAGTTGAAAAGAAAACATTAAATGGGCAAGCACGAAATATAAGTACTAAAAGAAGCGATAATCTTAAAGAATGGTCTTGATAAAAGAAACTATTGTTCATGAATCTGTTTCATTGTTTAGGGCTATACCATTCTTTTTAGTTTAAAATAAATATACATTTGAGAAATATAAAACAGATAATATTATGGATTATCAAAAAGAATAGTTCTACTTCACAAGAATCGACAGTACAAAAACAAAACCGATATTCCAAAGACTATTGTTTCTATTCCAAGAGTTGCTATGGCAATTCCAATGGTATATTATCCATAAAGATTTAAAGACATTACATCAGATAAATGAGGAGAAGAAAAATTACTAGAAAGAGTTAATGATCTATTAATATATATATAGAAATGAATAAGCTGTTATTTTCTTTTTAACAATATTAGTGACTTTAAATAGTTGTGGGAAAGGCACAAGACACAAGTAATAATAACTTAAAAATAGCAAGAATATGGAAAAACAACAGAGAAATTTGATTCATGGACATATTACACACAAAGACAAGGAAGTGAGCATGTTTTTGAAGATCACTACGAGGAAAGTACGTCAGTTTGGAGGAGATAATGGCCTGATTTTGTTGAATATGCAAGGAAACAGAATGAACTATTTGGTACTTACAAAGAATTCTATAATAAAAACTAAGACACTCACAGACGATACTATTATAATAAATTTAGTATTGGTATTTGGAAAGTATACAACGAAGATGGCTAGCTTAATAGAAACGATGAGACAAGATATCTCCTTATAAAAACCATCCATGGGAGAAAGTTGAAAGATTTATAACGGAAGAAATTAAAGTTGAATTTGTCTGATAAAGATGTTGAAGTGAATCGCTATATTGATGAAGAAGTTAATCTTCCAATTTGGTATATTACATGGAGAACTGATAGTACAGAAGTATTTTCTATAAAAACAAAATGCTCTTACTGGTCAAAAAGTTATATCAAAGGAAATAAAATGAGGTTAGAGAATAATAAATTCAAATATTGATAAAATTAATAGAAGATTAGAAGAAGGATGACAAAACCTAAAATAAAGTAGAAATGCAAAATCGTAACTCGGTGGCGCTATTATGTGTTGTACTTAGAACTGGGCAAGCTAAGTTGACAGTTCTTAGTCAAAGTTTCGAAGTATTTTAGGAGCATTCGTAGCGACGGAGGAAGATGAAATTGGTTTAATTAATATCCCAAGTTTTGAGTTTGCAAATGTAGTTCTCCGAATCCTCCTTGTCTTCCCCAGCCACAAGGCTGCAGCAAACAACAAAGAAAGACAGTATCAATGGGATGAAAAAGCTGACGGAGCAGTCATTCTGTATATGTGCTAAAGGAGGAAGAATATCATTCGTTGATACAGGAAGTAATTCTTTTGTTGAAAGTGAATAAACCTCAATCGGTCATTAGACCACAATATGTATAATTTTTACTTTGCTATTGTTTTCTAACCGATTCGGCTTTATTTTATCCCAAAACAAACAACCCATGTCAATTCCTTTTCAACCCCATCACTATCAGCGTAGGAAAGAAGTCTCTTTCTTCTTTATTTCTACAAATCGAACAAAACATAGGTAAACACCACTGTTTCCAAATGTCTGTTGAGTTGGAAACGGGTAGCAATAGATATGTACATAATATCAATAGCAGCAAGGACTGGCTCGAAGAAAGCATTGTCGTTAAGGCTGCTAACACTCCTATCTTTGTTGGTGTGGGTGACAAAATGTACAGTTACACAGAGAAGGAAGTGACTTTGGATGTATTATCGTTTCTGGCTACTCTGCAACATACAGAATGGAAACCGCACATAGCTGTTTCTCATGGAATGATACAACCATTGGGGATGTGGTTAAGAAACTATGCGAACAAGCTAAGGTGCAGTTGGAGTTAAAATCCAGTATCTCAGCGAAAAACAAAGACTATATTTGCTAATATGAAGAATCGGACTTCGACTTTATCCGTCGTCTTGCACATCAGTATCAAGAATGGATGTATTTCGATGGAACAAAGCTGATCTTTGGTAAAACCACGAAACTGGCTGACCCTATAATATTGAATATGGAACGACGTTGTCTTCCCTCGACATTGGTTTACAGACTACTCGCACGTTCAGAACAGGTGTTCTCTTTATCATTCAGGGGCAGATCGTGAGATGCAACGCATGACACCAGACTTTACCCTATGGTCATGCACAAACTATCGGGCGAGGCTTCGTGCATCATTAGGGTATGTTCTCAAAACCCTGTAAGACAGCATGCACCGCCACGTATCAGTGATGAGTCGGAACTTATTAATTACATGGGGCGTAAGCAGGCGGCAGAGACGGCTGAGACACATTACATCACGGCTGAGAGTCAGGTGCCAACCCTGCGTGTAGGTTCTGTCGTAAGTCTCTATAGTTCATTCTTGAAACGTAGGGAATAGATCATAAGGAGAGTTTAGGTAACTTCATCATTACCGAAATAACACACGAGGTGAGCCAAGGAAGCTACTACAAAAACCGCTTCAAGGCTATCCCCGCAACAATAAAAGGCACTGCCAAGTCCAAAGGTGCGTATGCTATTGGCAGAACACAGATGGCAAATCTAGTGCTCAGCAATGCTGACCCAGAGGGAAGGACCGTGTGCGTGTACGTATGAACTGGCAGACGGATGGTATGCAGACAAGCTGGGTGCGTGTGATGACACCTGATGGCGGTAGTAGTAAGTGACGTAAAGGAGGAACCGTGGTTTTGTATTTATCCCAGAGGTAGGCGACCAAGTCCTCCTCGGTTTCCGCCATGTGACCCTGCAAGACCCTATGTTATGGGTAGCCTGTTTAATGGAACAACAGGTGGGGGAGGTCTGAAGATAATCACAAGAAAAAGTATAATAACCAGAAGTGGGCATACACTATCATTCAATGATAACGTAAATGGTGATCGGAGTATTATTATCAAAGATGTTGCTGGTAATCGTATTTGCATAGAATTCAGCCAATAGAACAATAAACATTTCGGCAATAGAAGAAATTAATTTAACTTCCAAAAATATAAATATAAAAAAGCTAAAAGAGAATGTGACTATAACTGCTGGTAAGGATTATTCTTCTTCGTAGACGGAAATTATACTAATTATGTTATGGGAGAACTGCAGCAAAAATATTGAAAAACAAAAATGAGATTATTTCTGGTGATACATCTGTACTTATGGAAGGAAACTTAGATATGAAAAATTTCAAAAGACCTTACATAGTGATGTTGAGTGGTGATATCACCACCGAAATGGTGGAGAAAACCACAGTGCACACTGATGGTAAAACAGATATACAAGCTACAATTGTCAATATAGCAAAGAAATAAAAATTATGTCTAAAGTACAAAACCAGCCCGAAGATAAGAAAAACCCATCCTCTCTAAAGTCGTTAATATTCATTTGGGAGTATTCTCTGACGGTACATCTAACAATAAACTGAATATTAGGAATATCGAAATAATAAAATACCCATGGTATAGCCCAAGTAGGTTGAGAATCAGGTGGTCGATAGCTATAAAAAGGCTTTTCAAATGTAGCGATTTTGTCAGATTACTATATTAAAGGTTGGAAAAATGATATATATTATGACAGAGTTTATATAGAAGGTATCGCCACAGCTCCACGCGAAAAAGAGACAGATTCCGAGGCTTAGATGACATTCTCATCTGCAGCTAATGGTACAGGAGAATACGGAATCAATGGAAAAGTTGAAAGGGGTTGTACGCAAGTAACTGATAAAATATGTGAGATACTAAAAATCACAAAGACCAACAGGGGCTACTATAGGTTCCCTTTATACTTAGATGTCTTCTGGCTTTAGCCGTGAGCAGCTATGCGGCAAGAAGATTTATTAGCTGTATAGAGAAGCCACAGGACATCACATAGAAACCTTTTTCAAACTTGTTTTTATTTTAATGTATCCCTTAAAAACATTTTATGAAGAAAGGACTGAATGAAAAGCATAACTCCATGCTTTTTGACTTTTTTGATACAGTTTCCTCCCGGCGGATATACTTTCAAGGATGACGTGCCGGAGTTAACGTTACAAGTCCCACGCCCACAAAGAGTTGTTCAACTTGTTGCAGGTGACGAATATCGCAAGAATTTTGCTTTGACACGTATAAATACTGCCAATAAAAACCCGGGAGAAGAGATTATCCTACCTGGATGCACACTCTGATATTGGTGGGGGTATTGTGAATCTGAAAAGAAGATATTGTACTTAAAAACATACAGTTGAAAGTGAAGTTTTATACTATTTATAGAGGATATAAGTTCTTAGATCAATTGATTGACGAAGGATGGTTTATAAAGAAAACAGAAAAGACAAGAACCATCAGCAATGAATATAGTCGTATACCACTACATATAATGTATGGATATAAAAAGGTCTGTTTAGGGTTGAATTTTGATAGATAAATATAAAATTCCACCCACATTACAACCCATTAAAAACGATTAGAGTCTATACGAACAGCCCCCATACGAGTTCACTACATCACCCCACACACACTAAACCCCTTTAAAGGGAGTAGGTGATTATGCATTGAGTGAAATCTATCAGACACAACTCATTTTGCACTCTATCTGCAGAAGGAGGACTGCGCATGGACCCATAACAATAAGAACCGCATAATAATAGCATGATAATGAAAAATAACAATAACATTCAAAACAGCAACAGTTCTTTTCTTTTTATTCTACTAAGTTTATTTAACATTTCCTGTAACAGTATGATAATAACAAAAATACGCATGGTCCCCAACATCCAAAGTGCACCAATTTTATATCCTGTTGAACTATGCAGTTTATATGCACAGTGGAAATACAGTGCATTAGCAGTACTCTTCTTGCAGTAGAGACATGTTAGGCTCAGCAATCTAAGCTGCTCAATGATGATGGTAAATACCTCTCACCCACAGGTACTTGATATTGTAGCACGAGTTGACAAAAATTTATAGAGAAGCTGACCTCCATTGAGAAAATTAAGGATTTATTAAGAGTGTATATCAATGAAAAAGGAAAAGATAACCCATGATAGAGTAAATGTTGGACTGATTCCTGGCACGTATTATTATTATATTTTCTTTAGAGAGGAGAAAGAGATATAGAGTTGTAGAAAGTATACGGGAAAAAGACACGTCAATATTCAGAAAGACTTATTCCCTGGTGCTTACTGGGCATATAAAGATATTAATAGCTACTCCGACACTTATTTATGCTCGTAAAGATGAAGACTGGGTGAAGGCTTATGAAAAAGTATGGACTCAACCACGGGCTTTGGGATAGATATCGAAAAGCGGTATGATTATGATATAAAAGTCAACTTCGAAGATGAAAAACTCGAAGCAGGGATATTCACTTTATCGTTTTTGCTAATAAGCGAACGATGCACCACTAATGGCATATAATCCACAAATCTATTTTAAGAACCCTCCCGTGCATTACGGTTCTTCGCACTTTCGTGGACAAACGGTAGCTGTGAATATTCCGGCTACTTTTTATCTAAATGAGGATGAAGTTATGCATATCTTCCCTGAGGCTTTTCAAAAATAGTGGAGCAAAGAAAGGGAAGATTAGAAGCGAATATTGATAAATACAATATGGGCGTTTCCATTAGTCTACATGTAGACGGAAAAAGAATATCTTATCAAGCAAACGATATAGAAATAGATAAGCACAAGATTGGTTCTGATGATGTAGAAATCTATCTATAGGAAATTCGCGCATACGGCGCAGACCCTCCTTATTTTAAGGTGAATAATATACCCGCGTCAGAAATATTGATTATTTGAAATGTTTTGAATAAACCGGCTTTACACCAATTAAAACCTCTTTAAAAAGGGAGTGATTAGCATTGGTGAAATCTATCGCATCAACTATTTTTGCATCTATCTGCAGAAGGAGTGACTTAGCATATGGACCCGATAATAATAAGAACCGCATAATAATAGATGATAATGATAACAATATCAAACAGCAAAGTTCTTGATCGGTTCTTACTGGGTTTATTTTAACATTTCCTGTAACAGTATGATTATACAAAAATACGCATGGTCCCCCAAACATCCAGCGCTCCAATGGAATCCTGTTGAAACTAGCCTGATGCGTTATGAGAACAATAGTGCATTAGCAGTACCCTCTTCGCCATCCTTTTCTAATGGCTCAGCAATGCTTGGAGCTTCATGGACTCAATGATGATGGGGAACATCCTCGCCAACCGGCTTGGATATCGTGTGGTTCTCAATGTTGACAAAATTCTACAGTGTTGACTTCCCATTGAGAAAACATTATGATTTATTTGAAGAGGGTCTATCAATGAAAAAGGAGAAAAGATAACTATAATCAGCAAATGTTGGACTGATTCCCTACGGACGTAATATTATATTTTTAGAGAGTGAGAAAGAGACATAGAGTTATGTAGCTATACCCGGTAAAGACACGGTAATATCTGTGAAAAGACTTTATTCCTGGAAAAGCTCATGGGCATATAAAGATATTAATAGCTACATTGACACTATTTATGCTCGTCAAAGACGAAGACCGGGTGAAGGCTTATGAAAAGTATGGACCTAACCAAGGGCTTTTGGGATAGATATCGAAAGCGGTATAATTACGATATAAATGTTAATTTTTGAAGATAAGAACTCAAAGCAGGATATTCACTTATCGCTTTTGCTAACACGAACGATGCACTACTAATGCATATAATCCACAAATCTATTTTAAGAACCCTGCTGCATTACGGTTCTTCGCACTGTGTGGACAAACAGCGGCTACTGAATATTCTGGCTACTTTTATCTAAATGAGGATGAAGTTATGCATATCTTCCTGAGGCTTCAAAAATAGTGGAGCAAAAGGAAGATTAGAAGTGAATATTGATAAATACAATAAAGGTAGCAGCTCATTAGTCTACATGTAGACGGAAAAGAATATCTTATCAAGCAAACGAAAAATAGAAATAGATAAAAACAAGATTGGTTCTTATGATGGCAGAAAATATCTATATGAATTACGAACCTACTGATAAAGACCCATCTTTTATAGGTGAATAATATACCTGCGTCAGATAGATTGATTATTGGTAAATGTTTTGAATAAAATGTGTAACATGCGCTTTTAAATATATCATCCATTGTCTTTCCAGATGGGCACACCTCCACACTCACATGTGTCGAGGGTGTACATTTTGAGAAATTTGAAAAATGCACCCTGAAAGTTGTTTTTCTCGGTTCAAAAAGATATTTTATGGAATAATAAACCCTTAGATACTGCACGCTAAAGTTGCATTTGACTTAGGGCGATCTGTTTTATCCTTTTATCTTTCAGGAGAATGATTATGGTATGAGCTATTAAACTTGTAAGGGAGACAAAAGGCAATGGGATAAATATAGTAAAAACGCTTGTTCAGAGGAAGAATCAAAATACGTGAAAGAATATATAGAGAGTAGCTCTCATGGATGAAAGATAAGATACATTTCTAAAGCAATTATGCAACGAATCTCCCAATCCTACATGCTTTTTAAGGATAATCAAGATTATCTCTTGACACCAAATTTTCCTAATCCAAATGCGCCACTACAATGCAAAGTTTATAAAAGAACCTCATCATATTCTAACCTCAGTATTTGGGACTTAAAAGCAAAGTTATGTAGCTGTCCAGAAGGAAGGAATTCTGAAGTAGAAAACAATCACATGGTATCCCTAAAGATATTCATTTGGAATTTGAGCATGAGATATCAATGAAGGCTACTACCGCAAATGAGTGGGATATAAACATAATAGAAGAGGATATGGGAAAAGAATATATTGGTCAATGGAGCAAAAGCAACCTGCGTATGGAAACCTCTGTAGTCAATTGTTGGTGAATGATAATACAGGTGTTACTATGAACGGTAATCGCACTGCCACAACAAAAACATTAGGGAATACTTTCTTCCTAATTTTGGGACTTGCAGCCACACATAATAACTGTCCGTGCACTCCCCAATATAGTAAAATGGGAGAAATTCTATGATGGCGTGAGCATCAATGGAACATCATATCCTACTTGATGATAGTGTTGAACTCTGTGCTTTAGGTTCACCTAATTGTATTAGTTTTCAACATACTGGACAATATAAAGTCTTAGGAGCATTTGATTTTGCTAAAATACCTGTTGAACATATTGCTGATATTTGTCCAATAGCTCCAAGATAATACGACCTCTTGTTTCATCTGTAAATTTTGCACTGCCAAGTCCAAAGGTGCGTATGCCATTAGCTGAAACGCAGATGGCAACCGTGCTCAGTAATGCTGACCCTGAGGAAAGGGGCCGTGTGCGTGTACGCATGAACTGGCAGACGGATGGTATGCAGACAGGTTGGGTGCGTGTATGACACCAGATGGCGGTAGCAGTAGTGACGTAAAGAGCAACCATGCGGTTTTGTAGTTTATCCCAGAGGTAGGCGACCAAGTCCTCCTCGGCTTTCCGTCATGGCGATTCCAGCTCGCCCATACGTTTTAGGTAGCCTGTTTAATGGAACAACAGGTAACGGTGGAGGTTCAAATAATAGTATTAAAGAGTCTTAAGATACGTAGTGGTATTTCTGTTATCCCTCAACGATGATACATAAGTCACTGAGATAAAAGATGCAGGCGGTAGTTCCATTCATTTGGATGGAGATGAAATATCTTGCTTAATGCCCCTAAGAACATACAGCTCCATGTTGGTAATGATATGTCCTTAATGGTAGGTCACGACCTGCAAGTTAATGTTGGAAACTCACAAACAACGAACATTGGTAATATGTTGCTGACCAATGTGATGCAGAAAGATATTGGTAAACACACCGTTCATGCAGCAGATTGTTGCAGACTTCTTCCACACACAGGCAGGAAAGGCATTGCTCAACTCTCAGAAGCACAAATAAAGATTGAGGCTCCAGAGACGAATGTAGTTGGTGAGCAAAATATTTATGCATAGTGCAGAGAAAGCCATTGTTAATTCACAAGGGACAATGGAAGTAAGAGGATTAAATGAATTAAATCAAGGTATGAGCTACGAAACGACTGATCCTACCTTAGATTGTGACACCGTTGTTTACTTCAAACCAACATCAGATTATAACGGGGAGTTTGGTTTTGATTGGTACAGAATGGGGGACAGTGGAGTCAATGGTGATTTTGCGTTTGAAAAGAAAGAAAAAGATATTGATAAGGGCATCATTGGGCAACATTATATGAAAATGAGAAAGGGGAGAAAGTAACTGCTGATTATAGTATGTAGATAAGGATGGAAACTATCAGTATTCTGAGTTTGAGACATTGAAAAGCAGCATGATTCTGCCAAAGAAACTGTTATGAAAGGAAAAACTATTTTATGGTTAAAAATGAAGAGAATAAGGATAAAAGTTACGAATATACGTATTTTACTCCTATAATGACCATAATGAATGGAGGGAAGCAAAATTGAATGCTGTGTAATAAAGTTCAACCCAGGGAGACAGACCTAAAATGATAAAACTGGAATTTGGAAAAGATTGCAAGGATTTGAGTGTTTCCTTCTACTCTTCCGATAAAAGAAGGTGAAACACCTATAACTATAACGTGTTCTGGAGAATTTGATAAGGAACAAGTGCTATTGGTTAAGGCTGACGAAAAAGAATGGTAAAATACGGAACTGCGATACTAGCTCAGAAAGAGATAAAGGTAGTTACAATTAAAGTAAGAACAAGATTGAATGAAAATAGAGGTTCCAAAATTGGTAAAAATTTCTACAGGCGGTCCCTGATCTCTTTTGTCAACACCCTAAACAAGCTCTGATTACTGTACCTGAAGGGGTAAAACCGCAGAGGAACTGGGATTGTACAGATGAAGATACTACCAACGCATATAAAGAAACCCTTACAAGTAAAGAAGGCGAGGAACGAGTATGGAATCGTTTTAAAACTTCATGGGAAATGAAGAATACATTGGAACAAACTTTACAAAAGAAGTATGGAACATGTCCTATGACGACTACTATAAATTGTTTTTCTTCAGCATTCACGCGTAGCCCTAATGGATATGCTTATTATGAAGTAAGCATGCTTGTGATAGTCAACAACGCTTCTGACAGTTGGACTGAGGTCTATCATTGCTTTGGCTTATTACTTTTGATTTCAGAGATTCTAAACGTTGCGGAAATTGGTTATAGATACACGAAAACAAACAATATGTTGACTATAGTCACCATGTGGGTATAGAACGCCATAGCCTTTTTATTTGCAGTGGATGATATAAATCTTATATTGTCAGGGCAAACCAGAGTCGAGACACAAAGAGTAGAGGTAAGGAAGAAGTATTAAAACACAAAAGTGCAGGTAAAAAGAAGAATGATAATTGTTTTTAATCACAATCAAAAGAAGATTGTAAAATATTATAGTCAGATGAGAAAAAGTATATCTTATAGTATTAACAGCGATGCTTTCATAGCGCCACACAAAATTCAAAATAATATGGGGAACAAGTAGAGAAATTTAATTATGATTATTATAAAAAGTAAACTTCACCCTAATACAACGTCGGTAGTCACGAGAAAGATAAGACTGTTGTTGAAAGTTGATTTTGACCACTACTATTCTATAGTTCAAATAAAGAATAGAACTTTCTGCAAGGAGTGAAAATTTATCATAAAAATGGTATATTGTGGGAAGAAGGAAAGCAATTTTATTGTTCGAGCATAGAAATCGGATGTGAGAATATGACATAAAGATGGAAAATTAATAAAGGAAAACGGATGAAGATAAAATTTGAGAGATTAAGGATAAAACCTAAAAGATTTACTCCTGTTGGATGGAAAAGTCAAAGGCTGGATAGACTTGTGGGAGCGGCAGGCAGCAAAAGTAGCTTTTTCCAATACTCCATTTCCGTATCAATTTTCTCCATGGCAAAGACCATGCTATAGGCATGTCAGCCGTGTAACAATGTCAGGTACAGAGGAATTTGTTATAGATGTGGAAACAGGAAAGGTTATAAGTCAAGAGAATGTCTTAAATGTTGAATAGCAATGCTCAAGATCATATACGCAGGTGCAACTCTGCCTGTATCACCGACGGTTGAGCACGAGGGTCTATCATTCTTTGGCTTAGCCTCATACTTTTGATTTCAGAGATTCTAAACGTTGCGAAATTGGTTATAGATACACGAAAACAAACAATATGTTGACTATAGTCACCATGTGGGTATGAAAGTAATAGTCTTTGCAGTGGATGTATATATAACTCTATATTGTGTCAGCAAACCAGAGTCAGACACAGAGTAGAGATAAGGGAAGAAGTATTAAAACATAAAAGTGCAGGTAAAAAGAAGAATGATAATTGTTTTAATCACAATCAAAAGAAGATTGTAAAATATTATAGTCAGATGAGAAAAGTATATCTTATTAGTATTAACAGCGATGCTTTCATGCGTCACGTACAAAAATTCAAATAATATGAAGGAAGTAGAAAAATTTAATTATGATTATTACCATAATAAGTTAAAACTCAATCAACGTTTTCAAAGAGTATAGTGAGTATGGATGGAACTTTTGTTGAAAATTAATAGTCGAAGTAGATGGTGTAGGAAAAGATTCCACCCTCGTTCATTTACCCAAAATATAATAGTTTATTATAAGAATGGTATCTTAAAAGAAGAAGGTGAATTCTCTGTTCAGATATAAAATTGGGAATATGTAAATATGATAAAGAAGGAAAACTATAAGAGAAGAGAACGAGGATAAAAATTTGAAGGGCTAAGGATGAAACCCACAGGAATTACTTGTTGGTTGGAAAGCCAAGGCTGGATAGACTCTATGGAGCGGCAAGGGGCAAAAGCAATATAGTTTTTTCTAATGCTCCATTTCGTATCAATTTCTCCCCATGGAAAAGACCATGCTAAATGGTATGTCTGCCGTGTAACAATGTCAGGTACAGCAGGAATTTGTTATAGATGCGGAAACAGGAAAGGTTATAAGTCATGAGAATATCTTAAATATTGAATAGCAATGCCTAAGATCTATAACGATGGTGCAACTCTGCACTGTACTCTTGAGTAAAAGGAATCTAACCCTAATGGTGACAAAGCAAACATTTCGTAGGATAGCTGATACTCTTGTTGGTACAGAAGGTGATAATAAAGGGATGGTAAATATCCAAGTTTTGAGTTTGCAAATGTAGTTCCCCGAATCCTCCAGTGTACTCCTCAGCCACTGCTGGCAGCAAACAACAAAAGAAAAGACAGTATCAATGGGGATGAAGAAGCTGACGGAGCAGTCATTCTGTATGTGTGCTAAAGGAGGAGAATATGATTCATTGATACAGGAAAGTAATTTTTGTTGAAAGCGAATAACACGTTCACAAGATATTGTTAGCCTATATGCAGAGCTCTTTACTTTCTCCAAAAAGTCCTTTTACTCCCCATTTCACATAAAAAGCGAGGAGCCCGATGAGTTCCTCGGCTTTATATGAATAGGATATTGAATTATCCGGTTATCGTAGCATTGCATCCTGATCAACACCGATGCTGTCAAGATAGTCAGTAACAGTCTTGATAAGCATTGAGGTCCACAGAGATAATATCACTTAACTCTGAGAGCTTCGCTGCTGAATATGCCATCACGGATGCAGCTACTGCAAAACCTGTGTAATACTTCACGCTAGCCTCATCAGCCTTAGGGTCTGACGGTCGACGAGAGAGGTGGAAATGGAAGTTAGGATATTCCTTCTCAAGCTCCCAGAAGTCCTCAGGAAGAATGCTCACTGAGTGAACGCGCACCATAGAAGAAGTGCATCTCACGATCACGAGTGTGGAGGGTCTTTGTCATGTGCATAATCTGCGCACGCAAAGGAGCCATACCAGCACCACCACCAATCCAAAATCATCTCCCTACCATGCAAGTGAGTTAGGATGGAAGTCGCCATAGGACCACTCATCATTACCTTATCACCCTCCTTAAGAGAAGATGTAAAGTAGAACCAATACCAGTTGGTACGTTCTGGAAACCGACCTGTGGACGTGGCAAGAATGGAGGTGTTTGCAATATGCGAAACAGTCAGTGTGATGATGTCACCCTCAAGCAGGATAGTTTGTCATTGAATAAGCACGAACAGTAGCCTCTGGGTTCTTCCCTTCAAAGAGAGAAGGTTAAACTGCTTCCAAGGTCCGAGGTATTCTTCGCCATATCGTTCTTATCGAAATCCTTGTCATAGTCGATGCAGTCGTAAGCTGGAATAGAAATCAGTGCATAGAACCTCGGAACGAAGTCCACGTGCTCACCCGGAGGCAAAAGCAACCTTAAACTCTTTGATAAAAGCTGACACGTTCTTGTTAGAGATAACAGTACACTCCCACCCCAACGCCCATGACAGACTCAGGAACCTTGGGCGACATATCACCCTTCACCTTACACTGACATCCGAGACGCCACGATCTTTAACATCCTTACGGCTGAAGTGAGGACGAGCTCTGAATCGAGAATTCACCGCCACCTTCTACTACCTGCAACTTACACTTACACATCTTTACCACCACAAGCAGAAGGAAGGAACACTGTTCTCATTCAGCGTAGACAGAACTGAGTCTACCCTGGATCAACGGTCATCTCCTTATCACCGTTAATTGTTATCTTTTACCTTTCCGCTTGGGCTGAGATACTTCTAGAGCATTAAAGCAGGAGAATCACCAACACAAGGATGGTGATAGAGGAATACCACTAATACTTATTGTTATGAATTGTCCCATTGTTTACTTAGATTTTAAGACCTGAGAAGCACATCATTGCCATTGCCATCAGTCCTACTGTAATAAATGTGATGCCAAGACCCTGCAAAGGCTTTTGGTACATCAGAATATTCCATCTTCTCACGAATAGCACCCATTGCCACGATAGCCAATGTCCAGCCAAGATCAGAACCTGTACCATAGACAAGCAGTCGTCCCATACAGTACCGATATACTGTGTGTGCTTGTTGGTCAAGACCGATGACGCTGCTGCATAAAGAGTGAAGCACCCATGATAGCACAGTTAACGGCAATCAGCGGAAGGAAAGATACCAACGCTACCATAAAAGTGAAGGTGAGAACTCCTCAACAGCCATCTCCACAATCTGTACGATGCTCAGCAATGACAGCGATAAAAGAGAATGAAACTAAGATAAGTAAGGTCAACACCCTCTGCAAGACAGTCTGGTCCGGAGAACCTTAGTCAGCAAAAGATAGTTGATTGCGTGGTAACGAGCAACACGAATGTCATGGCTACACCAAGACCCAATGAAGTCTTTACGCTCTTAGATACCGCAAGGTATGAACACATACCGAGAAGAACGCAAATATCATATTGTCCTACAAGATGGACCGGAAGAATAAACTAATAAGATGTTCCATATCTACTTGTCTTCTTTATAGAAATATGCACGATGAACCCAAATACACACAACCGAGAAGGATGAGTGCCATCGCTGGCATAGACACTCATTCCGTTGTCCATATAACCTGCATCATAGAGGCTTTAGGAGAATCTGAAACCGAGCAATGAGCCACGACCAAAGAAACTCACAGAAACACTTCCACAACAACAAGTATCATAGCGTAACCCAAACCATTGCCGACACCATCAAGGAATTTACCAAGGCTTGTTTGTCATAGTAAAAAGCCTCAAGACGTCCCATAAGGATACAGTTGGTACGATAAGTCCAACATAAACAGAAAGTTTCTACTACACATCGTAAGCCACAGCCTTAGAATCTGACTAACAATCGTTACACAGAGCAGCAACAACCACCAACTGTACGATAATACGAATACGGTTAGGATTGTGTTACGAATAAAGTGAAATAATACATTAGAGAATGCCGTGATAATGGTAACGGCAAGTCCTACAACAATCGCCGGCTTCAGCTGTGAAGTTAGCAGCAAGGGCAGAACAGATACCGAGCACCTGGACCATAATTGTTGTCCAGATTCAGCGGATTGCTGAACACCCTCTATTTGTTTTGAGAATAAATCCATATTCTTATTGTTCTAAAGATTAGAATATTATTTTGCTGTTCAGGAATTTAACATAAGGCTGAAGTCCACCCTGTCTGTATGGAACACTCTGTTACACCATTACTGGTAAGTGTTGCACGCTGTTACGGCATCCACCTGTAGATGGGTCTTCGATATTTCTTTTCAACAGCAAGTGCTATCTTCTGAGTATCGTTTCCGCTAAAAGAGATGCTTACCCTTGAACAATTCCTGCTATGCCTTATTGTCTTTGATTTCAGCACCGAGACCAGCTGTCTCTTGCCCTCGTGGTTGGAAAGCGGGCACCAGACGGTTCTCTTATCGCCATTGATAAAGTAATGAAACCATTGATAGGTCCCCAAAGACCGTTACCATAAACAGGGATAACATACTTATCTCACCGTTTACCTTGCAACGGAACAAAGCGAGTTTTGCCTTCCTTGGCATCCTTACTATTCAACTTAAAAGCCGGCATCAACGCCACCCTGCTTTCCAGCCTCAACGACCTTACCATCTGCATTGATGATATCATCTGCTATGATAATCTGCTTCCAAAAGCTTTAACAGCCTCCTCATTGCTCATATCACGATTCTGATTGAGTGCAAAAGAGAATTCGTTTCTGCTGATCAAGCTGTACATTAGCATCCTGCATTGGCTTCAATGCTTGGAACACGAAACGAGCAAAAAGGCTACAATCACATCACGAGGATGGCAGAATAGATAATTGTATAAGAATTACTATTTGTTTTCATTTCTTCGTCCTCCTTAGTTTATTTAGCACGCTTTGCGCGCTTGCTGATGTTTGACTGAATCGCTACAGTGAGTCGATGAGGCGAGCGAATATATTGCCAAAGAGGATGGCAAGCATCATACCTCTGGATAACCTGGGTTCAATACACGGATGATGAGCTAGCCATCGCACCAATGGAAGAAACCATATACCCATCTTACCTGTCTCTGTACGTGCTGAGGTTACCGGGTCGGTTGCCATGAATACTGCACCGAGCAGAAAACCACCTAAAAACAAGGTGTTCATACCACTGAATTGGTGTTGCACCAGTTGAATGGAAGATAAGTCCCATCACGGTACCACCAAGGAATACGCTCAACATTGTCTTCCAGCTGATGATATTTGTCCAAAGAAGGATTACAGCACCGATAGCGATAGTGATGACAGAAGTCTCACCCACAGAACCTGGAATAAGCCCCTAATACCATATCACATACAGATGCGTCATCACGTGTTCCTGAGCAATCTCACCCAATGGTGTTGCCATAGTGAAACCATCAGGCAAGGTATAGCCTGAAAACCTAAGATAGAAACTCCTTTGCTACCCAGATGCTATCACCCGTCATCTTACTTGGATAAGAAGAAGAGGAAGGCACGTGCAGCCAAGGCAACGTTAAAGATATTCATACCTGTTCCACCGAAGATTTCCTTCGTGAAGCATGCCAACAAAGGCTACGTGTAACAAGCACAAGAATCCCAGTGGGTGGTCACAGGAATAATCAATGGAATCAGAATACCTGATACAAGATAACCTTCCTGAATCTCTCACCCTTCCACTGTGCCCAAGCAAACTCAATACCTAAGCTGACAATAAGACACAAGAATCTTTGGCAACAGGGCAGTTAGCATACCATAGAGGAACATTCCCCAGCAGGTAGCATCAGCCAACCTACCAGTTGCTAAAAGCGTTCTGATAGCCGATATTGTACATACCGAAGAGCATAGCTGGTACCAATGAAAGTACCACCAAACTCATAATTCGCTTCGAGTCAATAGCGTCATGGATAAGAGTTCCCTCTTTGATGTCTCGTTAGGAAACATAAGAGGAACGTCTCGAAAACCATCGTAGACACTCTTGAAAGCGTGAAGCTTTCCGTCTCCTCAAAGTTTGGGCGTATCTTATCGAGATAATTTCTTAAACTCATAATACTTTTATTATAGGGTTCTTAAAGTCCAAAGTTTCTGTTTCTTGAATGGTTACAAAAGGCTTAATGTTATCACAAGCCCTTTGTCAACAACTATTACAAAAGCGCTTTTGTAATACGTCGAGGCATTGGCAAATATTCCTGAGGTCCATAACCGATTGTTGACTGACTGCTGATGACATTCTGAGAAACTCGCTTTATTTGAAACCGTAGTTAGAAGTTATTGTGGGCTCATAAGACCTCATGCATTTTCTTTTCTAAGGATATCCAAGCCCTCACACGCACAATCTTCTGCAAAGGCAACTTGAATCTATCAACGAACTCGCGAGTGCAAAGTCTTCTGGACTTACTCACAAATACCCAACTGCTCTTGGCTGTCAATATTGCCAGAGATAATAGACTTGATGAGGTACTCACCATGATATCCATTGGTAACACGCTGTCGTACCGCCACCCATCAATCATGTGACGCTTCCACCCTAAGACGTGCATCGGAGATTATACGCTCTCTCTTGCCCTGCAACACAGCGAAGTAGCTGCGAGAAGTAGAAGTCTTTTGGAAAACGAGGGAGCATCCAACCGAAGATCTTCATGTACATCATCACCCCTGGAATCAATGTTACCCCTCTGAAGCATGTGCACCAAGCACTGATTCTTCATTGAGGATACACCTGTAAGAGATTACCATTGAGGATGCGAACGTTGCAAACCGTCAGCGACTGCGGCGCAAGAATCTGCTTCAATGGAGTACCAACGAGGGCATCAACATAACCAGTCTGTTTTACCATACTACCTGCAATGGCTACGCGACGAGTGAGGTTTACCTTACCAGTGTTAAACAAGCGACTGCCAAAAGATAACAGCTGTTGGCTCAACAGTCCATACCACTTCGCCCTTATTGACTGAGTCGACATGACTACCTGCACACCAACATTCCTGCTGGACAAGGACCATCGAAAACAGTTACTCTGCATCCTTGCACCAGTCAACGCGAAGCCGACTGCTTAGCACCAATACCCAAATAAACCTTTAGCAATCTTGGCGAGAGCTGTCAAACCTGTCTGGAAGTCTTTCTCCGACCATTCAACTCAAACTGAAGTCGCCCTGCAGGTTTATCACGAAGTGCAGACACAAAGATTGCCTTGGTTCTGTGTCTGGACGTGTAGCAACAGCATAAGGAAAGCTGGTTGATATAACCAAAACAATCCTGCTTGCAGCAATGAAGCCTTGACATCATCTGCGAGACAAGCCCGCAACGTCTTTCACGCCGAAGTCAGACACACCTGCTGCGCATCGGCAGCAATCTCCACGCAACACCTTACGTCTTTCTCCACGTCTCAACAGCTGTGATTGTACCACTCACAGGAGAAGCGAAGCTAACCTCAGTGCACCCCTTTTGTCCAACAAACAATGGGTCACCAGCCGCTCGACACATGATCACCTTCACGAACGGTTACCTTAGGTGTCAATCCTGGAAGTCATCTGGAACCAAAGCGTATTCCGTAAATGATTTTCACAGGGTAAATATCTGTTCCTGCGCGTCCTGTAAGGTTAATGTCTAAGCCCTTTCGTAATCTTAATTACATTTTGCCATAAACAATGATAAAGCGATTTTTATATTATTTCATCTTAATATTTTCAACCCTAAATAAGCTTCACAAAACATAGCGTAAACAATCCCTTTTGTTGCTGAGCGTAGTTTTATTTTCGGCCAAACAATCAAAGCGAGAGCAAAGCAGAGGACTTTCTATTTGTCGAGGTAGCTTATTTTCGCAAATGTACATACTTAGATTTGGCACATTTAGATATAATAATTTCAGTATAAAAATGGTTTTGTAGTTTTGTAGACGCATTGAAGAAACTTAGAACAATTATACGATGTGAGATATGGACCATAGCGGGTCTTTTACATAACACTATCGTACTGCTGCACACATACCAGCAGTACAGCGTCTTGCCTCGCAGTAGGCGACGTAGCGGGCAATAAATTGGGTACAGAAGTACACGTAGGACGTATTGATTTAGGCTTTATCAATCGCTTGTATTAGACGACATTCTCATTTATGACCAAAGTCACAAGAAGATGTTATCGGCATCATGGTAGGGAGCAGGGTCGACATCTGGCATCTCTTACGTACAGGTGAGATTAATATCTCCTCTGCACAGCTTTTTGGTTTACTAGGCAGAACTATACAAAACGAGTAAGGATGCCAAACCTAACTTCCAATTTGTATTGGATTCATTGGCTTCTAAAGACACAACAAGTCACTACCCTTTACATTGTCCATTAATAGTCTTGTGATTCGATATGGCAGCATTAAATATGATTGTTTTAGATGCACCTACCACGCCTAACAGACTGAATCTGAACCATATCAACGTAAGTGACATCTCGTCTTACCTCATTCTAACAAGTTGGATGACACGAGGTGTGGGCTGATCTTAGGGCATTGCTGGCTTTCAAAGAAGCATCAGGCTTAGAGGTGAAGCAGTTGGCTTTTTGAATTGGCTAATCAACAGCAAGCCGCATTACGTGACTTTATTCGATGGATTGACAGTAAGATTGCGCTAAGGAGTTATTTACAACCTACAGGTTCAACTAACAAGAAGTTGGATTTCAACACTTTACGTTACACAATCAAGGACTTCAAAGCTGCAATAAAAGCCTTCCGACTTTGCCCCCATCCTACCCGATTTAAAGCCATTGCACGACCAGCTATACAGTAGCTACAGTTGATGCAGAAGGTACAAGCTCGTCTATATGCTAGAAAAACATCCTTAACGTCTCTGACCAGACTCTTTCGACTCAAATTAAGGCGAAAGGATGGGTGCAAAAACATCCAAAGAGTCCTATTTGGGACTTCACTTTCAGCTCACTGAAGCGTTACAAGAACACCCTTCAATCCATCACAAAAGTTACGCATAAACCCCTCCCTAAACCATTGAGTAACATTGGTAGTATCTACTATCGTGGCTACTTTCGCCCATAACATGGGGAAATATACAGCAAAGGGACTGCTAAACACAGATGCTGGTAACGTTCCGGTTGGCTACCGTTATTCACGGAAAGAACATCCAAGGAACGGTTAGCACTGCTGAATTGAATCTTGCGAAAAGTACTTGACAATAACGACTTTGGCAAGTTAAGTACGAATATCAAGGTGGAAGGCATACCGACCTATCCATACTATCGCAGATGCACGTGCGCCAGTCTTATTATAAGGGCTATACCATGAATATTCACCTTGACGGAATCTATAAGAACGATATTTTCACAGGCAAGCGGGATTAACGACCCTAATGGAAAGCTGAATATTGACGGAAAAAGCTGCCAACATAATGGCTTTCATGCAACACAAAGGAAAACTGTCTCACCGACATCTCAATCATTGCTGATGCCGTCAATTTACACAAACTTCAGCTAACAGAGGCGTTGGGTAACAGAACAATCTCCTTTTACTTCTAAGATTAAAGGACAGGGTGCGAGCTTGAATGATATCATAGGAAACCCTCGATGTCAGCAACTTTGCTATGATTGGGGAAGGTCAGAACATTATCTCAACCAGGTAAGTATCAAGACTAACAACGGACTCTTAGGTAAGTCGCTTGACGCAGAGACTGACTTTGGTGAGCTACACCTTGCTGGACAGTATGATTATAATCAATTGCCTCAAAGCATAAAACGTATCTTAGGACATTATATCCCCTAAGTCTTTTTCTCACCAACTCCACGCTTTAACATGGGCATGACAAGGCAAACACGCCTTCACTTTGCGCCTAAATGGTACGAAGTTTATCAATAGTCTGCTGAATACTAATATTGTTTCTTCACATGCTATAAGGCTCGCGGGACTTGTAAGGAACGCCAAACGAAATAGACTTACACGTCAATGCGCCTGATGTAATCTACTCAGGACACCAGATAAAGAATTCTGTCTTGAATATTAAGAGTGAGCCACAAGGCTTGCAGACCACTATTTCTGGTGAACGAAAGGAGAAGCCGGACCACATGTCCTTATCAACGCACAGGGATTGATTGCAAAACAATACCGTTACTTCCAACATTTCTTTCCGTATACCGGGACTTTCTCCTATATACGGAAATGTCAACAGCATTGCCTCTTTCTCTCGTCGTCATGGCGACTTAGAGACTCGCTTGCACCTCAACCCATCAGAAATCAACTTTGATTCCATTGGCGTTGCAAGTGCAACCTTCCGATATCCTTATCATCGGAACACCTGATCTATTGACCATTTGAACTTTCCAACCACGACCAGCATATCATTGCTAATGGTCAGACGTCTGAAATCGCAAAGCGATTCTATCTCTAGTCTATGATGTCAACGTCCCATACATTCTTAACCTGTTGACTTCAAAGTGTTAAGTTTGCTGGTACGGCTTCTGGTACAGCTTCTATCAAATCGTTCTTCCATCATCCACAGATGCAAGCGAAACTGGAGGTGCATGACTTCCAATTTGAAGATGGAGATATGGGTACGCTCTTTGCGGAGGCAAACTATAATGACAAAGAAGGTAAGATTAATATCGACGCCTATGCTGACCCCTGGTGATGGCACAACTGAACGACATCCAAGGCTATGTAGACATTAAGAAAAGCTATATCAACCTTCCTATCTTTGCCAATAACACACATCTCTACTTCCTAAAGAGTCAGGTTTTTCTCATGGACAAGATTCAAGTGCAAGGAAACGGCTGGTAAAGTCGTCGGACCCCTTTAGTGCCATCAATCTTGACATGACTATGGCATGGAAGCGTATATGTGAAAAGTCAACAGGTGTTACCTATAAGATGCGTGACGACGTGTCTGCATCATTCCAAACGAAATTACTCTTTGAAACGATACCGTACGGACCCACAAGGACATATCGGTATCGTTACAGGTGGATTACATCACAAGAATCTTAGCCACCACCTCGACATCAATATCCTTGCACGAAACCTCTTAGCCTATAACTCCTAAGAAACAAGGGAAAGACTCGTTCTGGGGGTGTGGTATATGAACGGGCAATGTAATATAAGCAGAACCAGGTTCAACAACAATGAACATTGATATGGAACCGGAAAGAACACCTATATAACTTATGATGCCTCTGACCAATGATGCAAGTACAAGAACTTCATTCGCTGGATTAACGTACCAAAGGATAGCACTGGAGTTTTTAATCCCTGAAGCTGCGGACATACCCTCAGCTTGCAAAACCTGTCCTAAGAAGGCGTCCGATATCGTCAAATTCAGAGATACAATGAGCGACTCACATCAACTTCCCCGTAATATTCAAACCGAATCTACGCTTGGCGTCTCACTTTGATGATGCCACGGGCGACATAATATCCGTCTGAATGGTCTCGGGTATGATTCGTGCGTCCTATTATAATAAGGGAGCCTTCAACTCTTTGGAAACTATAATGTAGACTACGGACAATATAACCTCACGATTCAGAATATTATCAAGAAGCAGTTTATCTTCCAGCCGGGTTCAACGATTGCCTTCGGTGGCGATCCGTTCAATGCTGCGTTGAACGCTAAAAGCTCACTATATCATCACCCTGTTCCTTTGGGTGACCTTTGAATGGGTAAGCCCCTCGACCATCCCTAACACAAAAGGCGACCGCTTGCTTGACGATCGTGGAAGCGAACGCCAAGCCGCACCGACCGTTTCTTTCGGTCTCGGACCCTCCCAACGCTCTCGCCTGACGCGCAACAGATGAGATACGTTCTATTCTCAACTCTGAGCAAAGAGCTCAACCAGCAAGTACTCTATCTTTTAGCTGTCGGACGCGTCATCCACAGAGCAAGAGAATAACAATCCAGCACGAGAGACAGCGAATCGCCGCTCGTCGCATCTCTTGCTATGCAGAGTTCTACCTCTGGTACGATTTCATCAACAAATCAACACTGTGTCGTCCAACGTTGTAAAGCGATAACAACTGGAATATCGGTGCCAATATTAAATGCGCCAGGTAATGAAGGCTCTCGACAATGCAGAATACTGAAAGGATCACTCCTCAGGAAGCACGTTGCACAATCGTTCGTGCTTTTCAATGGACACAGTTTGGTTATCGAGACAATGTAGCCAAGGATAAATCATCATCCTTCATAGGCGACTACGATCCGTTACCTCCGTCTACTCTCTTCCCAAGCGCGGTAACGTAGCCTTTCCAGTGTCTAGGCACTCGAAAACCAACGACCGTTACTTCTCTCACACGTAACTCTCTGGACAACGGTAGTATAGGCTGATTCTGAAGAAAGACTTTCACCAGATTGAGCACATTTTCGGAGTAGTAGAAAGAAAAACAAAACAGGAAGGCAAAAGCAGCACTACACATACAGGATAGTATTCGAACTTTTGTAGCACCAAGATTTTGAGCGAATCCACGCCTATATTACAGGTAATATAAAGTCGAACCCTTATTAATTAAATTATTTTAGACACTTTTATGACAAATTTCAAAGACGTCCAGAATGTACAGCCTGAGCTGACTTCAATCTGGGATGAGTTCGAGAACGGCGCACACGCTGAGGCGCAAGCAAGAACGATCTCATAAGGCTTCTTATGACGAAACTCCTGACCAAGATCCAGGGAGCACCACGTAAGTTGAAGCGTACCGTTATTTCAGTCGACAAGAAGTAGCAAGTGCTGCTAACATCGGCTACAAGTGAGTCGATGGTATCATCCCCTGCTTCTGAATTCCGTTACAACCCAGAGCCTCAAGGCTGGTGACAAGGTGGAGGCTTTATGTTGAGGAACCAGGAGGACAGGAAGCGCGGCAGCTGCCTGTTCTTCTCGCCAGACGTTGCCTGCGCCTCCAGAAGAGCGCGGGAGAATATCGAACAAGGCACTCGGAGAAACTGACGAGAGAGGGTTATCCAGGGGTGTACATCGAGAGCCGCACCAAGGGTGGTATGATTGTTAGACGCATCTCGCCTCGAGGCAGCCCTTCCCGGCAGCCAGATTGACGTTCCCATCTCATACGCGACTTTCATCGACGTATCTCGTTGGTAAGACAATGGAGTTCACAGCTGTTAAGATCAACCAGGAGTTCCGTAACGTAGTCGTCTCGCACACACGCACTTCTCATCGAGGCTGGAGCCTCGAGGCACAGCGTAAGGAGAGTATCTCTCACCCTGAGAGAGCGGGTCAGATCCTCGAGGGTACCGTTAAGAACACCGCATCTTACGGTGTATTCGTTGACTGCGGTGGTGCTGACGGACCTCCACATATATCACATCGACTCTCTTTAGTACCGCGTGCGATCCACACGAGGTTGTTGTGCCTCGACCTCAGAAGATCAACGTTGCTATCCTCGACCGATGTGAGGAGAAGAAGCGCATCGCTCTCTGGTCTCAAGCAACTCACACAGCACCCTTGGGATTCTTTTGGATCCCAACCCTCGCTGGCGACCACAGTTAAGCAGTAGTTGTTAAGGGCTGACTACGGTGCATTCGTAGACCAGCTCGCCAGGCGTAGAGGGCTTGATCCAGTTTCCAGAGATGAGGCTGGAGCCAGCACTTGCGTTCTGCGCAGGAGAGTCTGCATGAAGGTTGCGTGACGAGGTTGAGGGCAGTTATCCTCACACTCGACAAGCGACGAGCGTAAGATGTCTCCTCGCATCAAGCAGCCATGAAAGACCGACATGGGAGGCTATCGAGGTTGGCATCCAGTAGGCCCTGAAGGCGACATCGCGAAAGGCCTCGTAACTCTCACTACCGGTGGCCTATCGTCAGAGCTCGAGGGAAGGTGTTGACGGTCTGACCCACATCGAGCGACCCTCTCTTGGACTACGAAGGTTAAGGCACTACCTGAGTTCACATCACAGGGTTCTGAGATTGAGGTTGTTGTCTCGGAAAATCGATACAAGCAGAATCGACAGCTTGAGCCTCCCATTACCACAAGTGCAGCTCTGGAGTCTCATCCTTGACGAGCACGAGGCACACACACTCCAGGTCGTTCAATCCAACGAGGGTAAGATCATCACGAGTCTGGCGGACAAGGGTGCCAAGTTACTGCACATGAGGGTGGTGGTGAGGGCTTTGCCACCCAAAGCACCTCGTTAAGCAGGACGGCACACAGGCACAGCGCTTGGTGAGGTTCTCCATCTGGATAGGTAATCGAGTTCGCAGGTTGGCGACACGCGTATCATCCTTTCTCACCGTACGTGTTACCTGAGGAGGTTAGCGAAAGAGCCACGTCGCCAGCGTCCAGCAGCTCAGAGCAAAGCCAAAGAACGATGGCAGCTGCCATCACCAAACGCTGCCGCTGGTACATCTCTCGGTGACCCTCCGGTAATTTCGCCGACGTGAAGAAGAAGATGGAGGGTGGCAAGCATTTGCGGCTCTCGATGCCCGATAGGATACAAAAGAGTACTGCTCGGAGTTTTCTGGTACTATTCTCTTAGCTCTTTTGTTGATTCAGAACACCTATTCATATATAGGACTATCATAATTACATATCGGCTGTACACACTGCTAACGGAGCCTTACTTTCTACCAATCTTGTTCTTGTGGCGTGAAAGAATGTACGCCTACAAACACAGCGCCCACTCCTCAATAGTTAATCAAGAAACTGCTTGAAACTTTCCAATAAACGAAGTATCTGCACGAAATGCAGGGAAAATAACAATCAAAACCTTATGGCAGAGTAATTAAGAGTTATTTCACCGTCTCTACCTGACAAAGACGGCGAAAAATATGTTATTAAACAAATAACTAATGGTGCACTCAACTTTCAAGGTTCTAACTTCTGGATACTATCTTTTGCCGTGTATTTATTGCATCCTTAGGGCTCAAAATGTCAATTCAACAGCAGGTAATTATTGGTGCTATGCTCATCTCTCCACCGATGCCGCAATCAATCATCGGTAAGGATAGCTCTGAATTGCTGACTCGACTTTGTTCAAACAGTCCATAAAACTATCTGGTAAGCACATCTGGCTAGCGCAGCTACTGCAACACCCACTTACACTTTCACCTATCACGGATGCTCAACCGAAACGTAAACGCTTAGCACGGCACATCACCCACCCCTTTATGCGACGTGTATTGATAGCTCTTTTTGAGAAAAGTGCTGCTGGATTCTTAGCTATGTCAACAAAAGGAAGGAAACAACGTGGTGCTGGTGTTGCCATTGTTGGCTACAGCCCATCGCCACTCACTTTGTGGCCAGCAGGTTGTGGACTCGCCGCACAAAAACACATCCTCTACTTCCTTGCATTTACCTTTATTTTGTTCAAATACAGCTTTTCATTGCTTTTGTACAACCCGTCTGTGGTACGATCTAGTCTTTTCACAGAGGCAGAAGCAGTTTATCAATCAGAACAAATGACGAGAAATGGGGTCCAGCATCGCTCGTACATTATCACGTCACAATTATCCCTGCAAGCTTGCTACGACATGGAACATCATTAAGCAGCAGTGTATGTGAACAACATAGAGAATTTCGTTACAAAGGAACTTAATTATAGCGAACAAACATTCTCTCTCACACCAATACGACCTAAAACCAAAACCTCCACATGTGGTAGACGGTGGGCAATCCGATATCAACTGATTCGATAGCTAAAGCACACGATGACTAATTACTCGCATGATGGCTACGGTACTCAAAGGCAGGATACAAGGATTTAACCTGATAGAGCTTATGCTACTCCTACAGCACAAGAACAAAGGCAGTTGATGGTAGGAGACATACGGCCGAATGGCAAGAACTTGCATACAGAAGTTGATGTGGCTGCGGTACAGTGAAAGCTAAACGCACACTTCATTATTCTGGAGCAACTCAGATGTGATGGCTGCCTGACGTGACTTGTTATACTGCAAGTTGAGTCCACGAAGCAGGTCGTCAGCATTATCTGTTGCGGTCTGCATGGCAACCATTCGTGCTGCATAGAGGCATTACTGTCAGAAGGGCAGTATAAACCATGTTATTCAGCAGTTTCGGTACCAATGCTTAAGACTGTGCGCAGGTCGGCTCAATGATAAAGTTATCATTCAGAGGAACAACAGCCTCATTATTAGACTTCTGTGTTCCAGACTGTCCTTTCCTCTTGAGATACCTGCAGCCTTTGTTGCGATATTTGATGAAAGATCGCGCGTAGAGTCGGCATTGACTTCTTCCTCAAGGTCACCTGGAAGGAAATTCTTACGCTGGAGGAAATCACGCTTCCCGCACTCTTGAAAGTGATTGGTAGATAATCTCCACCTTGTCAAAGCTCGCCCTCAACCATTTCTGGCTTAACTCCATTGCAATATTGCGACACTCCTCAAAATTTGGTTTATCAGCAAGCAGCGGAGAAGGATATATGCAGTATACCCACGCTTTATTTGCTGCTTCATACACCTACGTCCTACAGGATAGATGACAATATCCTTGATAAATGCAAGCCCTGCGCATGATATTCGTCTATCGTATGCTGCATCAGCTTGATGACATCTCGCATTGAATCCACCACAGAGAGAACTGTTTTGAGGAGAACACGAGTAAGGCAACACGTGTCATGCTGGTCTCTGCACGGTCGAACGGAGTGTCCAGTATCGCGTAGAGACAAGGAAAGCCTCAGAGTGTGTTCGAGCATGGCAGCGTATGCGCATATGCTACTCGATGGCATTCTGGGCATGGTGTAACTTACTCGACGCAACTATCTTCATCGCACTCGTAATCTTACGAGTACCTGAACACCTGCCATACGAGGTCTTGATTTCTTTAAGGATGCCATTCTGTATTGTCTTTATTTATACGTCCGGCAATATTGCCTACGACTTCTTCGATTACCTTGATAGAAGTTTCTTCAAGGTTACCAGCAACAAATCGCTGATGACGTCGGCATGAGTAGTGCATGGTCCAAGGAACTGGTCCTGACACTGGCGAACCTGCTCAACAGGTACGTCGCGCATCAAGCCGTGTACACTGCAGTAAAGGATAGCAACCTGCTCACCCACAGGCATTGGACCGTACTGTGGCTGGATAAGTAACTGGTTGTTCTTACGTCCACGGTCGAGGGTCATCGCTGTGACCTTGTCCATATCTGATGAGAACTTAGAGAATGCCTCCAACTCAATACGATACTGTGCCATATCAATCTTCAACGTACCAGCTACCTTCTTCATACTTGTAACTCTGTGCTGAACCACCTACACGAATACGAGATACCTACGTTAATAGCTGGACGGAAGCCCTGATTGAAGAGGTCGGACTCAAGATAAACTCTGACCGTCGGTACGGAAATCACGTTAGTAGGAATGTAGGCTGACACGTCACCTGCCTGCGTTTCAATAATAGAGCAGTGAGAGTGAACCACCACGTACATGACCCTTCATACACTCTGGGAGGTCGTTCATCTTCTCTGCAATCTCCTGCTGGTTGTTGATACGTGCAGCACGCTCAAGCAGACGAGAGTGGAGATAGAAGACGTCACCAGGGTAAGCCTCACGACCTGAAGGACGACGAAGAATCAATGATACCTCACGATAGGCAACAGCCTGCTTTTGACCGTCATCGTAGATAACGAGGGCTGAGTAGCCACGATCGCGGAAGTACTACCAATGGCAGCACCGGCAAAATGGAGCATAATACTGCATAGCAGCAGGATCAGCCGCTGTAGCACTTACGATAATTGTATAAGGTAATGCGCCACGCTCCCGAGGTTCTGACACCAATGTAGCAACGGTAGAAGCTTTCTGACCGATGGCAACATAGATACAATAAACAGGATTACCCTGCTCGTAGAAGCTCTTCTGATTGATGATAGCATCAACGGCAATGGCTGTCTTACCTGTCTGGCGGTCACCAATGATAAGCTCACGCCGACCACTGACCGATAGGAATCATTGAGTCAACAGCCTTCAGACCCGTCTGGAGTGGTTCCTTCACTGGCTGACGATAGATAACACCTGGCGCCTTACGGTCCAATGGCATTTCGAAAGAGTCAGTCAAATCGATTTCACTTACCATCGATAGCCTCTCCAAGCGGATTGACTACACGTCCCAAGAAGTTGTCATTGACACGGATAGAGGCAATACGGTGTGTACGCTTCACGCTCTGTCCCTCCTTGATACCTTCAGTGGGACCAAGAAGGACACAACCTACATTGTCTTCCTCCAAGTTCATGACAATAGCCATGGTGCCATTCTCAAATTCAAACAACTCGTTGGCTTCAGCATTGCGAAGACCATGAGACACGTGCTACACCGTCGCCGACGGTTGAGTACGCTACCGACTTCATCAAACTTCTCCCTCAGAGTTGATGCCTTGAAGTTCTTTCAAAGAATCTCCAGACACCTCACTTGGTTTTAATTTTATCGACATGTTATTAATCTAATTACTTTTTAATTGTGTGAGGATAGCATTCAGTTTGCTCTTCACGCTGGCGTCCATTCTGTAAGTATCGTACTCAAGAATAAAGCCACCTATGAGTGAAGGGTCAACCTCAGTGTTGAACTCAACGGTTCCCTGTGCTCTGGATTGTACCAGTGCTTTCATCTTGTCTTCCGTCTGGGAAGAGACAGGCGAGGCTGTGATGACCTTTCCGCGAATGATGTTCTTCTGCTTACGATACAGAGCGACATAGTCATTCGCCATAAGCTGTAGCAACTCCTCTCTATCTCCCTTCAAGACAAGGGAAAGGAAGTTACCAACAAGCTCAGGACGGTCGTCGCTACAGGCTACTTCCAATAGCTTGCGCTTCTTGTCCTTCGGAAGCATCGGGCTTTCAATCGTCATGCGGAGTTCGGGCACCTGAAGGTACTCTGGGCAAGTGTTTGCATGATAGCATACACCTTGTCCTCGATACCTTGCTCACAGGCAGCCTTCAACAGCGCACGAGCATAGCGAACCGATATTACACCTGTATTCATAAGCGATTATTTACTTTCTGTTCCGTTAGAAGAAGCAACTTCATCCAATAAGCTGTTGATAAGCTGAGTTTGCTCGGCTGAACCGGACAGTTCCTTATGCAGAATCTTCTCAGCAATCTGCACGAAAGCTCTGCAACCTGCGAACGGATGTCGCGGATGGCAGCCTGCTTCTGACTTTCAATCTCTGCCTTGGCTTCAGAAAGGATACGAGCACTCTCGTCGCGTGCTTTCTCCTGTGCCTCGTCCGACTATGGTGTCACGTGTCTCAGACGCCTCTCTAAGGGATTTTCGCCTGTTTCTCACGTGCCTCCATAAGCAGCTCCTCACCTTGTTTCTGAATGTTGGCAAGCCTCAAGTTGGCTTCTTCTGCCTTTGCAAGACTCTCGTCAATGTACTCCTTGCGCTCGTTCACCATCTTGATGATAGAGGGAATCCCCACTTCCATAAGATGAAGAAGACCACTAAGAAGACGAGGGTCATCCAAAAAGAGTAAGCCACTATCTGGCAATAATAATGACATAAGCTGCTAAATTACTTTTCTTACCAATTTGTTTAATAATTCTCTGAGTAGTTTAGAATACACAGAGGAGAGCGATAATTGCAGCGAAGAGGCAACACCCTCAACCAATAGCAGCTGCAATAATCATAGCAGAACGAAGCTCACCGATCTCTCTGGCTGGCGAGCCATAGCGTCCATAGCCTGACCACCGATACGACCAATACCAAGACCTGCGCCTACGGCTGCGATACCTGCACCGATAGCGGCGCCTAACTTTGCAGTTTCTGCTGCTAATAACAATGATGTCAACATAGTTTCTTTCTTTTAATTATTAATTATTTTTATTTCTTATCTATTAATAGGGGAGATGAGAAGTGTTTATCTCCTTCACTCCTACTTATCCTTCTGCCTCATGAACACGTGCCAAAGAGATAAACACAGCACTCAACATCGTGAATACCAAAGCTTGAATAAAAGCTAACCAAAATCTCCAAAAAGCATCATGAAGATACTCATACCCACACTCACAATCGTCATGGAAGAACTTAGGACAACACCCATCGTTGCCATGATGAAGATGATACAGGTTAAAAGCCAACGCAATAGCATGTCCTGCCATCATATTAGCAAAAAGACGAACCATCAATGCGAAAGGTTTTTGTGAAGATACCAAATATCTCTATCACAGGCATCAAAGGCACTGGAACTTTCAACCATGCGGGTACGTCTGGCCAAAAGATATCTTTCAATAATGCTTTGTTCCTGAGAAGTTGGTTACTAAGAACGTACAAATAGCCAAGAAGAAAGTGATGGTTATATTACCCGTAAGGTTACCACCTCCTGGTGGGAATGGCACAATACCCATGACATTAGCCACGAAGATGAAGAAGAAAACACGTCAGAAGATAAGGTGCATACTTCTCTGAGTCCTTACCTAATGTCGGTTTAATAACCTCATCATAGACATACATCACAAACATATGCATCAGACCCGTGAAGCCTTTTGGTGCCTTATCGGTAACCTTATGGCGACGACACCAGCGTGCTGGAATCAAGATACACAGCAAGAGAATGATGGCATCAATGAAGAGTACACACACCGACTTCGTGATAGAGAGGTCAAGAGGGCGCACTTCTGTGCCGTCCTTCTGCAACTCAACGATGCGACGTTCGTAGTTTCCCTTCGTTGCAATGAATAGGTCTGGATTGTTTTTACAAGGACGATAGCCTGCATGTGGACCTTCTTCTAACGGCTCTTCAGCAAAGTCCTCAGCACAACCCGTGTACCAACCATTTGATGTCTTCACAATGACTGGCAGGTTGATGATGATTGGCTTATCACCGATATTGGTTACATGCCACTCGTATGAGTCCTTGATATGTCCCCACAATATCTCCTGTAGGTTAACACCCTCCCCTTTACTCTCTGATGCGGCAGCACCAGGCAGAAGCAGGAAGAGCATCATCACCATACAAATCAGATGCTTGAGATATTTCATTCGTTAATTATTAATTTTATTGTTCTTTTCCACTTTGTAAAAATAGACGGTATCGAATGCCAACAGCACAAGATAGAATATCATAAAGATAACGACAAAGCCGATTACCATTGCGCGTTCTTTTACCACCATTGCATAAACGACAACAGTCAAGAATGCCAACAGCATACGAAAACCAGAGCCCGCAAGATAGAAGTTATTCATAACCGTGGGCAACTGACTGGCTATCGCTTTCCATGCTCCTCCATAGATGGAAGAGGTGATAAGTGAGTAAACAGCACTGATAGTCAGCAAATTGATATAAGCCGTTTGCTGCGTCAGCTGCACAACGAGTAAGCCAATAAGATAAAGACCTGCGATAATCCACAAGTTATTCTTATAGTACTTCTTATACACTTTGTTAACATCCATCATCCGTATTCAGCTGTCTGTCGGTTATATCTTTTAGATTTCTACGCAAAGACTGACCAAATTCTTCTTCACCTCAACGAATCCGCCAACGATATGAAGTTCCTTAGTATCACCTTTTACGCTGTAAGCTACCTTGCCTTCAACGAGTGTAGAGATGATAGGCGCGTGATTATTGAGAATCTCAAATGGTCCCACTGTACCAGGAACCAGCACACTATCCACCTCGCCTGTAAAGACAATCCTTTCGGGAGAAACTATTCTAAGTGTCAACATAGACAATTCAATTATTATTCAGTTTGTGCAAGAAGATGATTACTTAGTAGCCTCCAAAAGACGCTTAGCCTTCTCCTTGACATCCTCTATCGTACCAACGTTCAAGAACGCCTGCTCTGGGAGGTCGTCAACCTCACCATTCAAGATAGCATTGAAGCCCTTGATGGTTTCCTCGATTGGCACCATAACACCCTTAACACCAGTGAACTGCTCAGCAACAGTAAATGGCTGAGAGAGGAAACGCTGTACACGACGAGCGCGGTTCACAACCAACTTATCCTCGTCTGACAACTCGTCCATACCCAAGATGGCAATGATATCCTGCAATTCATTATAGTGCTGAAGCAACTGCTTTACTCTTTGCGCACACTCATAGTGGTCCTTACCAACAATCAGTGGGTCAAGAATACGTGAGGTACTACCCAATGGGTCTACCGCAGGATAGATACCAAGCTCGGTAATCTTACGGCTCAACTCTGTTGTTGCATCCAAGTGGGTAAAGGTAGTAGCTGGAGCAGGGGTCAGTCAAGTCATCAGCAGGCACGTAAACCGCCTGTACTGAAGTAATTGAACCATGCTTTGTAGAAGTAATACGCTCCTGCATCGTACCCATCTCACTTGCCAAAGTAGGCTGATAACCTACGGCTGATGGCATACGACCCAACAACGCTGATACCTCAGAACCAGCCTGCGTGAAACGGAAGATATTATCGATGAAGAACATGATATCTGCTGCCTCACCATTCTTACCTCCGTGATCGCGGAACTCCTCAGCAACGGTCAGACCAGAGAGTGCCACTGATGCACGTGCCCCTGGTGGCTCATTCATCTGTCCATAGACAAGTGTTGCCTGCGACTTCTGCAATTCTTCCTGATCAACAAGCGAAAGGTCCCACTTGCCTTCATCCATTGCCTTGCGGAACTTCTCACCATAACGGATAACACCTGACTCCAACATATCGCGAATCAAGTCGTTACCCTCACGTGTACGTTCACCCTACACCGGCAAATACAGAGTAACCATTGTGACCCTTAGCGATGTTGTTAATCAACTCCATGATAAGCACCGTCTTACCTACACCGGCACCACCAAAGAGATCCAATCTTACCACCCTTCATATAAGGCTCAAAGCAAGTCGATGACCTTAATACCGGTCTGAAAGCATCTCCTTATGCGTAGAGAGGTCTTCAAACTTTGGCGCCTCACGGTGGATAGGATAAGCACCTTCCATACTCAGTGCCTCCATACCGTCGATAGGCTGACCGATAACGTTCATCATACGACCCTTAATCTGGTCACCAGCTGGCATAACGATAGGACTGCCTGTTGGCACAACCTCAAGGTTACGCTGCAGACCATCCGTATTATCCATAGCCACACAGCGCACGGTGTCTTCACCAATATGCTGCTGTACCTCGATAATCAAATCCTGCCCATTCGCACGTTTTACGCGTAGGGGCATCATGAATCTTTGGCAGAACCTTCTCAGGATTCTCTCCCTTGGTATCAAAGTAGACATCGATAACTGGACCGATAATCTGGGAGATGCGCCCATTAATCTGTGACATAAATATCTTTTGTTGTTTTTTTATTATTTCCTCTATATATAAATAAGGTGGAAAGACCCTTTTTAGATGCTCAACTCGTCGAGCACCTTAATAAGTTTCTTGTCGAAAGGCTTATCTGAACGGATTGCCTCAGACAATGGAACATAAACCACCTCATTGTTTCTAACACCTACCATAATATTACGTTGTCCCTGCATAATGGCCTCAATAGCACCAACACCCGTACTACTTGCAAGGATACGGTCACGTGCAGAAGGACGACCACCACGCTGCAAGTGACCAAGAATTGACACACGTACGTCATAATCAGGGGAACTCCTTGCGTACACGGTCAGCATAATACATCGCTCCACACTTAGGGCTCTCAGAGACAATGACGATACAACTTCTCTTAGACTTACGAATACCACGCTCCATGAAGCGACCCAACTGGTCGACATTAGTAGAGTCTTCTGGAATAATCGCTGCCTCTGCACCGCTGGCAATAGCCGAGTTCTGTGCAAGAAAACCAGCATCACGTCCCATCACCTCTACAAAGAAGATGCGTTCATGGCTCTGAGCGGTATCACGAATACGGTCGACACACTCCATAATTGTGTTCATCGTCGTGTCATAACCGATGGTGCTATCCGTACCATAGAGGTCATTATCTATCGTACCCGGCAGACCGATGCAACAGAAATCAAACTCCTGTGCAAACATCATCGCACCCGTCAACGAGCCATTACCACCAATGACAACCAGCGCATCAATACCCTCCTTAACAAGGTTATCGTATGCCTGCTGACGTCCTTCCATCGTTTTAAAACCTTTTTGAGCGTGCCGTCTTGAGAATCGTACCGCCCTGACCGATAATACCGCTAACATTCTCAGTGGTAAAAAGGCTTAATGTCATCCGTAATCAATCCCTCATAACCACGATAGACACCTTTGATTTCAAAACCATTATAGATGCCGGCTCTGGTCACAGCACGTATTGCTGCATTCATTCCAGGGGCGTCACCGCCAGAGGTCAGAATACCTATTGTCTTTATTTTGCCCATATATAGTCTTAGAACTCTTTTTATTTAAATCTAAGCACAAAAGATAACAAATAAATGGCACAAAAAGCAAAGTTGATAAGAAAAATGGAATTAAACACAAATCGGTCATTAAACCACTATATATATCGTTCTTATTACTATGGTATTGTTTCCTAACAACCGATTTGGGTTAAATCAGAAAAGGGGAAGAAGGAATATCTCCCCCCAATCACACAAAGAGCCACCAGCAACCACCAAGCAGTCCCTTCCCTTGAGGGTATATCAAAATTGAGACACCCTCAAGGGAAGGAACTACTACTCTTTCTGTAGATTCGATATGTACACAAACTACCTCAACTCATGCACAAAATATGGTGCACCAGAGGTTTTTACCTTGAGAATCTCGTAGGTGGCAGTGGCTGGATGATAGACGGAATAGCCCATGCCTTGATCGGTGGACATACCGAAGATGATATCATTACCCGACTTACAGAGGGTTGCAGCCCACCCAGTTGTGGCAGAGAGGTCTAACTTTGTACAGCTCTTACTGTAGAGATTAATCTCGAAAGGTTGGAAGCATTTATCGTGAACATAGTCTGGTGGATTGCTTGCAGCACCTGGAATGTTCAGGTAAGCATACACCTTTCCGTTGCCGCCATAGACCTTCATGTAAGCATACGAGGTTTTATTGCCTTTGACTCCCACTAAGTCAACATCCGCAAGGGTGAAGCAGTAGGATTTATCAAAGTCTGTTTCTCCTTTCTTAATACGCAGAAATCCTCCTTGATACCAGGCTGATAGCCGAACATCGCTACACAATAAAAATAGATATCACCCTTCTCATCGATGAAAGGGTCGCCAGCTGGCGACTCACCAGAGGCCATTGAGACACGAGGATCACTAACGACTTTGATAGGTTTATCGGTTTTTGTGTCAATCAAAGCCACGTAGGCCCCTGATTCACAGACGTATGTAGATTTCATCTGGCTAAGTGCCACGTAGAGTATTCCGTCTCTTATGACAGATGCGGCAGGCTCAGGATTATTAGTCACCAGCGGCTTTCCCCAAGGAATACTCCGCCAAGTCAATCTCTCCAACCTTCTCCATTGTGGTAGGATTGATGATGATTACCTTTCCTAAACCAGAACAAGAGACGTATGCCTTATGGTCGGAAGCAAAGGTGATGTACATTGCTGCAGCCCCACTTGGGAGTAGGATAGTATTCCCTCCTGCACTAACTTTCCTCTTTCTGGGCATATTTATAGATGTGTTCGGTGTCGGTTATATACACTTTCCCCATATATACGAAGGAAAAAGCACCCTTCGGCATCACCAGCGTATTATCGGTATTGAGCGAACCAACGTTCATGTCTTTGAAAACACTTACGTATGTATTGTCTCCGATGTTAACACTATGGACGAAGCCCATCTCCGTCTTGGCCGGTGCAGGCGGTGTGTCAGGTGAGTCTTTGTCGCAAGATAGTAGTCCGACGGTCGTTAGCAGCATGATAGCTGCGACTAAGAAATAATGTTTCATTGTGTTTTGATTAAAGAAGTTAATAATTATAAGCTCATTGCCCCACCTGCCAGTTTGTCTCTGAACAGGTTGAAGCGTAGTTTTGCCTTTAAGGTTCTTCCGGGCAGAGGCATCTTAAATTCCATGTAGTTCTCCTTGTTGAAGACGTTTTCTAACTCAAGGCTCAGTGACATATTATTATGCCATAAAGACTGTTGGAGGCCTATCGTGAAGACATCATTGGATGGGATACGCCATTTCCTACGCTCCTCTGCAAGCGAACTCATCTGCCATCCCCAGTCAAACTCACCCACATGCGACACGTCGATATATACCTCGACAGCTCTCGGCGCCCTATCAAGCCCTCAGCATGGTACTCCATGCCATAGTTATAGTAAAAGGCAGGGATGTTAGGGACGTGCTTATTATAGGTAGGGTTGCTCGTTCCTTGTTCGTCATTAAACCATCTTTGCCTGTCTCGGATATCCTGTAAGGTGAGATTAAAGTAGAGATAGACATTGCGTGTGACGTCCACTTTCACGTCGGTGTCCATTCCGATGGTCCTTGTCTTCCCTAAGTTCGTATAGATAGAACGTGTGTCAGCAGGAAAGAGTCTTATCATGTTCTTCATCATCATATAGTAGAAATTCGTCTCCCACTGCACCCTCACGAGTCCGCACAGTCCTCTTCTATCGACGATAAAACCAAGGTTCAGATTATTCCCCACCTCTGGCTGCAGGTTGACCGACGGTTTGATGCTCACCCCATTACCAAAGAGTTCGCCCGTATCGGGTATCCTCACGTTATGCGAGAACGACAGCTTCACCCGCACATCCTTCCATAGTTCATAGCTGAAGCCCTCACTGAAGCCATAATACGACCGTTCCACACGGGTCTGCTTTCGGTGCTAACTCGTCTGTTGCCTGCCCCTTTCGACAGTGCGTCACTGGTTCTGTAAATCCTCGAGTTAAGGTAGTAGATGCTGAGTGTCAATGAATTTTGTAGTCGACGATTAGCCGAGACAAACAGATGACTGAGCCCAATGTTGTTTGCAGTCATCCTACTTGGATAGGCACTGGGGTCAAAGCCAAGATAGTCTTTCATGCGTTCGTCCTAGGAGTATAAGCCGAGTAGGCGTATTGGTCATTGAGATTAAGGGTGTGCCGACCCCGTGTATATTTCAAGTTAAACTTACTCCTCACCTCAAACTGCCGATCATGCGACTCGTTGAATAGGTTGTCCTCCGTCTCTCCTACGGCTTGCGTGACTGTTCCGTCCCATTGTCTCCTCGTAGTGGCGGTGTCTGTCATATTCGAGCGGATGATAGGTGTGACGATAGTGTACTTCATATCTAATCCTTTAACGAGGAAGTCTTGTTTCTCCAACACGAGGTTTGGCATGATATTTATCCCTTTTGTATAGGCATGACGAGCGTCGAAATTTAGCGACTGTATCCCTTCTTGTTCTGATAAAAGGCACATTCTAAGTCGAACTTATCAAAGTAGAGCTTTCCTAAAACCCTATCCCCAACATGATAGAAAATTAGCTTCGTAATAGTCGTTCCGACGTCTCACCTTTTCTATAGGCCGATGCTGGCAGATTGGTCTCGAACACTGGCCACGACATCATATAGTCGTTTTTCGACTTATTCTTAAAGAAGGCCACGTTGAAATAATATCCCCGGTCGGGCTGAAGAGCTTTTTGTCCACTTACGAGCGTCTTCACCGTCCCAAAGGATGCTAACTCCTGTGTGAAGCCCACCAAGTCGCACTCGTCTTCTCGCGTGACGATGTTGATGGCGCCTCCTAAAACCGTCTCCCGCCATACTCCGCAGGGAACAATTCTTTATACACCTCGATATACTTGATGACGTCTATCGGGATGTCGTTAATATCGAACGAACCGTCAGGACTGTTCAGTGGGAACCCATCGATATATACCGCCACACGCTTCCCTTCTAAGCCATGTACCGAGATGCGCGATGCACTACCCAGTCCACCTGCCTTCCGAACCTTAATTCCTGATGTCCTCGTCAGTATCTCCTCAATGCTACTCGACCGTCCTCTCAGTTTTCGCACCGTCCACAACTGTCACGGCCATAGGGCTTTGCCGTATCTGGTTTATCTCTGCACTCTGTGCCGAACTCCGCACGACAACCTCACGCAACGAGGTTGATGAGGGTTCAAGATAGTAGTCTCTTGTCACATCACCACCCACCGCAACGACCTCCCTCAGCTGTTTGTAGCCTACTGCCGACACCTCTATCGTGTAAGCACCCGCTGTGGGAACCGTCAGCTGATAGTCGCCAGCCTTGTCAGAGAGGGTCTTCTGCTTCGTTCCCTTGACTGCTATGCATGCTCCACAGATAGGAGTCGACGTCTCTTTCTCCATGATCTTACCCCTTTAACAGCCGTTGGGCCGCCACGAGCAGAGGACACAGACACACGATCGTGATAAGGATTAATCTCTTCATACCTACTTATTGTTTTATGAGTTCCAGCCACCCAGCCGTGTTGTAGCGTATATATTCGGTCAGAGCCTGCCTCACCTCCTCTTGCTGAAGGTCGGGTCTCGACACAATCTCACCGATAATCGTCAGCCATGTAGAGGCGCTGATACGAAAGAAGAGGGGCGACACACTCGTCTCCACCTGCTCCATGTAAGTCCCTACTTATCGCCACCTGTTCGTCGATAAAGGTCTCACGGAAATTCTCTAAGGAGGTGCCCTGCGACTCAAAGAGCAGTAGCCTCAACTCCTCCTTATATAAGAAGATAATGCGAAGCATACTCGATAGGAATTCCTTCTGCCGTTGTCGAGAGAAGTCAAGACGCTTTTCCTCGTGCTCACCCTTGCTGTGCTCCGCCATACACTCGCCTATCACAGAGAGCAGCGGACGAAGGACAGCACAGAAGATATCGTCCTTTGTCTTAAAATAGTTGTATATATTCCCCAGCACAACACCAGACTTTAGCCGAGATTGTACGCATCGATGTCTTCCCTATATCCACACTTAACAAACTCACTGCGGGCAGCCATGACAATCCTACTCCGCACGTCTTCTTTTGGCTCAGTAGAAAAAGGTGGGAAATTTTCGTAATTAATATATTTTTCTTCCTTTTGTATCATGGAAGAAAAATATCTATATCAATTAGCCGAATCTCGTTTTTACCCAGTGATGTATTACATTATTTCTCTATTGTTAAGATAGAGTCTGATACTTCATTGTTACGTATTTATCTTGATGAGAAGATGGAGAAAGAACTTTCCGATCGATCTTTCATTTTGAATCAAAAGGCTTTATGGAAGCTGTCGGGTGACGGACTTTCCGATTCGTGATCGTCAAAGGTTCATTTTGGTTCTTCGTCGACGTCGCTGGATAGATATTCGTACAGGTAAGTTTCTCTCTTCCCTTGCAGATAGATATCAGCCTCCGGCACTCGTTATTCCAAAGAGTTCCGGAGCTTTTTAAAAGAAACGTATGGAGACATCCCAGTGACCTGCCGTACGCTTGAGGAATTCTATCATATCAATGGACGTAGTTTTGAGAAACAATACAAGGAAACATTAAGTGGTTACAGGTCCTGGAATCAGTTGTCTCATGCTCAAGTGGCTTCTCTTTGAGGATAATATTGGTAAGAATATAGCAATAGACGAGACATCCTTGTCCAATGGTGAACTCTATACGATTATCACTAATAAGGGACAAACACGGCAAGCAAGGATGTCTTGTAGCCATTGTTGCTGGAACCAAATCCTTGGATGTCTGCAAGGTATTGGATAAGATAGATGAAAAGAAACGGGAAGCCGTAGAAGAGTCACCTGGACTTGTCCGATGGTATGCGTAAGATTGTAGGCATTGTTTTCCAAAGGCTAAACGAGTGATTGATCGCTTTTCATATACAGAAACTTGCAAGTGATGCCGTGCAACAGATGAGAATAGAGATATCACTGGGCAGCTTTTAGCAGCAAGCAAATGACGAGAAAGAGAATGCAAAGTTAGAAAAGATAGCGTATCAACCACTGACTTTTGAAAATGGAGATACACGTAGTGAACTGCTGGTAAGAAAGTAGGTACCTGTTGTTCAAATCATCAGAGAAAGTCGGACTGATGAACCAGAAACTAAAGAGCCAAAATACTGTTCAGAGAATATCCTGACATTAAGAAGGCTACGGTTATCACATTCGCTAAGAATGATTTTTGCTAAGAATACTATCAAAGATGCAGACCAGACTATCATTGGCAAAATGGTATAATAATGTCGCAGAAGCTGGCTTTTCATTCTTTTAATGTCATTGCTGCAACTTTTCTACGAGCATTACGAAGACATACTTAACTTTTATATTAACAGATCCACAAACGCTGGGCGGAATCGCTTCAATGCAAAAATAAAAACTATTTAGGGGCTAACTTAAGAGGAGTTGTGAGATAAAAGTTTCTTTCTTTTTAGGCTTGCCAAACTATATGCCTATCCCCACTAAATATCTACTGTCCCCTTCTTTTTAATGTTTTCATAATAGCCTTATTAACGGACAATGTCTTGTTTTTGTTCATAAAAAAAGCGTATTGCATTCAACCTGCAATACGCTTTCTTCCACTTGACGTTCTATGGCATACTAATCGTTTCTCCATTCTGTCGATTTTTTTGCTGCAAAGATAGGCGAAGATTTCCATCTTGTCAATACTTACTAATAGGTATTTTAACCCAAATCGATTATTAGAGCCTAAACATATTTTGTTTTATCATTGAGCAGATTATTTGTCTTTTAGGCGCAGACGTAGTGGGCTACGTCAAGTTACAAAGACAGACAAGATGCCGATAAGAAAAATAAAAAGCTGTTAGGAAACAAAAATCATATCACCGTAAACCTGTGCCCTCTGTGAGAAAAATTCATCCGCACAACGTTATGAAATATTGTTACAAAAATAGCAAGAAAAAAAGGTGGAATAAAAGACTAAAAACGAGTATTTTAAACATCGCTATAACCCTCTCGTGTTCAGATAGTTGCAAAAGCGGTTTTCAAAAGAGCGTTAGTAAGACTTCAAAAGGGCGTTAGTAAGGGGCTTAAAGAGCATCTTTTGCAAGCCAAAAGGGCGTCTTTTCAAAGGCAAAAGATGATGTTTTTAAATCGAGTATATGAAAGGTTTTTACAATAATACAGAAATACAGAAGACAGAAAGCGCGTAAATACTTTCTGTCTCCCATATTATTTCCTTCTCTCGATATTAAGAGAGGAAGGAATAAGTCTTTAATTCTTGCGATTAGAACCAGAAACCAGCATCGCTGTGCTTGCTATCTCCGTGGAAATTCCACCAGAAATCGAGGACAGCAGTCTTGATATCGGTTATTCCAAAGGCATCCATCAGTGAACGGATTGACACCAAGTTACTCTCTGAATAATCCTTTGCATTGTCGCTTAACTTATCGTAATCAGTATCGTAAACCTTTTCATCCAGTTCGCGCTCATCGCTGTCCATATAGATATTCATCGGTACGACGATGGTTGGCAGCCATGCTTCCTCCTTCAACTGACGGGCGGTTGGCGCACAGAAAGGACTTGCTTCGCCATTGATCAACTTAGAGTTATGAGCGCGCATCAGGCGAATTTCGAGGTTAAACTGCTTATGCGTACGCAAGAACTTAAAGTAGCCTTTGTGTCCGATAGGGTTCGACTGACCAGTGAATTTAGCACCATCAAACTTGTTAGTCTTATTCCATGGGTCCGTATCACAGTAGACATACTTAAAGAAATCAGTAGAGTTAACGTCCGTTGTCTCCTTCTTTCCGCCATAAGAAGGGCGAATATCATCTACCATAAAGAAGTGCTGATAGTGGCTGTCTTCACCATTATTGACAATTTGAGAGGTAATTTCGTTACCTGCCTTGTCGTAGTAGTGAATGACAAAAAGCTGACACATAATGGTCCTGACTGCTACCCATAAGATTCACACTCTTACCATTCTGTGGGTCAGCCACCCATTTTCCATTCTCCAAAGTATAGGTAAGTTTATAGTTACGACCGATATACTTCAATTCTTTTGGTGTTGGGTTCTGATGAAAAGCATGTGGACCATGGAGGTGACCATTATAGATTTCGATCACCGCCTTTGCAGGATTGATAAGCGAAGGGTCGAGTTCACTCTGCTCAGTAGACTGTCCATCAATCACGATAGGCAGTTTAACGTTGATATCCCAAAGTCCAGTGCTAAGCAACTTTCCAGCTGGATTGTAGAAAGGAGAGGCCTTTCCGTCGTCACCAAACTTACTTCCTGCAGCGTGAAGCAGGTCGACAGAGAGTGTAAACTCACGTCCAGGCTTCACGAATTTGATAAGACCTTGGAAGCCCATAGGGTTCGTGTCGCCAATGAAAGTGCCGTTCAACTCGTCGATATAGCGGTAGTCGTAAGGCAGTTCTGCTTTTGTTTGTGACACGCACAGAGCTCATCTGTCCTTCATACATCACCTGCTTAAACATTGAGAAGAAGTGCTGATGAATCTTGTCCTGACCAAGGTTGTAGAACTGACTGTTCATCATTTCGCCCTTTGCATTATAATACTCCATCTTCAAAAGGTAAACGACAGAAGGATTGTCCACACTATTCTTTACGCTGAACGACTTTCGTTGCACTCGTCACATGCCAGCCTTGACCAGCCGTTGTCTCCCACTCTATCACTTGAGCAGGAACTGAAGCGGCTTTGAAGTTAGCCATCTTTGGCGTATTGTCGAAGGCAGAAGCATTGTCGAGTGTTCCTTCCTGCAGTGTAAAGACAGCACGAACAGGGTCTTCATGGAGTTTGTTTTCTTTCTCATTCTCAGGCTGTTCTGAGTTTACAACCCACGAACAGCATGGTCATTACTGCACTGAAAGCAAGCACAAGACCATTTATAAATCTCTTTTGTTTTCATCATTTTTTTATTTTTTTAATTAGAAGTTCCATGTAATCATACAGCGCACATCACGCCCCCATATCATGGGCATAGTAGCGGCTGCGGTTAGTGTATTCCTTGTACTCACGGTTAAGGATATTGTCGCCCATCAGTCCCACACGAAGTGACTGTCCCTCACGCATTGGCACCGAGAAGCTAACATCAAAGCCCATGAGATGATAGGCATCAGGACTCGTTGCGATGAGGTCTGTGGCAGGATTGAAGCGTGTTTGCTTAGCCACAAAGCGATGAGTGAGTCCTAACTTAGGGTGAGAAAGCCTTGAAGAAAGGCAGCGACCACGTCAGCGAATGGGTCAGACGGAAGCTCGGAATATAAGGTAGATAGGCGTGAGAAGGCATCTCACGTGCCCAAATCATTGCCGTAACAAGATGATAATCAAGCGACGATACGGGGCGAACGTGGGCATCTAAGTCGACACCTTGGAAGAAAGCACGTGTCTGTCTGTACTGGAATACAGGATAAGCACCCGATATGACCGTGATATTTCGCCCTGTTGGCTGGTCGAAGATGTAGTTATTAATCCACTGAAGATAGCCATCGAGCTGAACATCAAAGTACTTACTTGCATATTTCAATGAGGTAATCCACTTGTAACTCTGCTCTGAAAGAAGGGTTGAATCGCCCTTCACAAAGATACCAGAACTAAGTTCGTTGCCATTACTATACAACTCATAGACGTGTGGGGCACGCCAAGCTACACCGAAATGTGACGTCAGTTTCAGTTGTTTATTGATGTGATAATGACCACCAAGACTATAAGTAAAGTTCGTAAAGTCACGCTTTCCGCCATATCTTCGCCCTGTCCAATCATAGCCGTCAGCCTTCGTTTGCTGTCCATCGAAGCGCACTCCAGCCTCCATTCCCCATCGATCAGCAGTGTATTTCTGCAGCGCATAGAGTCCGAAAAGCTACCTCCGTGTAATTCGGAATGATAGGAACAACGCCCGTTCCACGCTCATTCGTGTTATCAGTTATCAGCAGTTGCGCTCCCGCTTCACTCTTCCAATGCTGATAACCCTTGTTCCATACGAGTGAGTTCTGCAACGAATTCAAGTGCAAACTGACGGTAGGAATGTCCGAATGGTTCAAACGTCGGATGCGGTTTTTCGCGTCGATTGTCCTGCTGGAAGGTTGATTGAAAAAGCAAAAATGTCCTATCTTTTCGTGATCAAAAAACGCCTTGAAATAGACATTATGATGAGTTATCTGCTGAAAAGGATAGTCTATATGCCGACTGAAAGGTGTGAAGTCGACAGGCTGACCGAGGCGGATACGCTCTTGTAACAGCTGTTCGTTACCCATCTGTGCACTCTGCATAACACCCTAATTTCTGTGCAAACAGACTATAACCTGTCTCTAATCGCCACGCTCCACGCCTATAACCTAAGGCGAGGGAGAGGTCGTTTTCACGCATTCCGGTATTGTTTAGCAGGTAATGAGCCGTACTTCTGTCGCCTCCATTCTCGGTATTCAGATGTAAACGCCACGCCCAGTCTCCATGCCACTTAAAGCTATTTTCAACATAACCTGAGGCTCCAAAGCGTCTGCCATTGGTGCCATAAAGTCCCGCTACCATACCATGAAGACCACTGACGTCATAAGGTAAGGGGGAAGGTTGCATAAGAACAATACCGCCAAGTGCCTCTGAACCATATCTTACAGCATCTGCGCCCTTCACCACTTCAATGTTACTATAACTGTTTTTATCTACTTCTGGGGCATGATCTGCACCCCATTGCTGACCCGTCAAACGTGCACCATTGCTCACCAAGAGTATGCGATTGCCATACATTCCATGTATCACAGGCTTTGAAACAATTGTTCCTGTCTGGATAGAACTTATACCACTGACCCCCTCAAGCAATGAACCCAAGGAGCGTCCCATAGCATTTGTAATGGCGGTTTGATTGATTTGACTGCCTATTTGGTTTACACTCATCATCTGGCGACGAGTAGAAACCACAACTTCACTTAGGCAAATGGAATCATGAGTGGGCTTAGCGGTATTCTCATGCTGTGCAGCTAACGGCATACACCAACACAGCAATGCGAATAAAACACCAGCCCACTGATGCCTGTCTAATTTTAATTTAAGCATCATAGACTAAATATTAAATGTCAATAGACGGTCCTTTCGCCCCCTTAAATGGGCAAAGAACCTACGAAAAGTTTGTCTTACGGACATGTATGCACACCTTAGTGCACACCAATCCCATATAAATAAGGTGATGATTAGCCCACTGTCGGAGGCGAATGGCTATTGATTGAGACAACAGCCTGATAGACAGTTTGTTCTGTAAATATACGTTTTGGGACCCAACTTATCGCTACAACAGGCTGGAAAAACTGTTGCTTTAGCTTCGACAGACTCGTGCATTGTGAAGTCACAAGTGCTACAAACCTGCTTCAACGAAGCATTATGGCTTACAGAAGCCTTGTCTGAACCGTGATAAGAAGTGTTATGATAGTGGAAATCTTTGAGCAAAAGCATAGAAGTGAACACAAAAAGAAGTGTCCACGCATAGATAAGTTTTATCGTTGTCTTTTGCTTCATCTATTTCCAATTATGCGGCATGTAACAGAGTTGTTACTCATGCCTTAAATGAATTTTGGGGGTAAAATTACGAAAAAAACAGCAGGTATTTCTCCACAACCTATTTATTTTTTGCGATTTTAAACATAGTTAACACAAAAACTACTTAGTAGTTATTCTGCAATCACTTTATAAACAAGAGGGGTTCGTCTGTTAAATTCATAGAGTAGAGATAGGGTAAAGATTTATACGCTTGTAGGGTATTAATATCTCAAATGACTTGGTCTTACAAAGGAGGATAAACTACAAGATAAAATGCAAATAGATACTAAACCTATCCGTCTTCTGCAAACAACTAATTCTCATATATTGCTATTTGTAAACTATTTTTCATACAACACAAAACCAATACATGCTCTTTTTGGCTTCTAAAAGATGCCTAATTGACTTGCAAGAGGTGCCCTTTTTGAGGTCTAACTAACGCCCTTTTTGAAGTCCAATTAGGCACCTTTTCTGATGATACTTTATAACTAACTGATTTCCTGTTGGTTATAAACACGCTTTTTATATGTGTTTTTTTATCCTTATTTATAGGGGTTCTACTTGAATTTATGTAATGATTTTTTTCAAAGCGTTATCCACCACTTCGAAGGAGTATGAGAAAAAGGCTCTTCTATATCGGAGAATGAGAAAAAGAAAAAGATAGTGAGAACCACAAAAAAACATAACAAACACTTGCTTATTAATGTAGAAAAAAACGTAAATTTGTCCCATAACTAACTTTAACAATATGCAAAAAAACCGCAATGGAATAGAATAAAAGACTTTGTTCAACGCAAAGAACTATCGCTTGCAATGGGCTTACACCTTGGTGCAATATTCCTCTGTGGGCTGATTTATATCCTACTGCCCGAAGACGTACACCTGCGCTGGGGACTGACTTACATACCAATTTGGACTGCTCTTCTGTCACCGATTGCACTGATGATTGCAGCACGAAAAAAAGCAAAAGAAAGTTGGTGATACGCCTTTACAGTGGGGTGATAGGCATAGGGGCTTTGGCTACTTGCTATTTTTCCTTCAAGTCATTGGGGGCGACATTTTTCTCCCCTCCACCTGCTTTTTGCAAAGACGGTGATTACCTCGTAAGACGAGAGTACGACTTCTTTAACAGCGACTTGATAGGTGTTTATAAAGTTAACGGACTAACAGAAAAGAGAATATCATTCTATAGTTACGGCAGTCCCGACTCTATCAAGGTTTACGATTCATTGAATGTCATCGCTTTCTATTGCCCTACGAAAGGATAGTAGGAGACCCATGGCCCACCGACACCATTGCCCCTGTCCGTGTCATCGAACAGCTTCGCGACTACGAAATAGATTCTGAAAGGAGGAAGAAGATAGAACAACTTGCCCACCGACTTAACGCCCGACTCGGCTATACACTGACTGAATAACAAGAATAGTAATTCATAAATATGATTACTTACTATGAGAAAAAGAAAAAGCTATAAAACCCAAATAATAAAGTTCAATGTTCAAACATCAAACCCCAAAGAACAATAAGGATTCGTGCCATTAGCGCCATTCGTAGTTGTTCGAAGTTTAAAATCATAAAGTTCAAAGTTCAAAGTATAATAAATGATTCGTGTTATTCGAGAAATTCGTAGTCGCTAATCATAAAGTTCAATGTTCAAACCTCAAAGTTCAAAGTTCTATGCTCAACGTTCAAAGAATTAAAAAGTTCAACTTTAAACAACCTATTTGCCTTGTCGCAACGCTTCTCTCTATAACACTTCTTGGCAGTAGTTTCAAAAGTGGTAAGACTGATGTGCACGAGATGCCAGACAGCATTCAGATGGCTATCGACTCCATAAACAAGTATAATATCTTTGCTGCTACCTACGTACTCGGTCCAGAACATCATCGCTCTAAACAATTTGACTACGCTGTTTGGCTGCGCCGTCATGCCACACCAGACCAGTTAGCCGAGATAGCTAAGACAAATTCTAATCCTGCCACACGTCTTTGGGCGTTAAGAATCTTGTTAGAAAAACCTAACAAGCAAGTCTATGATGTCCTGAAAGCAACTATCAACGACACCACAGAGACTGAGCAGATGAGTTATTGTTTATATACCAAGGAACCTTATAACCTCAGAGCTTTCTCTCTCTACTATTTTGATCAAGTGAATAGTCAGACACCAGAAATGCAAGAGGCGATTGATAGTTTAGCTTTCTTCGACTATATGAAGCGTTATGGATATTCCTATGGAATACTCGAACACTTCAAACCTAAACAGAAATACTATGCAGCTGTAGTCGAAGCTGCCAACAACGGACAGGTAGAAGTCCTGCCATTGCTCATCAAATATAAGAATCCTAACGACTTACAGCACATCCGTAAGTTGCTGCAAGCTGACTTTGAGGAGAACAAGCGACTGACATACGATACCCGTGAAATCCTCGAAGAATGGGGCAAACCAGACTTTGAAGAATACGCAAAAAGCGTTTGTCAAGCCGTTATTGGCAAACCAGATTACTTTAGCGTAGAGGATTATTTCCCTCTTCTTTGGCAATATCCTGCACCTTGGAGCTATCAACTTCTCGAAGATATCCTTTCCGGCAAAGACAGATATAGTAACATTCACGAAATAAAGGAACACTTTATAAAGTATGCTAAGGAAGGACCTATCCCTCCTATCTTCCAACCACTGTACGACAGATATCTAAAGGAAAGACGTACTGTCAGAAGTGGAAGACCACAAATGGAAGAGTCGCTTAAAACACTTAGAATGGCTCTTGACGCCTTAAACAAGGAGACTTTCTTTTCTGAGGATGAGACTGTAGGGCACGATAGTTATTATCGTTTAATGCAATTTGACTATGCTGACTCATTGCGCTACAATGCTACAAGCGACCAGTTGGCTGAGCTTGCCCAAACAAGTCCTTCGCGCATCACACGCCTTTGGGCATTCAAAATCCTGTTGGAGAAACCCAATGGGCAAATATTCAACATTCTTAAACAGGCTATAAACGACACAACAAGAGTAAACTGTATATCAAGCTCTGAAGAAGAATTCAAAGTTCCCTTCCACCGTTCTATTCTCAGCGTCTACTATAGTAACGTAGACGAGGACCTGCCTGAACAACAGCAAGCAGCCATTGACAGCTTAGTGTTCTTTGATTATATGAAAAAATATGGATATGAAGAAGCCTTCCTTCAGGACCTCCAACCACTCAAATCCTATTACCCAACCATCATCAAAGAGGCTGACAAAGGCAATGACAAGGTATTAATGTTCCTTGCTCGATACAAGAACAAGAACGATATCGCTCGAATCAATAAGTTTCTGAAGCGCGATTTGAAGAAGAATGGGGAAATGACCAACGAATCTTATTGGCTCCTTAAGGCGTGGGAGAAGCCAGACTTTGAATGGTATGTAAAGACCATCTGCCAAGCAGCAGCCAAAAAGAAGACACATTACGGTGAAACTCGTTACATCAGCCTCCTTTGGAGCTACCCTGCACCGTGGAGCTATGACATTCTTAAAGATATGATTTCCCAAGAAGAAAAATACAAGAACTTCTCAGATATAAAGGCTTTTCTTGAACAACAAGCGAAACAGGGAACGTTTCCTCAAGTCTTCCGACCGCTGATTGAGAAATAAGTGAAGTCTTATTCCCACAAAAAACATTACTCTTCTTTTAAGCTATCACACGTATACTTGTAAACTTTTTCACACCTTAACAACCAAGACATGGTCTTTAGGCTTTCAATTAACGCCCAATTGGCTTGCAAAAGGTGCCTTTTTGAGGTCTTACTAACGCCCTTTTTGAAGTCCTATTAAGCACCTTTAGAAAGGCGATTTTGCAACTAACTGATTACAAAAACACTTGCAAGGATGTTTAAAAAGCTCGTTTTTAACCCTTTTTACAGACATTCCTTCATCTATTTTGTAATAATATTTCAAAACACCAACCATTCAAAGCTATAAACTCAAATCATAAAGTTCAAAGTTCAAACCTCAAAGTTCAAAAGGCTGAACCTCAAAGTTCAAAAGAATAAAAAGGTCCAAAAGAATGATAAAAAGTCAAACAAGGCGCTTACCTTATCGCAACAGTCCTCACACTGATAGTTTTTAGGCAGTGGCTACGGCTCTTGCACAATGTTTTCAGACAGGTTATCTGATAGTGCTATGGTGGCACTCGATTCCTTCCACCACTGTCAGTATATGGCACTTTCAAGGGGTATCGGTTACGCAGGAAGGCGGTCTGAACAATTAGATTATGCCGATCAGCTCAGCCGTCACACAACGGTAGAACAGTTAGCGGAGATTGCTAATACCGATACTTCACGCATAGCAAGGCTCTGGGCATACAGAATTCTACTGAAGAAGGCTGACAATCAAGTATTTGATGTATTGAAACAGGCATTAAAAGATACGACACACGTAGAGTTGGAGTCTGGATGTAGTGGATTTGAAGAGCCTTATTATCGCGCTGCCCTCTCTGTCTATAGGGTACGATGGCTACGAACTTAAACTATCCAACCAGCTGCGTTTCTCCCTTGACAGCCTCATCTTCTTCGATTATATGAAGCACTATGGCTTTGAAGATGGACTGCCCATAGACTTCAAACCCCATAAGATTTATTATGCCACAGTCATCGAAGAAGCCGACAAGGGGAATGATGCTATCCTCCCTCTCCTCGCTCAATACAAAAATCCCAATGACCGACAGCGTATCAACAAGTTGCTGAAAGCCAATCTAAAGAAAGCAGGTGCATGTTCCCATGAGGCATGTGAAGCCATCAGCAACTGGAACGACCCTGCCTTCGAGTGGTATGCTAAGGCTGCTTGTCAAGCTACCATCAAACAAGAATACTATGATGCTGATGAGGTCCTCCAACTTCTTTGTGCCTACCCTGCCCCTTGGAGCTACCAAATACTTAAAGAACTGCTCACTCAGAAAGGAGATTACAGCTACAGCGACACAGCTAAGGATTATCTTACAGAGCTATATAAAACGCACCCCGTTCCCCCTATTTTCAAACCATTATATGATAGGTATGTGGCAAGAAAGAAGTAAGGCGTAAACCTTGTTGCCTGACGATGCACATGGTATTTACCTTTGTGATTATGCTTCAGAAGTTTAGAGATAAGGAGGGTAGCCTAAATTTAGGGACTCTGACGAAGTATCACACAGAGTCACGGAGGGGACGGAGGATTATTAAATACAAAGCAATGGAAGTCACGGAGACACCGCTGGTGTGTGAAGCTACGGAGATAGTTTGCCAATTTTATTAGCAATTTATATGTAAAAGCGTTTACCCCAAAAGGGCATCAGGAGGCTGTACACTACACCTTTGTCCCTCATTGTGCCATTCGCCCCTCCGTAACATTACCCTTACCTCCGTCCCCTCCGTAACTCTGTGTGACTTATTACATAAGAGTTTTAGTTGATTACTCCATATCTCGGAAGAACCCAAGAAAGAAACCAACCCCACACCCATATTGTAAAGAAAAAAATCACAACCCAAAAATTTTTATTGGTGCTTAATTGCGCTTGAATTAAGGCTTAATTGGCTTGCAAAAGGTGCCCTTTTGAGGTCTAACTAACGCCCTTTTGAAGTCCAATTAAGCACCTTTCACAACGTTATTCTTCAACTACCTGATTACTTGATAGTTACAAGAGTAATCGAAAAACGCCATTTTTAACCTAAAAAGTAAGACATCAAACGCATTGTTTTGTCATAATATTTCATACAGAGATAGCGCTTATTTATGGTTTTTCCGAATATGGAGTGATAAACTAAAAGTCTTATATAATAGGCACACAGAGTCACGGAGAGGACGGAGGAAACGCAATGTCACGGAGGTGCCGACGGCACAAAGAGCGACGGAGGTGTAGCATACAGATTCTTGATAACTATTTTGAGGTAAACGCTTTGTATATAAATTGCTAATAGAATTGGCAAACAAGCTCCGTCGCTCTTTGTGCCGTCGGCACCTCCGTGACTTCCATTGCTTTGTTTTAATAATCCTCCGTCCTCTCCTTTTCTCCGTGTGACATTTTCTCAGAAACCTAACCCTAAGTAGCAAACCTTATCACTCCAAAAATACTGAAGACCCTTATTTGTGCGCTATGTATCTATCGTAAATTATACTATTCATTAAAGAATGCTTAGATAAAAAGTTATGAAAAAAAGCTAAAAACGGAGTATCTATGAGCGTACACATCCATAAAGAAGAGCATTTTATCGTACAGAAATCACACGAAAAAGAAATAAAAACACAAATATTTGGAACTTCCTCCTTTTTTTATCTATCTTTTGCGAATCATAATAAAGTTATGAGAACAAAAATAGAATCATTATTAAAAACTCTTATTTATCATCTTATGAAACGATTTCTTTATTTACTCTTATCTGGAATTGCACTATTGACAGCGTGTCAAAACAATCCCTCTAAGCAATCAGATAAAGACATACAAAAATATTGACAGCATAAAGCAGGAAACAAAAGGCTGACAGTATAAAAACAAACAGCTAATATCGACAGCATAAAAACAGGTTCTTGCAAAGACTACTGACCCTCTGAAACGTATTCAACTTCATGAGCAAGTTATTGACCTTACAATTGAAGCTGCAACACCAGAGGAGCGTTGTAGAATCTTTGATGATTTTTAATACACAAGTGGAAAAAAAGAGTTACTTAAAATCAACGAGCATGAAAGCTATTTCCTTGACCACTATTACGAATTTAGGATGGATGATGAAGGTAATGAGAAAGAGCCACATGATTCCATAATACAGAAGGAACAATATTATAAGAAGTACGGCATAGATGTAGAAGATTTGGGAGAGGGAATAGTAGAACTTGCACCTCCAGCCAAGTTCTATACTAAGTATGTCAAGCTCTTACCGAAATACTACCAAGACTTTTGGCACCTATTGAAGGATAGTGAGAACATTGCCCCAGATGCTGGACTGATAATAACTTGGCGAGAGTTGGGTAATCTGCTTGCTCGATATGAGGCTTATGTAAAGGCAAATCCAACGCAGAAAGAATTATTCTGTAGACTACAAGATGACTATAAATTTCTCCAGTATGCCTTTTTGTTTGGCCTTGATAACACCCCTATATCTTACGATGACGTACATTTAGACAATGATGTGAAGAAAGAATGGGAACGATTTATAAAGACATATCCTAACAGCCCGACAACACCTTTTGCCAAAGAAATGCTTCAGCAAAAGAAATTCGACGATTTAGAACACATGTATGATAAGCTAACAAAGTTTCAGGAGACATCAAACTATCCTTTGCTTAAGGCTTGTCCCGCTAAGAAATAGAGGATACGTAGAGGTTATTTAATCCAATATTTTGCACACGAATCCTTATAAAAAACGAGGTATTATCTTCGTTTAAAAGACTTAGATTAATCTTAAAGAATAAAGACATTTTTTTAATCCAAATCGATCATAAGAGATTAAATCTCCATAAAATCATAATGGTCGATTTGGATTAAATAGCTATTATGTTAATTGTTTTTAACACACCATACCCTATTATTTTTCAAAGTTAAGTTTGCAGTTATCGTTTATTTTTTTATTTACTTTGCAGGTCTTGAAACAGTAACTAAAAAAACAGAACATCATGGTAAATACCGAAGAGACACACTACGCGTGTGGACTGAAAAAAAGAAGACTTCCAGACGACAATAGGCGGTAAGAAAAACCGATCTTTATGTACTCAGAAATGCCAAGGGCAATGAGGTTGCAGTCACTAATTACGGTGGTGCGATTGTTGCTATTATGGTTCCTGACAAAGAAGGTAAATTAGCAAATGTCATTCAAGGACATGACAATATACAAGAGGTTATCGCCTCACCAGAGCCTTATCTTTCAACACTTATTGGCCGTTATGGCAACCGTATTGCTAAAGGTCGTTTCCAGTTGAACGGAAAGGAGTATAAACTTGCTATTAATAATGGTCCTAACTCTCTGCATGGAGGTAAGGAGGGCTTTAACGCAAAGGTATGGGATGCAGTACAAGTTAACGACCACGCCGTTGTTTTTGAAGTACATTTCTTCTTATGGAGAGGAAGGCTATACAGGCGAAGTTGAAGTCTGGGTAGCCTATTCATTCTCTGATAACGACGAACTCATTATCAAGTATTCTGCAAAGACAAACAAGAAAAACGATTATCAATCTTACCAGTCATGGTTTCTTCTCTTTGGCAGGTATTGCTAATCCTACACCAACGATTGACGACTTAGAGTGCCAGATTAATGCTGACTTCTACCTCCCTATTGACGAAACATCAATTCCAACAGGTGAGATCTTGAAGGTAGCTGGTACCCCATTCGACTTCCGTGAGCCAAAAGACCGTAGGTCAGGATATCGATGCTGACCACGAGCAGATTAAGAATGGTGCGGGTTATGACCATTGCTTCGTACTGAATAAGAAGGAAGAAGGCGAGCTATCATTCGCTGCACGCATCAAAAGAACCAAAGAGTGGCAGAACTATGGAGGTGTATACAACAGAGCCAGGTGTTCAGGTATATACCCATAACTGGGCTGACGGCTATAAGGGACAGCATGGTGCAACCTTCCCACGTCGCAGTGCTATCTGCTTTCGAAGCACAGCACTTTCCCAGACAGTCCAAACCATCCTTATTTCCCTTCAGTCATCTTAGAGCCATGTAAGGAGTACACACAGAGAACGATTTATAAGTTCGGTGTAGAGAAATAAGCATCTAAAAAGGAAATAATAAATAAAAAATGAAATATCAAAATGGAAAATCAAACTAACAAGAAAGGAACCTTGGTGGCTATTATCACCATGATGTTCTTATTTGCGATGATCTCTTTCGTAACCAACATGGCGGCACCATTTGGTACAATATGGAAGCAGCACTATGAGTGGGCTGGTATGATGGGTAACATGATGAACTTTGCAGCTTACCTTTTCATGGGTATTCCTGCAGGTATGATGATTACAAAATACGGATATAAGAAGACTGCTCTTGTTGCTTTGGCACTTGGTTTCTTCGGTATTGGCATCCAGTATTTCTCAAGTACAATGGACGGTAATGCCATCAGTACATACGTAGTTTACTTGCTCGGAGCCTTCGTTTGCGGTTTCTGCGTTTGTATCTTGAACACCGTTGTAAATCCAATGTTGAACCTTCTTGGCGGTGGTGGTAACCGTGGTAACCAGCTGATCCAGACGGGTGGTTCGTTGAACTCACTCGCAGCAACGCTGACTCCAATGCTCGCAGGTTCTATGATTGGTGAGATTACAAAGGAAACATCACTCAAGGCAGTAACTCCATTGTTGTTAATTGCGTTAGTTATCTTTGCAGCTTCATTCGTTATCGTTTGGTTTACACAGTTGACAGAGCCAGAAACAGAGAAGACAGACGTCGTTGGTGGTGTTAAGGAGGCTTTGCGTTATCGTCAGTTGTTGCTCGGTATCATTGCTATCTTCTTCTACGTAGGTGTTGAGGTTGGTATTCCTGGTCAGCTCTTGTTCTACCTCAGTGAGCCAGTTGCAAAGGGCGGTGTACTTGGTAGTGCAGCAACAGCAGGTTTGATTGCAGGTGTTTATTGGATGTTGATGCTCGTAGGTCGCTTCGTTAGTGCCTTCATCAGCGGTAAGGTATCATCTCGTATGCAGTTGACCGTAACCTCAGCAGTAGCCCTCCTCCTCTTGCTCGTTGCTATCTTCATGCCAGAGGATGTAAAGATGAGCCTTTCAATTCCTAACCTTGCAGAGAGCACATTCGACCAAGTAGAGGTCCCAACAAAGGTATTGTTCATCATCCTTTGTGGTATCTGTACATCAGTTATGTGGGGTGTTATCTTCAACCTCGCTACCGAAGGCCTTGGTAAATACACAGCAACAGCTTCAGGTCTCTTCATGACCATGGTTGTTGGTGGTGGTGTAATGCCATTGATTCAGAACCTTATGGCAACAAAGGTAGGCGACATCCAGAGCTACTGGCTCATCGTTGGTATGTTGGCTTACATGCTCTTCTACGCATTAGTAGGCTCACATCCTTCAAAGAAGGCTTAAAACATACATCTTTATAATGGCAGGCATTACACTTGCCATTATAAAGAGATATATACATAAAAACCCTAACAATCATTTAAAAACATTACTAACATGGACATAGAATTCGTAAGAAGCCGTTTTATTAAGCATTTCGACGGCCAGACTGGAAACATTTATTTCTCACCAGGACGTATTAACCTTATTGGCGAACACACTGATTATAATGGTGGTTTCGTATTCCCAGGCGCAGTAGACAAGGGCATTATGGCAGAGGTTCGTCCTAATGGTACAAACACTGTTATGTGCTACTCTATCGACCTTAAGGACCGTGTAGAGTTCAAAAGTTGACGACCCAGAGGGTCCACGCGCTACATGGGCACGCTTCATTTATGGTATGGTACAGGAGTTCAAGGCACTTGGTGTTGACGTAAAGGGTTTCAACATTGCCTTTGCTGGTGACGTTCCTCTCGGTGCAGGTATGAGTTCATCTGCTGCTATGGAGAGCTGTTTCGGATGCGCATTGAACGACTTGTTTGCTGATAATAAGATATCAAAGTGGGACATCGCACTGGCTGGTCAGGCTACAGAACACAAGTATATCGGTGTGAACTGTGGTATCATGGACCAGTTTGCAAGCGTCTTCGGTCAGGAAGGTAAAGCTGATGCGCCTTGACTGCCGCAGCCGTGAATTCAGTATTTCCCATTCAATCCACAGGGTTACAAGCTCGTTCTTGTCAACTCAAAGGTTAAGCACGAACTTGTTGGTAGCCCATATAACGATCGTCGCAGAAGCTGTGAGAACGTTGTTGCAGCTATCGCTAAGCAGTTCCCAGAGAAGAAGTATGAGACATTGCGTGATGCTAACTGGGAACGAGTTAGAGGCTGTTAGGGACAAGGTTAGTGCTGAAGACTACCAGCGTGCACACTTCGTTCTCGGTGAGAAGGAGCGCGTACTCGCTGTTTGTGACGCACTTGTTGCTGGTGACTATGAGACAGTTGGTCAGAAAATGTATGAAACACATCACGGACTTAGCAAGGAATATGAGGTAAGCTGCGAAGAACTCGACTTCCTCAACGACGTTGCTAAGGAGAATGGCGTAACTGGTTCCCGCATCATGGGTGGTGGCTTTGGTGGTTGTACCATCAACCTCGTTAAGGATGAGTTGTATGACAAGTTCATTGCTGACGTAACAGAGAAGTTCACAGCAAAAGTATGGTCATGCCCCAGAAGTCTATCCAGTGGTTATCAGTGAAGGTTCTCACAAGGTTTGCTAAGAACATAATGGTATCTAACGAGGTGCCATTTTCATCGATATTTAATTAGTATAAGGGCTGGATTCAACATAAGAAGTTCAGCCCTTAGCTAAAAATAAGCGCCATTAACACATGGAGTAATCCAACGGATGAAGACCTTTAAATCCCAATACACAACAAAAAAGATATTACTACCTAACCAAGAGATATTTACAAGTTTACATCTCATATCAAAACCTACAACATGAATAAATACTACAAAGGTGAACCCAAACTATTAGTTTCGGTCGACTGCATCGTACTCGGGTTCGAAAAACAAGAAGCTACAGTTACTCGTTGGTAAGCGTAAGGTTGAACCGTACAGCGGAAAAACTATCTCTCTATGGCGGATTCGTTAGAGAAGACGAGAGTTTGAAAGAGGCTGCCAACAGAGTTCTTTTCCAATGCACAGGTATCAATGACATCTATATGCGTCAGGTAGGAGCCTTCGGTGAAACCGACCGTGACCCTGGTGATCGCGTTATCTCAATCGCTTATTGCGCCCTCATAAATGTATCTGACTACGATAATAAGTTATTGGAAGAGAACGACCTACAGTGGGTTGACATCAACAAATTACCAGAGCTATTTGGTGACCACATCGAAATGGTACAGATAGCATTGAGCCAACTCCGCAAACTCATCAATAAAGACCCACTCGGTTTCAATCTTCTCCCAGAACTCTTCACGCTCACACAGCTTCAGAATGTCCACGAAGCAATTATGGGTGTTGAGATTGACAAACGCAACTTCCGTAAGCGTATCAAGCAAATCGACTTCATTGAGAAGACAAAGTATATTGATAAGATAACCAGCAAGCGTGGTGCCGCATTGTATCGCATCAACAAACAAGCCTATTCAGATGCCTCACTATAATCCTTCATAGGAAGGCTAACGATAGAAGCGTTTAGCTAAGATAACACGATAAAAAGGGTATATCGAATGTTAAAAGGTCACTGACAAACATTCTGATATACCCTTTTTATCGTATTCCTATCCATCCTTTGCAGTCTCTCTTACGCCTGACCGTATACCTGATTACCCACAAGATGATTCGTATTAACGCCCCGCACCAGTTGTGCGAAGCCTCCGCACACTATGTTCGAAGCCTTAGCACAACTATAAAAGGTGACGATAACGACATCCTTCAACGCTGAAACAAGCTACTACAAAAGGATGATGAACTTCGATAAAACAGTCATAAAACAACCACTCATCAACAAATCGGAGCAAAGCAAATACTATGCTTTTAGGCATTTTTTTGAATATTTTTGGGGAAAAATAGTAAGTTTATTATTTTGATGTCTCCATATTTATCTTTATATTTGCATTATAATTTCAAAAAAATCCTATCTATTTATGAATGACAAGCATTTGATGGACCAAGCAGCGGATAACATCAGAATTCTCGCAGTGTCAATGGTTGAAAAAGCTAAATCAGGACACCCTGGTGGCGCTATGGGCGGTGCCGACTTTATCAACGTTCTCTTCTCTGAATTTCTCGTCTTTGACCCAGATCAGCCTGAGTGGGCAGGACGTGACCGATTCTATCTCGACCCGGGTCACATGTCACCAATGCTCTATGCAGCGTTAACACTCCAGAGAAAGTTCACAATTGACGATATAAAGCAATTCCGTCAGTGGGGTTCAATCACACCAGGTCATCCAGAGAGGGATATCGCACATGGCATAGAGAACTCTTCTGGTCCACTTGGACAAGGCCATGCCTACGCTGCCGGTGCAGCAGTTGCTGAGAAAATTCCTTGAAGCACGACTTGGTCATACCATGATGCAACACAAAATTTATGCCTTTATCTCTGACGGTGGTGTCCAAGAAGGTATTAGTGCAGAGGTAGGACGATTGGCAGGAAACTTAGGACTCAACAATCTTATTATGTTCTATGACGCTAATAACATTCAGCTTTCTACTGAGTGTGGAGCGGTTATGAACGAAGATACTGGCATGAAATATCGTGCTTGGGGATGGAATGTATTGGAGATTGATGGCAATAATCCAGACGCTATCCGTGAAGCACTTGTAGCTGCTAACAAGGAAGAAAAGCCGCCCTACGCTTATCATCGGTAGGACTATTATGGCGAAAAGGAGCATTGCAGGCTGACGGTAGTAGCTACGAAAAACAGCATTAAAAACACATGGCGCACCATTGGGTGGTGATGCCTATAGAAATACAGTAAAGAATCTTGGTGGTGACTTAGAAGATCCATTCAAGATTTTTCCCAGAGGTTCAGAAGCTTTATGATGACCGTGCAGCAGAACTCAGAAAGATTGTTGCTGAGCGTCATGCAGCTGAAGCACAATGGGAAAAAAGAGAACCCTGAGAAGGCAGCACAGATGCGTGAGTGGTTCTCTGGCAAGGCTCCAAAGATTGACTGGAGTGGCCTTGTACAGAAGCGCGACATTCCTACACGTAATGGTTCTGCAGCTTGTCTCGGTGTTATCGCAGAGCAAGTTCCTAACATGATCGTATCATCAGCCGACCTCAGCAACTCTGATAAGACAGATGGATTCCTTAACAAGACACACGCGCTCACACGTAATGACTTCAGCGGAGCCTTCTTCCAGGCTGGTGTTAGCGAGTTGGCAATGGCATGTATGTGTATCGGTATGATGCTTCATGGTGGTGTCATCACTGCTATGGGAACCTTCTTCGTGTTCTCAGACTATATGAAACCGGCTATTCGCATGGCTGCTCTCATGCAGACTCCAGTTAAGTTTGTATGGAGTCATGACGCTTTCCGCGTTGGTGAGGATGGTCCTACACACGAACCAGTAGAGCAGGAAGCACAGATTCGATTGATGGAGAAGTTGCAAAACCACGCTGGACAAGACTCTGTTCGTGTGCTTCGTCCTGCCGATAGTGATGCTGCAACCGTTTGCTGGCAGATGGCTATGGAGAACATGGATACACCAACAGCACTCATCTTCTCACGTCAGAATGTGAATAGTCTACCAGAGGGAACAGACTATCAGCAGACTCGCAAGGGTGCATACATCGTAACAGGCTCTGACGAGCAGTTTGATGTTATCCTCGTTGCAAGCGGTTCTGAGGTTTCTACCTGCGTTGCTGGAGCTGAGTTGTTACGTAAGGACGGAGTGAAGGTACGCGTTGTAAGCGCACCATCAGAGGGTCTCTTCCGCCGTCAGAGTAAGGGAGTATCAGGAGCAGATTCTGCCAAGAGACGCTAAGATTTTCGGTCTAACAGCAGGGTTTGCCAGTGACTATCGAGGGCTTAGTTGGTGCCAATGGAAAGGTATTCGGCCTTAACAGCTTCGGTTTCTCAGCACCTTACACAGTCTTGGATGAGAAGTTGGGCTTCACTCCAGAGAATGTATATAAGCAAGTAAAAAGCATTTTTTTAGCATAAACGTTTAACCTGAGTCTCTAAGTTCATCACCGAAGGCGGAGGCTCATAAAAAACCTAAACAGCTTATGGAAATTAAGACAGTAGGAGTTGCCTGCGACCACGCGGGCTATCCATTAAAGCAGTTCGTTATCCAGTATTTGGAAGAGCACAAGTATGCATATAAGGACTTTGGCTGTAATAGCGATTTAAGTTGCGACTATCCTGACTATGCTCACCCATTGGCTGAAGCCATTGAGAGTGGTGAAGTTTATCCTGGTATCGCTATCTGTGGTAGTGGTGAGGGTATGGCAATTGCACTTAACAAGCACCAAGGTGTACGCGCAGGTTTGGTATGGAACAAGGACGTTGCAGAGTTGACTCGTCAACATAATGATGCAAATGTTGCTGTACTTCCTGGCAGATTTATCGATAATAAGACAGCAGAAAAGATTCTCGATGCGTTCTTCAAAGCAAGCTTCGAGGGTGGCAGACACGAACGTCGTGTAAAGAAGATTCCTGTTCAACAGGGCTAATCATAGCTTTGTCTGATTGAATAAGACAAACAAAAGATAAACAGTTAAGGTGTTCAGAGGATTCTGGACACCTTTCTTTTTTATCATCATTCATGCCAATTCGGTAGGAAGAAACCTACACACAGCCACATTCATTCATATTATTCATTAGCTCCTACCCTCTCTTATTTTATTGTTGCACATGATATTTGCCCTTACAACAGGCATATCAGTCTATATCAAGGTAGATAAAACCTCCTTCAACTCCGTTCCTCTGTGTGAAATTTACCCCTCACAAGCAAAGAAATATATTTACAAACCCTTCTAAGAAAAGGTAAGGAAATAGCTTAAAAGCGAGTTAATTTAATGCTGCTGTAACTCTTTTGTTATCAAGCAGTTGTGAAATAGGCTTTCAAAAGGTGCTTAATTGGACTTCAAAAGGGCGTTAGTAAGACTTCAAAAGGGCACCTTTTGCAAGCCAATTAGGCGTTATTTGCAAGCCATTTGGTGGTCTTTTAAAAATCAGCATGTGAAAAATTTGGACAAAAGAGGATTCGTCCGGAGTTTGAATGAATAGGGTTTGTCTTTACGTTTAGCACTTTAACTCCCATTCGGTTATTAGTCACAACAGGGGGACAGTAGATATTTAGTGGGGATAGGCATATAGTTTGGCAAGCCTAAAAAGAAAAACTTTTATCTACAACTCCTCTTAAGTTAGCCCTAAATAGTTTTATTTTTGCATTGGAAGGATTCCGCAGCAGCGTTTGTAGATACTGATAATATAAAAAGTTAAGTATGTCTTCGTAATGCTCGTAGAAAGTTGCAGCAATGACATTAAAGGAATGAAAGCCAGCTTCTGCGACATTCTTCTCCATTGCCAATGATAGTCTGGCTGCATCTTTGATAGTATTCTTAGTAAAAATCATTCTTAGCGAATGATAAACCGTAAGCCTTCTTAATGTCAGGATATTCTCTGAACAGTATTTTGGCTCTTAGTTTCTGTTCATCAGTCCATTTCTCTGATGATTTGAACAACAGGTACCTACTTCTTACCAGCAGTTCACTACGTGTATCTCCATTTTCAAAGTCAGTGGTTGATACGCTATCTTTTCTAACTTTGCATTCTCTTTCTCGTCATTTGCTTGCTGTAAAGCTGCAGCGATACTCTATCTCTCATCTGTTGCACGGCATCGCACTGCAAGTTTCTGTATATGAAAGCGATCGATCACTCGTTTAGCCTTTGGAAAACAATGCCTTACAATCTCTACGCATACTATCGGACAAGTCCAAGGTGACCTCTTCTACGGCTTCCCATTCTTTTTCATCTATCTTATCCAATACCTTGCAGACATCCAAAGTTTGGTTCCAGCAACAATGGCTACAAGACATCCTTGCTTGCCGTGTTTGTCCTATTAGTGATAATCAGTATAGAGTTCACCATTGGACAAGGATGTCTCGTCTATTGCTATATTCTTACCAATATTATCCTCAAGAGAAGCCACTTCTGAGGCATGAGACAACTGATTCAGGACCTGTAACCATAATGTTTCCTTGTATTGTTTCTCAAAACTACGTCCATTGATATGATAGAATTCCTCAAAGCGTACGGCAGGTCACTGGGGATGTCTCCACTTGACGTTTCTTTTAAAAAGCTCCGAACTCTTTGGAATAACGAGTGCCGGAGGCTGTAATATCTATCTGCAAGGAAGAGAAACTCTTACCTGTACGAATATCTATCAGCGACGTCGACGAAGAACCAAAATTAACCTTATGATGCGAATCAGAAAGTCCGTCACCTCGACAGCTTCATAAAAGCCTTTTGATTCAAAATGAAGATCGTCGGAAAGTTCTTTCTCCATCTTCTCATCAAGATAAATCACGTAACAATGAAGTATCAGACTCTATCTTAACAATAGAGAAATAATGTAATACATCACTGGGTAAAACAGATTCGGCTAACTGATATAGATATTTTTCTTCCATGATACAAAGGAAAGAAAAATATATTAATTAAGAAAAATTTCCCCACCTTTTTCTACTAGAGCCACAACAGACCAATTTGAGGTTTAAGATAAAAACAGAGCAACTCTAAGTTTCTTACTGTAAACTTAGAATTGCTCTATGTGCCGTATATATATGATAGCTTTAGCTTATCACTCCATATCTCGGAGAAACCTTATTTGTCTCAATAACAAAGATATAGCAGACTATATCAAGCTAAAAAAAGCGAGATAAAGTGCCAATAAGAAGATGATAGAAGTTGGGAGACAATACCACACATAGTAGCAATAATGCGTATTGTAATCTACTAATCAGTTTGGCTTAAATAGCCCTCCCACTCCTTCAATTTTACTTCATGTGACATTCACGCTGTGAGAAACAGGGTTATTCCCCGTCCTCATCCGTGTTCACTTCTTCAGGGAGATGGAAGCGATACTTGCGTGCAAAGACATCACCCACCTTGTTAATCTCAAGGAAGGTAGTGCCACCACCTTCGCCAAACGTACCAGAAAGGTAAGCAATCTTATCCTCTAACTCAATGTAACCCTTCTGACGAAGCATACGCAAAAGCAGCTGTAAACATCTCCTCATTTGACTTATAGCGATGCTGATAAACCGCAATAACACCGTAGCTAAGATTCAACCAGCGCTGTACCTTATCCTTGTAGCAGATAGCCAACACTGGGTGTGGACCACGGAAAGCAGCAAGATTACGAGCAGTCTGACCTGTCTCGCTATCGGTGATGATACCCTTTACACCCAACTGCTCAGTAGCCTCGATAGCACTTCTTGACAAGAACTCACGCTGATCATTCTGGTTGACCATCGGAACAGTTACATGTCCACGCTTATGTGCATCCTGCTCAGCTGCTTCAGCAATACGAGCCATTGTCTGTACAGCCTCAACAGGATACTTACCGCTTGCCGTCTCACCACTCAACATCAACGCATCAGTGTGGCTATAGATAGCATTCGCAATGTCAGTAACCTCAGCACGCGTAGGGACGAGGATTGTTAATCATCGTGTGTAACATCTGAGTAGCCACGATAACAGGCTTCTTCTTCAAGATACACTTATTGATAATGCTACGCTGAATACCAGGAATCTGCTCGATAGGCACCTCGATACCCAAGTCACCACGTGCAATCATGATACCGTATGAAGCATCGATAATCTCGTCGATATTGTCACACCCTCCTGATTCTCAATCTTTGAGATAATCTTAATATCAGAGTTATGCTCGTCAAGAATCTTCTGAACAGCAAGAACATCAGCTGCTGAACGAACAAAAGAGTGAGCGATAAAGTCGATATCCTCCTCTATTGCCAACAAAATATTAGCCTTATCCTTCTCTGTTAAGGCAGGAAGTTCAATATGTTCACCAGGTACATTCACACTCTTGTGTGAGCCAAAGCTCACCTTCATTCTGCACCTGTGCGACTAACATTGGACCTGCACTCTCAACAATCAGCATATCCAATGCACCGTCATCAAAGAGAACGTGGTCGCCAACCTTCACATCACGAGCAAAGTCAGGGTAAGAAACATTGACAATATCCTTTGTTGAATCTACATCAGGACGACCGAAAATCTTAACCATGTCGCCCACCTTGTAATGAATAGGCTCATCCACTGCAGTGGTTCTCACCTCTGGTCCCTTGGTATCAATCAGCAAAGCTACATGCTGAGACACAGTACGTGTATTGCGAATAATCTCCTTAATACCTTCAGGACTTGCATGTGCCGTATTCATACGAACGACATTCATACCTGAGAAGAAAAGCTTTCTTAGGAAGTCAACATCACAGCGACGGTCGCTAATAGAACATACTATCTTTGTCTGTTTCATAAAATTGAGTGTGTTATTGTTTAATTTGACATTGCTGAGAAAATAATATATAAGAGTGATGACATGAGAATAACGAACAACAAGAAGCCAACAAAGATGATGGTTACTTTCTTTCCCAGTCCGCCCTTCGATGTTTTTTTATCCATCGCAGGTCTGACTTGTCCTTGCGTGTTATCCCTTTCCACTTGTACATGGTTCACAGTGGCAGTTGTCTCAGCAGCACTACCACTTGGCGCACCCATCTGCGGGGTTGCAACCGTCATACTCTCACCACAATAGGGGCAATTACATCTTAGCGTATTACCACCCTCCGACTCTATTACAAAGGGACGATGACAATGTTTACAGGCTATCTGAAATTGCATTTAAACCTCCTTTCGTCTGTTATTATCTTACGTCGTCAATGAGAATATGCCCATCTTGCGACAGCACCTTCACCTGACGATATTCCGTTTCACCATCTTGCGACAGTCTCACTTTATACCAATTATCATCAATAGCATCAACCTTTAGGGTTGCGTTGAAGATTGGTTAAAATCTGGCTCTGTAGCCGTATTTCCGAAAGGCACCCCACCATACAGTCGCCTCATCAACATCATAGTCATAAGAGCCTTGAGTGCCAAAAACCATTCGATGACAGTAATCTGTGAGGTAACGACTGTAGAAGTCTGCATCCGCATCCTCCGTAAGAACAGCTTTCTTATAGAATGACTCTAAGAATCTGCAGATACTCTTTCGCTTCTCATCCTGCCGCTGTGCCTCAGCTTCTTGCGCCTCTATCTGCGCACGAACCTGCATCATAGAGTCGGCATGTGCCTTGCGTTGTGCTTGAAGTTCTTGCTGAGCAGCTTCCTTCTGGTTGTTCCAATAGATGAAACCAAAGACTGCCAAGCCTCCTAAGATGAGAACTATCAAGATAGTAAGCAAGACTTTCAGCGTAGAGCCAGAGCCTTTCTGTTCACCCTGACCCATAATAGGTTGTTGTACAGAAGGGGTAACAGGACTTGCCAACGTAGGCAAGTTTACAAGCAATGACTGTCCACAATAAGGACAATTGCAATGTATTTTATCATCGCCATCGGCCGTAATCATAAACGTGCGATTGCATTTATTACAAGTTACATTATACTGCATATGCTACCACTTCTTAAGAACAATGATTAGTGAGGACAAAGGGTTAACAACATCCCTAATAGTCTAACACGGTTTTATCTTGTGCAAAATTAATAATTTTTCTTCCATATTTGGAAATGTTTTAAGCAATAATATAAGGTCAATTTTACGAACAAATGAGAAACTTATAATATAAGATTCTACAACAAGAAACTACTATTTACTCAGCATTTAGTGCTTAGCACCATTTGTGTTTAGCCTTAGCACATGATGTGCGGAGCATCAGCACACGATGTGCGGAGTACCTCTACCCCACTTAAAAAAATAAGGAAGAAGGAGCGTTAAGTTCGTCATAATAAATAGAAGATAGGGAGCCTTCTGAGATATAGAGTCATAAAGTAAGCCTACTAAACATAAGGCACACGGAGAAAAAGAGTGGACGGAGGGTGAGCATAAAGACAATATCACAGAGGTGCCGATGGCACAAAAGAGCAACAGAGCCGTAGCCTACGTATTGCTAATAGCTATGGTAACAAATGTTTTAAATAATTCTTTCAAACCATGGATATGTAATGAAGTAGACAAAAGTGCTAATAATACTCGCAGATAATCTCCGTTGCTCCATGCACCGACGGTGCCTCCGTGCCTATCATAGGGTTGTATTTATATTCCTCCATTCACTCCGTACCTCTGTGTGACACTTCTTTAAAGTGCTAAACTCAAAAGGATAAACCGTATCAATCGAAATCCCTAAAAGAACCTAAGATGTCACAAGACGATTACGTAACAAAGTCTTTTTCTTCAAAAGGGAGCAATCCTTCTATCCATTGAGGCCGGTTTTGTCCTTCTTTTTCATTCGTTTCGGGCGAAGAAACAGAGAGTCCCATCAAGCGGATGGGGCGGTTGTGATAGTCCGTATCTTTTTAATAATTGCTTGGCAAGAGGAAGGATATCATCTTTCGTTCGGAGGATTTTATCCTGTGTAAGACTACGTGTTATCTGCGTTGTAGCATCCCACTTCAGTTTTAGTGTGAGGGTTCTACCCTTAAAATCTTTCGCTTTGATTCGTTCAACTAACTCCAAAGTGATGTGATAGAGTTCGATGATAATCTTCGATTCGACATGTAAATCTTCAAGAAAAAGTGCGCTCACAGCCCACAGACTTACGCTCATAGGAAACGATGACAGGACGATTGTCAATGCCACGTGAGAAATTATAGTAGACATTACCCATCTTACCAAACACCTGCACAAGGTGTTCTCGCGATATTTCTCGTAGTTGTTCACCCGTAAAGACACCCATACTATGCATTCGCTCAGCCGTCTTTGGGCCAACGCCCCATAGCTTCTCAATGGGGAGTTTACCGATAAAAATCAAGCGCACGGTCAGGGATGTACCGTAAAAATCCCATTTGGTTTGCGCATATCAGAGGCTATCTTAGCCAACAGTTTGTTGTAGCTTATTCCTGCAGAGGCAGTTAGCGAGGTACGCTCGAATATCTTTCGCTTGATTTCTTTCGCTATGTCGACAGCTAATTCTATTCCTTTTTATTCTCTGAAACATCAAGGAACGCCTCATCCAATGAGATTGGCTCAACCAAATCGGTGTATTCATGAAAGACAGCATGAATCTGTCGTGACACTTCTTTGTATCTATCGAAATGTGAAGAGACAACGATCAGTTGCGGACAACGCCTTTTTCGCCTGCGCCATTGACATGGCAGAATGAACGCCAAAGGGACGAGCCTCGTAGCTGGCAGTCGACACCACGCCACGTGGACCATCGAAACCGACAGCGATAGGCTTCCCTCTCAGTTCTGGATTGTCCCTTTGCTCAACCGAAGCAAAGAAAGCATCCATGTCAATGTGAATAATTTTACGCATGATAGTACCCTGTTCTCTATGCAAAGATACGGCTAAGAAGTGGAAAGATAAGGATTTCTGATTAATAAATAAATAAAAAGCGTATCTTTTGCAACAAAAATAACAAAAAAATAGAGTTATAATAACTATACGGACCAAAGTACGAATAACCAAATGAGAGAAAACGAGAGTCATGATGCCATGGGAAAGCTTCAACGCTGTTTGAAGCGTGCTTTTTGACATTGTTGGTGCGCTCATAGGACTTATCATCTGCTCTCCTCTATTTCTCTTCATCAGTATTCTTATTACTTATCAAAGCAATGGACCCATCATCTTCCGACAGATACGTATCGGATATAAAGGACGTCCGTTTGCTATCTTTAAGTTTCGTACAATGAGCAGTGTCGTGGAGGAAGAGGGTCCGCAACTTGTTGCAAAAATGTGACAGTTCGAACTCTACTCGATTGGAACAGTTCCTGCGTGGACATCACTTAGACGAACTACCACAACTATGGAATGTGCTCAGAGGTGACATGTCGTTCGTGGGTCCGCGCCCTGAACGTAAGTTCTTTATCGACAAGATTATCGAACAGACCGACCGCTATCAGCTCATCTATCAGATGCGACCGGGACTTACTTCTGAGGCAACACTCTACAATGGTTATACCGATACGATGGAGAAAATGCTTCGACGAATGGAGATGGACATCCATTACTTGGAACATCGAACCTTGTGGTTAGACTTTACCATCGTCATTAAGACGATTCTAAAAATTGTTACTGGAAAAGAAATTCTAAAACAGAAAGATGAAGAAATATATTCTATTTGTATTACTCGCATTATGTTCCTTGAACGGTTTTTGCACAGTCGTCTATGACGGATACGCAGGTAATGGACTTCGTGCAGAAGGAGCATAAGAAAGGTACTCCACAGGCGCAGATTGTCACCAAGCTCATGCAGAGTGGTGTAGACATCTCGCAGATACGCCGTGTAGAAACATATACGAGAAGATGCAGAAGGGAAATGCTGCTTTTGGAGCCGCAAAGAGGGTACGACAACGGATCGTAGTCGTACAAATAACGGACAGACAAGTCCTACTACTGCCCCGGGAAAGAGCAAACGACAAATCGCTGATGCGACACTCGATGATTACAATAACAACGAGCAGGAGATAAACAGATACTCTGAGGGACGTATCTCGGCTAATCGTTCGTGGACAAACACCTACGATGAGAACGATGGTGAGTACCTAAAGATGCAGGCTGAGATGAATGATTGGATGCCACAGGACACTGCTGCGATGTATGAAAAACCTACTGAAGCAGCTGAGTCGTAACCGAAAAGAAGGTTTGGGGACGTGACATCTTTAATAATAAGAGTCTTTCTTTTGAACCAAACATGAACATGGCACTGCCCTCGCAACTATCGTATTGGCCCCGGTGATGCTGTGTTTATCGATGTATATGGTGCTTCACAAAAGTCTTATCAGACAACGGTTGCCCCTGATGGTTACGTCACTTTGGAGGGCTTCGGTCCCGTTCAGGTGAGTGGATTGACTGTAGATCAGGCGAACAACCGCATCCGTGAGAAGATTGGTAAACGTTTTTAGTAGTTCGAACATACGCCTCTCTGTTGGTCAGACCCATACCATTATGGTGAATGTTGTGGGTGAAGTGAAGACCCCAGGAACCTATACACTATCGGCTTTTTGCCACTGTCTTCAACGCACTTTACATGGCTGGCGGTATCGGTGACTTAGGAACACTGCGTAATATCAAGGTATATAGAGGAGGAACACTCATCACTACGGTTGACGTATACGACTTCCTTCGTCGAGGTCATCTGAGTGGTAATGTGCGCTTGGCTGATAACGACGTCATCGTTGTGGGTCCTTACGAGATGCTTGCACAGATTAGCGGTAAGGTAAAACGCCCAATGTTCTATGAGATGAAACGTGGCGAAAAGCCTTGGAACACTCATCGGTTACGCGGGTGGATTTGCTGGTGATGCCTATACACGTTCGGTACGTGTACGCAGAAAGACGGGTCGCCAGTATTCTATCTTCAATGTTAATGAGTTTGACATGCGCAACTTCCGCGTGGCTGACGAGGACTCAATCAGTGTTGACTCGGTTATTCCAAGATACGAAAACATGGTTGAGATCAAGGGAGCCGTGTTCCGTCCAGGTATGTATGAGGTTGGTGGACGTATCAATAGTGTACGTGGATTGATTGAAGCAGCAGACGGATTGACAGAGGTGGCATTTGCTCCACATGCTGTCTTACACCGTAAGAAGGCTGACCGTACACTGGAGGTTATCTCGGTAGATGTAGACGGAATCCTTACGGGTCGTGTGGCTGATATCCCTATACAAAATGAAGATGTACTCTTCATTCCTACACGTACGGATGCACAGGAGCAACGAACCATAACCATTCATGGTGAAGTTCTCTATCCGGGTATCTATCAATACGCTGATAATGAGTCGTTAGAAGACTTCATCCTGCAAGCTGGAGGTCTGAAACAGAGTGCCTCTACGGTGAGAGTAGATGTGTCCGTCGTATCACAAACCCACAAGCACTGACGCCAGACTCTATCATCGCCCGCACCTACTCCTTCTCTCTACGTGACGGCTTTGTCATCGATGGTGCGCCAGGGTTTCGTTCTTGAGCCTTACGATGAGGGTGTATGTACGTAAGAGTCCGGGTACAACCAATCAGCAGAATGTTAGTATTGATGGTGAGGTTGTATTTGCAGGAAACTACACGTTGACAACAAGAAAGATGCGCCTAAGCGACATTTATAAGGCAGCAGGTGGTGCAACAGAACTTGGATATATCAAAGGTGCACGCTTAGAGCGTCGCCCTACTCCATCCGAACGCATACGAATGGAGAACGCTATAAGATGCAATTAGACCAGCAACGTAAGAACATGATGGACTTAGCCATCAGAACAAAGGATGCTGGTGTGCTTCAAGCGATAGAGCAGAACAACAAGAAAGTAGAAGAAAAGTTCAAAGTTCCTGACGTATATCCTGTTGGTATCGAGTTAGATAAGGCGATAGCTAATCCAGGAAGTGATGCCGACATCGTTCTCCGTGAGGGCGATCGCATCGTCATCCCACAATATAATGGAACCGTTAAGATTAATGGTGCGGTTATGTTCCCCTAACTCTGTCGGTTATGTTGAGGGCAAGAGCGTTGCTTACTATATCGATCAGGCAGGTGGTTTCGCCAGTGATGCAAAGAAGAGCAACACCTATATTCTCTACATGAACGGTATGTTAGCGAAGGTGAGCCACAATGCTAAGGTGCGCCCAGGCTGCGAAATCATTGTTCCAACAAAGATACAAAGTAAGATGAGCCTTGCCGAAACCCTCAGCGTCGGTTCAAGTGCTGCCAGCATCGCAGCCGTCATTGCTACGATTGCGAACTTGATGAAGTAAGGAATTATCTCTGTCAACAAGACTGTAGACAGTGTTTTGCTGTCAATAAAAAAAGAAGTTAGGTCAATGCAATTTGTACTGACCTAACTTCTTTTTTTATCAATGCCATACGATGAATATCACCTGTATAAAATCGCTTTTATACCATCTTTTAAACTCGTGTTGGTGCCCGCATGTCGTGTTCATGAGGTGTGTCAAAATGGACACGGCCTCTTTTATCAGCACCTTGTCTACCACATAATTCATTAGTTTACTGCAGCTATGTACTAATTTCATATAAAATGAGTTTAGTGGGCTTTACAGCTCGCCTATATAAACTTTGTATAAAGCATTTGAAAGGTGACTTCGAAAAGTGCCTCCACCAACGGCTTTTAGTTTCCTTGAGAGTTGGTTTTTCTACACATTTCCCTATGTTAGAGGCTATAGCAAAGAAGGCAAAGTCCATATTGACCTTGTCTTTTCCAATACCTAAACCTCTTGTGAGGCTTTATTATATTTTTGTTTGTCCAAAAACAGCTTCGGGTTCTATGCACCTTCGTCCTCGATGCTGATGCCTTCTTCCGAGGTCAGTAATTCCCGTGCCTTTTTGTTTATAGTGCTGTAGTTGATGGTTTACTTCTATAATTCTGTTCCCTCTTGCCTTAAAAACATGAGCCTCTCAACGGACAACCATCACAGCGTTCTGCCTGATAACGTACGCTGTAAGTAACGAATCCATTAGAGGTTAGGGAACGCTTCATACCTATACGCTTCATATGCTGTCCCATAGGGCAGACGTAGAAATCCTGTTCCTTATTATAATAAAAGGCTTGCGGGACTGAATGGGTTAGGGTGTGTAGCGTGGACGCTGCTCTTTATGAAGTAGTTATACTTTCACATAGGCTTCCATATTATGTACGTCCATGAACAGATAGTTCTCCTCGGAGCCATACCCCGAATCGGCTACGACTGTCTTGGCATAACGATGATAGCGTGATTTGAAGGACTCCAAGAAAGAAGAAAGTGTAGCGTGTCTGTACGATTAGCATAGAGTGCAAAAGTCGGTGATAAACTGGTTCTCCGTTGCTATCTGCAGATTATATCCAGGCTTAGTCTGTCCGTTCCGCATAGCATCCTCCTTCATGTGCATAAACGTGGCATCAGGGTCGGTCTTGCTGTAGGG
>BNJV01001800.1_pt1 | contig 76785 bp, 91 predicted proteins | sample 8540591 | NCBI WGS metagenome assembly BNJV01 (sample SAMD00202457, study PRJDB9452) | human saliva metagenome | host: Homo sapiens | reverse complement strand
AAAGATGCTTCCGCACCTTCTGCTGATGAGCTTGAGGCGGTAATCTGCATGAGCAAGCGCCCTCAGGTGTCTCAACCTGTGTTTTGCCTGTCTCAAGCCCGTATTTTTGCGAGGCTTACATGCTCGGCGAATGCGCGAACCATACGCATAGTGTTTAGTGTCTGTGCCTCTGAGGTTGCGGCGATCTGCACAAAGTGGCATGCTCATTGGCCTCCAACACGCATCCAAGGCTTGGGTGATCTCTGTTTATCTTATCCACGCACGGCCCGCAGAGCTCAGGAGCGCCACAGCTGCAGCGAGGATTTGCCAGAGCCTTTAGCGAGACAGCGGGCAGCGTATGAGTAGAGCCATTCTCATTCTCATTGATTTCGGCGTAGAGTGGAGTAGGAACTCTACCTGCCCATCTGTCGGTGTGAACGGCGACCCGCCTTTTGGGCCATTGGGCTGTATGAGGTTTTCCAACATCCACGCTGCGACTCCCATCCCATGGACAGCTTCGGGATGTCTGAGGTGAGAGGTGGGTTCGTTCACAGGGGTGGCAGTTTGGTTTGGTCTAGATGACCTTGAATTTCTGTCCCCATAAGCTTTCATCGCCGCCTCTTTGACTCGTGCCCCTGATCGTCTTGTTGCGGGCGGGTATCACGTTCTTACTGCACGCGGCGGCGGGCACCCTCAGTAAAGAGGAGGTTACTAAGTTCGGAATACATAGTTCGTATCAGCTGCGCCGGGCGCTTCTTTTGTGCGAGCGCATAGCGTCATGTTGTCGCACAAGGAATGAGAGAGTAGCCCAGTCAGTCGATTCACGAATTGTGCCTGACCGGATTCTTTGGCAGAGCGCCACATCATCTTAGCGACGGGGTGCCACTGCCGCGTCATGCGTGGGGAATGGTTATCTGACGCACCTGCAGCGGTGATGGTTTCGGTCTCTGGCTTATTGCGCCTCACACGAGATTCGAGCGCTTGGTACGGGTCCACGTGTGCCCATCATCACTCCCACTCCATGCATGCAGTATGCATAAATTATCGTTTCTGTGGTCTAGCCCTCAAAACCCGTACATTTTCCTTGAGCGCCTATACGCGAAAGCGGGCTAGGTGGGTGGGGGAGGGGTTGCCCCTGTATCCTGAGACATTGTTTGCATTTTTATTCACTGTTTCCTCCTGATGCATATCCTGGATGCCCTTCTGGTTCCAGGATGAGAGCTTTCGCTTTTTCTTTTTGAATCGGCGGCGCTTTGCGCTTCCGCCTCATGCGTGATGATTTGATTGCGATGCTCGCATGCCACCGCCAGGTTAGCTAGAGTGGTCATCGCCACGGATGATGTGACTCACATTGGTTTCCAATGTTTGTGCAACGTCCGTTAGCGTCTGCGTATTCGCATCGTCCACCGGCGCGGTCCTGACTTCAGGCGAATGGCTTCCCACTTTCAGGAAGGCGGCTCGCGTGTGCTGGCTGACCAGGACATAAGAGCCGCCTTCATAAGAATCATCGTTGAAAAGATTAGGACAAGATTTTTAGAAAGAGTTTTCAACGATGCTCGCCTGTGGGCATACCTGTGAGCACCATGACGATACATGAAACGTTTCGCGCTGGTGCAAACGCTAGTAGCTTCTGTAATGGCCTCAATAGATCTCATGGGGTGTCAAAACACCTCCCAGAGACAGTGACGTCCCCCACATCGTGCCACACAGCTGCATTCTGTACAAATGCCACCCCTATCCGCCTCCCAGCACAGCGTGTGAGGCATGGGGTTTGACCATCTCTAAGTCAAGGTTGGTAGTCCAGTGTGTCTCATATTTTGCAGCTGGGCAGGCAGCTTTGGGATAGTGGTGTTTCAAGCTTTTCGAGGGTTTGAGAAAGTCGCAATCCTCGCGCACCATTTGGAGGCTACCCGCCGAGGTGAGTTGTGCTCGGTCGTCACTCGCCACTTACTCAGATTAAGACTCGCATCCAGCGGGGTTCCTGGGCAGAGCCAGAGGTGATCCGGAACGCAGCGCGCGATGTGCGGGCTGCGGCTAGAGATGGGTGGGTGCCTCGCTGCTCGTGCTGGCCCAGCAGGTCAATGAAGCGCATCTGAGGTCGCGTGAACCCGAGGCGGCCGCCGCCAGCATGCCTCACCTGATGCGAATAACCGCATCGGTCAGCTGTGCAGCAAAGCAAGGCTCCACGGGTGCGGGCGCGTGTTCTCCCTCAGCTAAGTCAAACCGCACATTCTCAACACACAAACGGGTCTAAAGAATGCTGTGCCCTCTGCCCCAGCTCAGCAGAGGCAATCTGATTAAAGTTCATTTCTATTCGCTCTTTCCTTTGGCTCCAGGTCCGCGCTCAAGTCACGCAAGATCGAACCATCCAATAAACCTGACGGCCTCCACACGTCAACGTCCTGTCTGCACGCTCGCAACATGCCTATCCAGTGCCATTGCGTCGGATACCCTGCCCGTTTCAGTCTTGAGCTCTCGATAGATAATCCATCCCTTTTGCGGATGCACGAGCACGCGCGATCAGGAACCAGCGACAGACCGGCAGAGTCGTAGTGTGGTAATGCTCCCAACCCAAAGACTTAGCTACTACTGATAACTTTTTGATTGGAGACTGACTCCAGACATATCTCGTGCTTGAGTCTTCCTAAACTGTAGCTGCACGTACTTACTTTTCCTTTTCCTTTTTACCTCTCCTGCGTTTTCAGAAGAGCTAGTTATGTGGTTGCGCCGTCCCGATCTGGACCTGGCACATCCCAGTATCCGTCACCCTGCGGATTGGGAGGAATTCGGAGTAATTCGGAGGAATCGGGAGACCTCAGGCGCAGCAACAGGAGGTAACGATATGTCACCTCAGTTTTGCTTTGCGGTACCGTCCCGACCCGACCTGGCACATCCGTATCCGTCACCCTGCGGATTGGGAGGAATTCGTGAGTAATTCGAGGCTGAATCATTCCAATAGGTGAGACAGGCGCGGCGGTGTCTTTCAGTTCTGATACGCCGCCGTTTCCGGCGACGTTTACATCTGGAGCACCTGATGACAGATTCAGGTGCACATCAACCGTAGTGGAATCTCTCAGTTTCAGTGATCGAGCGAGGATGCCTCCTCAGTGATCGTATACCACCACCGTCTGCCTCTGCGTTGGCGCATCTGGTACCGGTTCATCAGGTATCCGATATGCGGGTGCCAACTACTCGGTCCGATTGTTCGGGGTGGGCGTCCCCATCCTGAGCTCTCGGCGGCGCTTCATGGTTGGTTGCTTCTTCGGCGTCCCGCTTTCTGCTGGTCCGAAATCGGCTAACCATTCAGGAAATAATCTGGTTTCTGAATCGGTGGTGGCGTTCCCACTCTCCGCAGGCTCCTCATGCGCGATTCACAGCTGATCGCCGTCCAGGAGCACTCAACACAAGGAATTTTCAGTTTGGGGGATCAGACCGAGGATGCCCTCCTCAGTGATCGCACCATCCACCTGTCTTCCTGCGGGTTCTTCGACCCTCAGGTTCTCCAGCTGCCACCCTGACTGCAGAAATTGCGCAGCGGGCACAGTGGGTTTTTCACTTTCTGGAGATAGGAGCGACAATTACGTCGTTCTCTACGCAGAACTCGACGGTCTTTCGCCCGAGGCTTAGACGGAGGCGGTAAACAGCGTCGCCCCATTCGGTATTATCCTACGCGCTGAGTTGCAGGAGCGGAAGCGACAACCATGTCACTAAGCTTTCTCTGCAGGCTGCGTAGGGGTGCAGGTGGTCGTCACATGTCGCCGCTGATTTTGGTCTCTAATCACGACGCGGCCACCATCGGCAGGCGTCGCCGTCGCGCTACGGATCAGGTGCACAAGGATTTACTGCAGGGTATCGTCGCGGCGATTTTCCCAGTCCGTCTCGCTCTTGAGGCGCATGTGAAAAGGTCTTCATCCTCGACGAGTTTGTACTGCGCGAATTCCGTTTTTGAAGTTGCACTTCGCGGGTGATGTAGCGCGCGTACGGCGTCTTGATGTTGGTCGCAGCGGTCTAATCCAGACTGCCGATGCGAGTTCCGCTGATCGCGTAATCGGCTTTAGGGCTGCTGCGAAAGCACATCCCGAGCATGACGCAACAGTGTATAGCGCACCAGCATTAGCGCGGAGGTCTATATGCTGGCGCACGATGCTGTTCTGCATCGCGGTATCTGAGACTTTAGCCACGGCATAAGTTTGCTTTCTTCTCATTCTCTATGTCCTGCACTAGATGCATCACATGCATACAGCCTTTGGTGCAAGTCGTGTACTAGCATTTTATTACCTCTATCAGGCGCTAGACCGAATTCGTCCTGTGTTGGAGTCCTTATTTCTGTATTGAATTTTGATACAGATTCGGCTAATTCTTCTGCCTCTTCGTGGAGCCGCCGAAAATTGTTTCGCGCTCTCTGAGGGATTCCCCGCGTCATCATTGGTGGCTGGCGTTCGCCCTCGTCGTCCATTTCTACACGGATCGGTGCCTTCAATCTGGTCTGCGATGATCTCCATTTGCTCCGAGAGCACAGCCAGCTGCGTATGCATGTGCATCTGCGACTTTTCCCTGCACTTTCGCGTAGCCCCGCTACCGCTATCATCCGGTCTCCTAGAAGCGTGTATATCGCATTCCTGCTGCAACAGTTGCATCAACGCTATACGTCCTGCGCTGCATACGCGAGCTTTTCATATGTTTCGATTTAGGACCCGCCGAGAGGCGTAGCGCGAGCACGGCGAACTTTGCGCTCAAGCTCTTGAGGATTTGACGGTATGATTTCTCGTATTCCTCACCAGCGAATGAGAGTGAAGCGGGGGAGTGTAGCGTGTCTCAACTCTGTGAAGGTGATAACATCTTCCATTTTTCCGAGCGATGTGGAGGTGGTCAACGGTGACACGCACAGGCAGCGGATCGTCTTGTACGGCTTGAAAACGTTCGTGATTTGCTTGATTTTTCACGGCCTATAGCAATTCGCACATGTCGCCGTCAAAACCCACTGATAGGCAATTTGATAGCTGCTGCTGTCTGTAGGAGGTGGTCTGCTGTGACCAGTAGGAGCTCTCCCTCATGTGTGTGAAACGGCACAGATCATCTCACATGCTTTTGCCTTCTACTGGCCTGCCTTCTGAGGTTGCGTGAGCGGTGCTAGGGCGCTAGAGCCGGTGTTAGCTCGGCTGCTTTCGATGATGAATTCAGTCATTTTTCTTGTTTTCCTTTCTCTTTCACCTATCCTCTCCCTTCTGGCAGCTAGGTAACCCATAAGTCCTGGGTCTTTGACAACTAGAGGTAATATCGGGCGAGGCTTCGGGCTGAGGTGGTTCTGGAATGGCAGAGGTGTAAGGAGCGGCCGTCCTGAGAATTTGCGGTTTTTGTTTCTGTTAGAGCAGGTTTTGACAGCCGGTTTTTAGGTTTTCGCGGGGCAGCCGCAGTGCCGAGCATTTGCGCGGTTTTACAATGCTGTTTCCTGATGTTTTTCTCGGTCTCTGCATGTTTTGCATTCGGCGTTTGGCTTCTCATAGGAGGTTCCGCAGCCCTTGCATACTACCGGTGCTTTAGCTGGTTTATGGCTCGATTCCTTCTTCTCCCCACTGCGTTCGATATATGGCTTACCATGTATCTTGTAGTAGCGGTTTCGTGCATAACAGGCACCGCATTTTGGAGTGTTACACGGCTTCTCATGCAGGCAGCCGCCGCAGAGCTGAGGCATTTACTCTATCCTCCCTCGAAACCGTTTTGACGATTCCGCGCTGCTTATCCTGGATAAACTCAAATTGCACTCTTCCATCCTCCTCCCTTTTCTTTTTCAGGAGGTGGTATTCTCTCAGATGCTCTAATGCAATCCCTCGTAGCCCCTTTTCCGTATCCTTCAAACTTTGGCCCTAATTTCCGCCCTAATTTTGTAAATGCTAAAAGGCATGAAGGCAGTGTCAAGTACAAGTAGTCTCCTCTTGTACTATCCTGAGATTTAGAAGCTCTATAAGCTCCTTCTCAACCTCAGATGCTTTTTCTTTATGCTCTAGCACGTGCTTATTAGCTCTCTAAGGCGTAATCTTGAGGTAACCAATAGGTCTCACTAATCGCAGAAATCGCAAGTGGCCATATACTCGTAGATGCTCCGTAATGTTCACGTGCATATTCGTGTAAGTCCGGGTGTAGAGGGTCACCGAACACAGGGCCTATGCGGGGTTTACTCGATTTCATCTATGATCCTTTTCGTTAAATTTGTCTAGCTCAAGTGCTTCTAGGAGGTATCTTCTGCCCGTCCGCGTATTCTATGATCGTTGCCCTGAAAACTTTTCAAAATCTGCAACGACCACGCCTCCTCCAAGGTCTCTGTCTCACCGACTTTGTGAACGTTCCTTAGTCTCACGATGATCTTTGTTTCATCGCTAAAAGGACTTGCTAAAAGTTTCTTTTCATTCTTTTTCGCTTCCTCCGTTTCGTGATTGCAATGATGAATACTGTTGCGGTGAAAACTACTGCTGTCCCCGCAGAGCCAATAGCTGCATTGACTCAAAATTTCTGCTCAGCTGCTCATGCTCGACTGTGAGAAATGCTAGGTAGCTGAATATTATGGTCATACATGCTGCCATCTCTGCGGTGCTGCGGATAGTGTCATGTACTGTTTCAGTTTTCACATGCGTGATGGTCATTGCTCCTGGATTTTCGGCCTCGTATGCCGTGCAAATAATCAGGTGTCTTTATCCTTGGCTGCTTCTTCGAGTATGTCAGCGTTTTTCTGGATTTGTTTTGCAAATTGTATTTCTGAAATCACTGCTTACCTTCCTTTGCCTTTTAATTTCCGCCTCTATCCAGCCTGGCAGTGCTGCGATGCAGTCACTCAGCGTCTTGCGTGACATCGGTTATGATTTCTTCTTGTCTCGGTGCGTGGATGCTATAGCTCCGATGACCTCAAGGCTCGCTGAGGTCGTCTAGTATCTGATCAATCTGAGATTTTTCAGATTCTTCTTCTTCTCAGGTGTTATGATGTAGCGAGCGCCGTCTTCCTGATTTTCGGTGAGGGCTATATTCGTTACTTTTTGTAAGCGTGGAGATTGAGACTAGGGCTGTTTCGGGATTATTTTCTAGATACTCTTGGCCCGGCTCAGCTCTTCTTGAATATCTTCTGCTTCGGAGACTATCTTATCTATCTCTTTGTTGAACATATTCGTTGCGTCAATTATGATTCCCCTGCACTGCATTTGAGATTTCGCTGTTCAGATTTAGCCTTTTTCTCAACTTCCTGTATCTCTTCTAGCGCGTCTCGCATGTCTTGGAGGCGGTTATTTACGTTTTCCATTACTTTGTCCTTTCAGTTGGTAGGTTTATCCATTTTCCCGTGCGGGGTCTTTTTCCGATTTGTAGGCGGGTTCTGTACAGGGTGTATTTGAATATCGCGTAGCAGGCGATACCTACTGCTGCAGAAAAACACAGGATGATCAGAATTGCTGCGATGATAATTATTGCGGCCAACATTATCTACTGCTCTCACATCGTGTATGGCAATTAGCAACTGAATGATTGCATCTTTAGCTTCATCAAGTTTTCCGAAATGTACTGAATTTGTACCTCCTTGATAAGGTTCACTGTTTTCCTAACTGCGGTTCCGGTGAACATCCTCAGATTTTTCTTGGTCGTATCCTGACAATCTTTTGAAGATTATCAGAGTCTCTGGCGTTTCCGCTCAGGCTGTATTGGCGCGTCTGCTCTGGAATATCAGCAGGTAATCCAGCGCCTTTATACAATCTTCTGCCCCACCTTTTGTAGGGTGCCCGCCAAACGTATTTCAGGACGTTGCCGAGAGTGAAGGGCAGATCGTGACTATGTGCTCCAGTTTTGCGCCTTCGATAGGTGCACATATTTTTCATCGTCGTCTCCCTACCTTATGGGTACCAGTGGTTGGCGTATTTCATTGCGTCTTGGTCGATCCTGGCCAATCCCTCAAATAGGTGCGATTCCACGTTCTGGCTATTTCAGCTACCTCTGCGAGACATTGACCGTAGGCCCCTGCATGAGAATTCCCAGACCCGGCCATGTAGGACTTCTTGCGGTAAAACCGTCATGCTAGGCAGGTGTCGCTCAGTTCCTTCACCAGAACTTTTGAGCAAAAGCGCTGTTCGCCACGTTGCCTCTGCCAGTACTGCGTTATCGTCCTTGCCGACCAGGTATGCTGTAGTAGTCTGTGAACGTTCCTCCGTGAGTTATCTCATTTCCACGAACGACTACTCTAAGCACCATTTTTGGTCTCCACGATCACCTTCTCCCACCCTCCTCGCGCTGGCCTTTTGCGCTCATCCAGCGGGGATACAGTTTTGCTCTGCAAAAGCATGTGAAGTGTCTACCAAATCCAGCGCTCGCTTTCTTTCAGATGCTCTGGAAAATTCATCCTGTCGATGGATTCCCAAATCCTATCTACATTGTTTCGTCACTGAGTAGACGCTCTCCATGAGATTGTCGAAATTTTTCCAGTCCATCATGTAAATTACAGCGGCGTGCAGGCTAACTATCACGCACTGTCTCGCAAATAGCCTCCGATGTCCTCTCGGCTCCTGCGAGCGAATACGTTCTCAGACTATTCATTTTCTACTCCTACGTGGTACGCATGATTGGCGGCGTGCTGAGTTGCGAACGCGAGCGCTCCGGGGTGGTTTGGGAATTCTAGGTAGTAGTCGCATGTGGTGCAGTCTACGGCCCATTCGCCGGGTGCGGTGTTCGATGCCTGTTTTTGACTTCGACTTTGTGGTTTTCCCATCCGGTGGCGGTGGGTTGGTGCCATGTTGCTACTTTTTAGAGGTCGCCGGAGGCTATGGTTTTTATCCATGAGAGCATGTTTGCTTTAGTCGTGGGTGTAGTCCTCGCATGCCTCGAAGCGTGTTTGTAGGGCGGTGGTGGTTACTGCGGTGAATTTGTTGGAGCGTTCTCCGTTGCGTTTAGCGGTTCTGTGGATGGTGAATCGGCGGCGATGTTCTTTTTGGGATACCTGTGAGGGTGTGGCCTGTCCTGGTTTTTGTAGGGCGTTGTCGATGTCTTGTGAGGATGTAGAGGGTGCCTTCGTAGAATACTGCGCGGATCGGGTCTAGTGGGTGGTATTGTCCCCAGTTTGGGGAGCATGAGTACGTTTACGAATGGGGCTTCTGTGGTGGTCATTTTTCTTGTCCTGTTCTTGGGGTTTGGTTAGGTTTTTGTTGCTTCTGGATAGTATTTTTATGTGTTTGAGGATGGTTGTTATTTCCTCTGGTGTTGGTTGTATTGCGTATTCGGTTTTTTTATCCATATGTGGTCGTCGGTGCTGCTGTTATCCCCATGTTTGGGATGTGAAGGTTGCGTGAGGGTGTTTTTGGTTGATGCGTTGATCCTTTCGACGGTGCCTGCGACGGGGTGTACTTCTAGTGGTGTTATGGTGCTTATGGCTTCGATGACGCAGCAGCAGAGGCGGCGTTCTCGTTGGGTGTGGTTGCCTTTTGTCGTAGGCGAAGTAGGTTTCAGTGTTTTTGGGTGGCTCCTGCTTTCGCTTTAGTTTTTCGATGGTTACTTTTCTAGTGTGGTTGCCATAGTGGCGGCTCCTAGTAGTGTTGTCTCAGCTTTTTCTTTGAGGGTTTTTCGGTGATTTTGGCGGTTGTGCGGGCGGTGGGTTTGGGCTGGTTGTCTGATGGTTTCGAGGAATTGTTCTAGGTGGGATTGCAGCGAATCGGATTTTTGGCGTGCTTTTGCCGTTGATTCCGCCCAGATGGGCGATTTCGCCGCGTGTGGCCATGTTTTTCAGTGTGGAGGCTGCGTACATTCCGCCGAGGACTTTGCGATGCTTCTCAGGGGTGTAGATGCGTTCTGAGTTTCATTGTTGGTGGCTTCAGGTTGTGTTCGCCGCATTCTGTGCAGCGTGTTTGGATTTCGTTGTGGTGATGGGGAATCCGGCCTGAAATCTAGTTCGTTGTCGATGTCGTAGTCTTTGGCCTGGAGTACGGTGTATATGTCTCGGATTTCTCCGGTTGTTTTTGTTGCGGTATATGGAGAGCTTGAGGTGTAGGTTTTCCTCTCGTTGTAGAGGGCGATCTTCTCTAGGGTTTCGCCGTTTTCCCTCGGCTTGTCCCTTGTTTCTTACTTTGCGCTGGAGCGAATATTCTTTTTGCTGACCTCTTCGTAGAATTCTCGGAAATCTCTGAGAGATTATCTACAATTGTGGTGATTGCTTCGTTGAAGAAGGCGGCTAGTTGCTCGAAGCCGTTCTTTTCCTCATTCTTGTCTTCGTCTGTCATGGTCTTTTGCCTTTCTGCTAAGCGTAGATGCCGTGTTTACGGTATCCTTCGTCGTTCTGGAATGCTTTTCGTGCGTTGGTTTCTCGGACTTTCTTTTTCGCTAGGAATTGCTGCACTGTGGCTTCGGTGAAGTACACCTGGTTCTGCGTCCGATCTGCGTCTTCACCGTAGGCGTCTGGCTTGAGGGCTGAGACGGGCGGTTCATGTACCCACCCGTCACTGTTGTGGCTTTGACTCCAGCGAGCGCAGCGACTTCTGTGGTGATAGGGTTTTCTGTTTGAGCGTTGAGGGGGTGGGGAGGTGGCTGCACATGTTGCCACCGGTGTTTGTAGTTGCTCATTTCTGTCCTTGAAGAGTTTGTCGAGGAGGGCTTCGGTTTCTCTGGCTTGGTGCGGGTGTGGGGCTGGGTATGCGGCGTAGTATCCGAGTTTTACGGCGTTTAGGTGTTCGTCTTGGGGTTCTCTTGCTCCTGTGGTCACGATTGCGATTGTGCCTAGTACTGCGATGCAGCCCATGCAGATGCCTATGAGGATGAATTGGAGTGTGTCTACGGTGCTCATTTGTCTTGTCCTAGTATGATTATTGCGACGATGAAGATTAGGGCGGCGAATATAGTTGCCCAGTATGAGGCAAGTTCTGCGGGGTCATTCATTGGTGGTGTCTTCCTGTTCTGGTTGGTCGTTGTGATACCAGAGATACCCGCCTGTTAGGGCTGCGGTGACGCATCCGAGTGTTGCGCCGTTTGGGGTAATAGATACCGCTGATGATTGCTGAGTAGGCGGCTCTGCGGCGCAGATGATGGATATTGCGAATGCTGCGAGCGCGAGGTGCGTTTTTCATTTCTTGTCCTTTTTGCCGCCTAGCACCTTTTCTAGGGCTTCGTTGACGGCTGCTGTGGCGGCGGCGTCTTTGAGTGATGTTTCGGCAGATTTTCTGGAGGTATTTTTCGGAGTAGTCACTAGCTTTTTTTCGATGCTGCAGTTTGCACCTATTTTGAGGGCGGATAGGGTTATTTTGTAGTCTCCCTTTTTCGAGGATGGTTGATGTTGAGAAACTTTTTCCTGTGCCTTCTGCGAGCGGTGTTACTTCCCTCTAGTCCCAGGGTTTCATCGCTGCTTAGCTCGATGAATGTGTAGGCACGGCGAATCCTTTCTTTTTAGCCGCTCGTGTTCTAGGCGAAACATGATCACGGCTTGTTCTTTTGAGGAATTTCTTTCGACCGCTGGAGTGCTCACTGGTTGTCTCCTCCAGCACGTCGATTTGGCGTTGAAGTTCTTCGGTGAGGAGTTTTTGCCTTTTTGGATGATGTCTCGTGTGAGGAGGTCTCGTGTGTCCTTGTTTGGTGTTGCGTCTAGGGCGAAGAGAAGGTCTTCGATTTGTTTATCGTGAATCTGACGGTTTGCGTAGATTGTTGATGCGGCTGGGCAGGTTGCCGTTGAGGGTGATTGCTGCTTTCTGAGCGGTTTTCCATCGTCTTGTCCTAATCTTTCGTGGATGGTTACTTTATTTGGTTTGCGGTTGCTGCAGCTGCACGCTTACTGGTTTCGTGCATGTCGATTAGCAACATATCCAGGATGTTCTCTTTCGTTTCGGCGGCGAGCGGCGAATCCTTGATGGTGTGTACTGCGTGATGTACAGCGAGAACTTGTTTTTGCTTCCCTTGGCGGCTTCGTCGACGGCTTCGAGAATATTCTCAATGCGCGTGTTCTTCATTACTCTTTTCTTTCCTGATTCTTAGCCTGTATCATTCTAGCTACAGTTTAAGGTTTGATATTTTTATACTGCTTGTAGATTTCCGCGAGACAGTGTATCTCTTTGGGCGGGGATTTCTGCTAGGTGCTCTGCCTGCATCCATTCCACAGTAGTTTCAAAAAACTTTGCAATTGCGTAGATTTCCTCTGACGTTGCGGATACCCTCGCATTTGCTATGCCACTAGTGCGATTGCGGTTAATCCCTAGCTCTAGTCGCATAAATGACTCAAGCTCTCCCATTGTGAGACGTGAGCGTATCATCGCTAATTTAATGTTTTCTGCGATGCGCAAGTTTTGGTCCATTTTCACCTCTTTTCTTTCGTGATGAAACAATTCTATGTATCAAAAATGATACATGTCAAGTCGTTGCATCTCCGTATCATCTCTGATACGGTATGTACCATGTTAGAAAATATAGCTGACCAGGCAAAACTTTTTACAGTTTTTCTTCACGAAGAGTTAAAGAATTGGATTCACGAGTGTGGGTACACCACGCGGGAGCTGGAGGAGATTACCGGAATCAACAAGGATAAGATAAGCCGAGCTATCTACAGGGGCCAGAAGCCAATCACAGTGCTGGAGCTCGACCTCATCTGCAAAGCTATAGAGGTGGACCCAACAACCATTATCAGAGTGGCAGAGGCTAAGACTAATGCCGCCATAGCTGAGGTGCAGGCTAACGCGATCATCGAAAACGAGATATAGCCTAGCGCGGTATCTATCACTCACCCCATAACTAAATGCCAGGCTCACCACCGAGCCCGCACACGCTGTCCGCACGGAGATTTCCGGGGCGGATTTTTTGCATCCCCTGACATTTTTAAGAAATTGGAGTAAATTTGAGTACGTTACAGTTTGTTACAGTGGTAGAAAAATGGTCTGTTGATGGTATCAACACATCAAGCGCGAGCGCGGCTGATTGTGAAGTCGTGTTCCCTTATTTATCAGGGTTTTTGGGCAAGAGAAAGGGTAGCTCAAGTTTTCGAGTCCCCTTATCTCCACTCTAAAACCCTTGAAATATCAAGGGTTTTTCTTATGCGTGTTGATACGGTGTTGATACGGGGCAGGGTCTAGGGGGATTTTCAGCATGGCGTCGCTACAAATTAGGTATACAAAGAACGGCCAGAAGCGTTTTTGCGTCAAATGGAGGGACCCAAAAACACGATGTCAGAAATCCCACACTGTTGATACAGAGACGGCCGCACGAGAGCTCATGGCAGACCTGGAGAGACACAACCACAACTTGGCTGCTGTCGTCATGGAACGCGAAGCTCTTATATCTGCAGAAGCCACCATAGCTGACCTTATCACCGCGCACCTTATCCAACTCGACGGTGTAGAGGCAACCACCCTCGCCAAGAACAGGGCTATGGCAGATCGCCATATCATCCCCGCTCTAGGCAAAATTACTGCACGAAAGCTCACCCGCGCCGATGTCGTCACCTGGATAAACTCGCTCCCTGTTGCACCCTAAAACAGCAAAAATATCCATGCCGTGCTCTCATCCTCACTCAACACGGCCGTGCGCGATGGTGTCATCATGCGTAACGTCGCATACGGAGTCACGCCACCCAAAGCACGAGACGAAAACAACGGAATCGAACCTGTCTTTATCCCCCGTGTGGAAGTGGATAGACTCATTGCCTGCACACCTGAGAGACTGCGCGGCCTCATGCGCGTACTCGCCTACGGTGGTCTGCGATCTCGGTGAAGCTACAGCTCTGCGATTCAGTGACATCAGCGTCGATGAAAGCGGCCGCATGACAGCTGCACGTGCGGCGCGCCTGGAAGAACACAGGCAAAAAGAGTCAATGTACCTCGGCGTTCCCAAGACCAAACAATCACGGCGGATCGTCACACTATCCGTCAAACAGTCCACGCTCCTACGCAGTGAAATACAACCTGGCAAACCCGGCGATTGGCTCTTCACACTCCCAAACGGCGAACCTGTCACACACTGGATATTTCGTGACCAATACTGGGCGCGAGCGCTCAAGGATGCTCAGATTGTGCAGTCGCCGCGTATTCATGATTTGAGGCATTCGCATGCTTCGGCGTTGCTGACGTCTGGTGTTCCTATGCATGTGGTGTCTCGGCGGCTGGGGCATTCGAGTATTAAAACTACGATTGATACGTATGGGCATTTGCAGAGTGAGGATGACGCGAGCGCGGCGGAGGCTGCGGGCTAGTTTTTGTGTGTTTTATTTCACTGTTTTCTAGCTTGTTTTCATGTGTAAGATAGTCTTACACTTGATTGTGTCAGGGCGACACAGCACTGACAGGACAAAAAAGGACAAGAAAAATGACAACACGCAGGGGTAGTACGATGACTAAATATACACTTCACTCACGGGACCTCTCCGCAATAGAAATCCATAAAGACGGCGAGCATGTGGCAATAATGCAGGGGCAGGGCAGTTTTTTCTCGCGGACGCGGCGATGGATCGCCCGCAATAATGAGGGGGAGACTATGGCGGTCGGCCGGTCAATTTACGACTGCCTCAAGCATTACGCAGCATCTCAGGATGATAGCAGGATAGAGCAACAGGCGCACGTCCAGGGTGCGCGGGCAGTCTTCGTTGTTCTGGATGAAAATAAAAGTTTGGAGGGGAAATGACGCTAGGGCCGTTCTATACGACACGAGGGGCAGAAAATTTTCTAGACATAGCCCCGTACACAATTCGCCGCATCGCAGAAAAACACCCACTACCCAAGGCTGCGATCATCGTTGATGATCGCCTGGCCTGACTCACGGGGCAAATTCTGGAATGAGTATGAGGCGCGGCCAAAACATGGTGGTGCCCGCAAATCAAAGAAATTTAAAGAGAGTCAAGAGGTATAAGAAAAAGTCCCCCGCGTCCTTGACATTCAAGGATGCGGGGGTATTCTTGTTGGGTAATTATCAACAAAGTATATAACTCTGGTAATTCAGTGGCGCTGATGCTCCTGATCCGTTGCCTGTCAGCTTTAGCGGATCGGGGAGCATTTTTATGCCCAAAATTTTTAGGATGCGGTTACCCATCCCCTGGGCGGGTCGTATACCTGGCCTTCGGAGCCGCCCCTCAGGTGCGCCGGGGTCTCCGAAATGGTATACGTGGCCGCCGGTCATATCCATACGGGGCCTCTGGTTCCTCCACGGCTGCGTGGGCTGTACTGCTCCGGTGTTGCGGTATTCCTCGAAGGCGGCGCGGCCGTCTGCCCTCATGCGGGGCTGCGTTTCGCGCATCGGCGGCCACACCATCGGCGATAGCCTCCAGGACTTCGTACAGGTCGAGGTTTGCTAGGGCTGCGGCGGTTTCGCCCTGGATAGCGCCTTCTAGGTGTGCTTTTTCGCCGCGAGTGTTGCGGCCGGTACGAGCACGACCAGGCCGAGAATTACCGTAACGGCGGCGGTCTGCACCTCAGCAGGGGATAGTGATTCCTGCCTGGGCGAGCCCATAATTTACGATGGTCAGGATCGACCCGGCGAACAGTGTTGCGCCGGTGGTCGCCTTGGTTACATTACCCACGAATCGGGTCTCATTAGTGTTCTCTGCCATTTTATGCAGTCTCTCCCTTCAAACGGATGTTGGATAGTTCCTCGCGGATGATGCCTCGAAGATCGTCTGCCTGGATGTTCACCTGCGTAGGCTGGGCGGCGGGGCGTGCCACGAGAGCATCAACCTTAGCGCGCAGGTCTTGGAACTCTTTGTTTAGCTGTCCCCTGATGCGAGACGCCATTGACACCGTATGCCCAGGACTCGGCGGCGCGAGCGCTATTGCGGAGCCAGTTTGCGGTTGTAGAGTCAACGTTGATGCTGCCGCGTCCAGGCTGGCTGTAACTGATAATGTACTGGATACCTTGAGCGATGGAATCCAGTTTCTTGTTAATGGTCTCGATGTCTGCCACCGATAGACCCCCTTCATTGATTGCTGTTTGGATTTCTGCTGCGACGCCCTTGTAGGCGAGCATCGCCTGCCTAGTCATTTCCGCTTTGGAATATGTTCCTGGGCATTCGGTAGCGAACCAGTCTCGATGCTCGGTTAGGGGCAGGATTTTTCCCTGCTCTCGCCATATATCGGCGATTCTGGCTGCGACCGTCCCCATACTCTCCCGCGCTCATGCGTGGGTTTGCATTCTAGGGTGATGCTCTGGGCATTTCCCTGTGAGTTGCCGTTGGCCCAGGCGGCGGCGGAATGGTCAACGATCAAACCGACGATGCCGTCTGAGATAACTTCGTGGGCGCTTGTGCTCACGCTGGGCGAGTCGCAGAAAAAGTTCGTGACTTGCTCCTCAGGTTTGCTTCCACTCCGGCTTACCCGACCAGTGGAGCGTGATGTTTGTAATCACGCGGGGTAGCTAAAGACTGCTGGCACCTGCGAGCCCAGAGGAAATTCTTTGCGTCGCGGTCAGTCACAAGTTGATAACCCATGCGGCCTCCTTTCTTTTTACTTTTTTGCTCGCATCGGACTCGCTCTAGAGCGTAGACACGTCCTGAGTTGTACCGCATGCGTCTTGCGTTCCTGTCGTATTTCCTCACGCAGACCTCCGATGTCCTTCTGCATGTTGGAGTGTTCGCTAGCCCCTGTTTCAGGAGTATTCCCTGTTGTTCGACAGTACTGTTTAGCTGCTCAATTTGAGCTGCTACACCAATGAGGCCGCTTTGCGCGGTCTCTGTCACCTGCTTTTAGGTGGGCTTTTGTCTCTTCCTGATTGCGGTCAATATCATCACGAAGATCTCGTCTGGTGGTGATTTTTCACCTGGTGCTCGACCCGCCGCAGAGACCTGTGAGCGGGTGGAATTTTGCGGCTGCCCACGTCAAAACGCGATCAGACCGGCGGATAGTACAGCGACCAGAGCATCAAACACCTGGGGCTGCAGCTGTTGGTTAGGCACTGTGTACCGGAGGCGGTAAGCTGCTTGACCGCATAAACCAAATATTCGTCAATGACGCGGGCGGGTCTGCACCTGGTCCTCGCAGCGCGTCATATTCGGCGTTGAGGGCTGCCTGTTTCTGGTCCAGCTCAGCTTTTTCGTCTTCCACCGCTGAACCGCGAAGTCGTGCTCTTCCGCAATGGTTTTTCGCTCCTCTGATGTGGTGTTCAGAGACACCAGTTCGCCGAAACGCGATTCAATGAGCGCCTGGGCGTTTGGGATGCGCAGGCGTTTAGCTGTCTCGCACAGCACGAGCGAGCAGGCGGGTATCTGCTGCGGCGATGAGTTCCTGTTCAATAGTTGACATTTTTTTCTCCTCTTATTGGATGGGTGAACCGGCAGCTCTTGTGGGGAACGGCTCGGCGGTTAGATAGGTGATCTGGCCGCCTTTCGAGAATTGCTTTGGCGTCAACCTGAATATTGAAGTTAACGTCCGTTTTGCGGTTGCGGGCGGTCTCATCGGCATCCCAGGTAATCCACATGCGGTTTCGGCCGCCGATTATCTCCCACTGTTTCTGTTAGGACAGTCTGGGCAAAGGTAGCGCGAATTCGAGTCCCCGCAGTGTACGGGCCTTTAGGGACGTCTGGCCGGAATCCTGAGGGGAAAGCCAGCTGCAAATACTTTCCCTTGGGGATGGTCGAGCCGCTCATGAAATGATTGGCAGCGAGAATGGTTACCTGGTTCCCGTCGCGGCGCATATAGATATACCCGCCCGGTATCTTCCAGTGCTCGGTCATCAGTCGCCACCCGGTCGAAGTGAACCGAAGCGGCCGCTGTCTGGGCAGCGGCCACTGCAGGAGTGGCAGGCCGCACCCTCTCCAGCGCTGCTAAACGTCCTTCGAGATGCGACAGGTCGGCGCTGCTCGTAGGGTAGGGCGGGTGCTGCAGGTCATGGTTTCCCACCTGAATATGCACGTTGTCCCCTGGGCGCTCCGATACCGGGATCGGGCCAGTCTCAGAGCCCGCAGGGGTTTCAACGTCCTTCGACACGCTGTTGGCGATTTCAAGCGTTTTTAAACCAGGTCTCAACGTAGAAGCTCCAGCGAGCGCCGCCGCCGGTTTTGCGGGCGCTGCGTGAGGTGCAGCCGTCGAGAATGGTTCCATCTGTTCCTTCGTTGAGGATGGTGAAAGTCTGCAGCCTCATTGACCTGCGCGGGGCGCATGAACCGTTCCTTTGTACGATGATGAGGATTCGCCGCGACAGCCGATGAGGGTGTTATCTCCGTATGCGATGATGAATCCGTGGCCGCCGTTCTCCTGGGCTTCACAGTTGGTTAGTACATTTTGTGGCTCGGATGTAGAACCTGCGCCGTCTTTCTGCATGGTGCGGTTTTCGCTCCGTGGTGCTCCTGCGGTGATGTCTGCCCCGGCGGTGGAGCCTGCGGGAGGGCGTAGAGCTGCGCGAAGTTGGAGCCCTCGGTGCGTACCAGACGGTGGAGCCGATGAATTTTGTTTGCGACGTGTATATTTCGGCACCTGCGTATCCTGTGCGGGATTGGTTGCAGCCGCTGATGTCTGCGCCGAAGAATTTATTATCGGCCGCACCGCCGCTACCTTCGGGTGCCCCGGCGGCTTTCCGACAATGAGTCCTGCTTGTAGGGTGTTACGGACCTTGAGCGAGAAGACCTTCATAGCTTGGTCGTCAATGCCGATGATTGCTGCCCCGTTCTCCATGTCCCAAATCTCGACGAAGTTTAGGGTTGGGCACGGCGTCTGGGTCTGCTGGTCCAGAACCTAAATCGGTGTTGTAAAGCACCCAACCAGGTTTGCAATGGGTGCTGGTGCTGGATTCCGCCTCTTGTGCGCACGGATCATGAGGTTAGAAACGCCGAAGCGCAGCAGGGTTCTATCCTGTTTGCGGGTTGCCCAGGTTCCCGTATGGAAGACACCGGTTTTCTGTGATTTCGACATCTAAAGTTGCGATAATCTGTGGCCACACCTTCGCCGTAGATCTGCACAAAGCCTTTGAGCTCCAGGAATGGGAACTTGACTTTGTACGTTCCGGCGGGGATGAAGACCGCGCTGCCGCCAACGGGCTGCCACATCGTCGATAGCTTTTTGAATCTCAGCTGTCGAGTCTTTAGCACCAGTTGATCAGCAGAATACGGGGCGTGCACAACGTTGACGCTACGCGGGGATGACGCGAGCGCGGGGAGTGCGGTGTTTGGGCGTTGTTCTAGTGCGGTGATTCGGCTTTCAGGGCTGTGGTGCTGGCTGGTTCGCCTGGTGCGCCCTTGGGGCCGGGTGGGCCTGGTTCTCCGCGTTCCCCACGTTCGCCGTTTGCTCCGTCTTTACCAGGTGTGCCTTGGGCTGGGCTGTCCGGGTTCGCCTTGGGGGCCTTGATGCCGTCACGGCCGTCTCGGCCGGGGTCGCCTTGAGGGCCTGGTTCTCCGCGTTCCCCACGTTCGCCCCTGAGGTTCATTCGTGCGATAACATCTTGAATTTGAGCTGCAGGGATGCGTTATCCAGTGTTGCGGGTGGTGCTGCAGGACGGGCAGGCATGGGTGAGGGGCCGCAGTGGTGGCGTTGGTTATCCATTTGGCGATGCTGACGGTTTCGTCTGCGCGCACGGTGATGTTGATTCCGTCTTTGGAGGTGGACTTGTTCGCCTGTTTTGGTGGAGAATTCTCCGATAGGATGTATTCGCCTTCGAGGAGGGATACGCCTTCTTCGCCGCCGGTGCGGGAGCGTCCGATGAGCACACCGTCTACGAGGTATCCGGTGAGCTTGAGGGGTGCGTATACGGTGTCGTTGATGACGCGCCATTGTGGCGTGAAATTTATTGTGCCGTGTGCTGGAGAGAGGTACGCCCGCGTGCTCTGTGTGGGTTTGCACGCGGGCGGTTACCTGCCGTAATTACTCAATTCTTGCTCCTATATTTAGTTTTCTTTTGGCGGCGACTTTAGCTCTACGGCCGAGAGCCGCTGTTCTAGAGGAAGGGACGCCTTTAATCCATGAACGAATCTTTGGCACCACCCACGGCGACGGCGGGTCGTCGTAGGGGTCTTCCTGCGGTGTGTCTTTCCGAGCCTGTTCCGACTGCGAAATGTCTGGTCGGTCAGATAGAGTGCCCCACGTTGATGTCGTCTGCTTTTTCACACACTTTGTCGACGTTTTTTTCGTGATTCCCAGTCACGATATGCCAGAAACGCCATGAGGGCAAAACCCTGATATTGGTCTGGATGGATTTCTTGGCGGGTGCGGGAAAGATATTTGGTTGCGTCGGATTCGTAGGTGACGGCAATATCACAGGCGCTCATCATCTCTAGGCGGGTATTGGAGCCAGGATTGATGATGATGGGCACGTCTGCGCCGAGCTTCAGCACGCAGGAGCTTATACAGCTCGATGTAGTAGGGCATGACGGCCTGTTGTTCAGCATCCCACCCGTTCACCACTTCATCTAGGAAGATTGCGACGTTTGCGATCTTCGACTGCCCTTGTACCAGGCGATAACATTCTTCGCAGTCTGGATGACATAATCCTGCGTGAATTTTGTTACCCGCTCCATTGGTACGTTGAGGGATTTCTGGATGCGAGCGCGGTACTGTTCTGTGGCGTATTTTTGAGTTCGCGCCGAAGCGTGTCTTGATGTAGAACGCGACTCAGTTTCGCGCCTGCGGCTTCGGGCTAGTTTGCTCCTGCGTGAGGAAGTCCTGGTCGACCCTGTTCCCCAGTCGCCGGAGGATTTGTTGAGGATGACGATGCCGAGGGTTTCACCGAATTTTTAGGTTTTTGCCCATTTGCCGCCTTTGCGGCTTGTCGCGGTTGTAGTAGTCGGCCCACCAGTAGGATATTGGGCTGTAGTAGTTTTCGCCTGCTTGGAACCGAAGGATCGTTGGCGTCGACGGCGGAGCCGAGGATTTCTTTTGCTTTTTGTTCGATGAGGGCTATGAGCTGCTGCTCGGTGAGGGTTCCGTGGTGTTCCCGCTGTTGCCGTTGGGGTTTGGTAGTGCCCCGGCTGCTTCGAGCTGTGTGTACAGGGCTGTGTTGATGATTTGGGGGCTGGCTGGTTTTGGGGGTAGGGGGTTGGTAATCAATTTTTGACTACTTCACTTTCTGCTGTCTGTGTGTTCTCTGCGGGCGTGTCTAGGGTGATGATGCCGAGTTTGATGTGTGCGTCGAGGAGGGAATCTCGGAGCCTCGTCATTTTCCTGAGTCAGGTAGATTACTTTGGTTTTGAGCTGTTCATAGGTCATACGGTGTCGTTTCCTTTACTGCGGTTTAGGGGTAAGACGTATAGTTCTACCCAAAAAGTTCTCTCGCGGTTTCTTCCTAGATGGTTGAGCCATACGCTGCATCCGTCGCTGCGTAGGTTCTGAATGGTGGCAACGATGGGATTTCCGCCAATGACTTGCAGCCACATAGGGTAGCTGCCCTCACGTCTCCCCATCCGACGCGGATTTCTTGCCAGCCGCCGCCGTTGAGGGTGTACGGGCCTAGTGGGACGTGGAAGAACGTTTTGGTTTGAGAGAAAAACCCCTCTACGCGCACGTTCGCTTTGACGCGCAATGACTCAGAGATGTTCACTCCGCCGTTCCAGTCCACGGAGAGGCCACGGTAAACGTTTATCGGGTCGTCGGTGCTTCATCCCGAACGTAAAATATCCCTGCGGGTCCATGCGGATAATTCCCTTTAGGGCTTGTATAGATGCTTCTGCGGGCGCATCTCGATAATGGAAGACCGGAGCTCTGCGGGCCGCGTGCGATGTCAGTGTAGATGGTTACGCCGGGTTCGGCGTTAGATGACGTCGCTAGGGTTCCCGTGAAATAATTTCCCTTCGCCGTTAGCGTTGATTTTTACGGTTTGCTTTCCCTGAATCGTCAAAACGCGGTGATACCGGCCGAGTTGAGTTTGACGCCCCTATTATCTGCACTATCGGTTTGCAGGTGGCCAGACGTGATCATCTGCGCTGCGAGCTCAGAGACTTTGAGACGGCGGGCTACGAGGTCTTCGGTCACGATTTTCTCGGCGTCGATATGCCTTGATACGAGCTTTTCCGTGAACGCAGTGTTTGCGGTGAGCTCCGAGGTTACGATACCGCCGATGACAGTTGCGCGCTGCAGAATAGCGTCATCTGTCACGACCAGGCGCTTAGCGTTCACATCCATTGCGTTCACGACACCGGCCGCGAGGTCTGATGTGATGCGCAGCTGCCCCGCACCCACACTATTGTTGCCGAGTGCTGTCCCATTCAGAGCTTTAGAGCCGTTGAGCGAGCGTGCGAGCAGGTTTGGGCCCTCTGCAGCTGCTTTTAGCGTCTTTAGCGGTTTGGGTTGCGGTGGTTGCGGATGTCTGGGCGGCCTGTATGTCTTTTTCGAGCTGGTCTAGCTTCGTTTTGACGTCGCCCACGATCTTGCCGCCGCGTCTTGTATCCTCCCGCCGCCCTCTTTCAGCTTCTGTATCCAGCTCTTGCAGACTAGTTTTAGGGCGGTCATGTCCTTGTTTATGTCTCGCGATAGTGTCACCAGACCAGGTGCGCGGGGTGCCCTGTGCGGTCATAGTACACGGCGTACTCAGTCGGCTTTAGCTATTTTGATGCCGTGAGGTGTTGATGCTGGCACGCGCAGGCCGGTCAGAATCTCTTTGAGAGTATCCACTGGCCGGGCTGGGCGTTGGTCGTTGTAATCTACCATTGCGCCTCCTGAAAATCTATCGTGACGGTCGGTTCTAAGTTCCCGTCCATTTTGATGATTCGCATATCGCGGGTGCCTGCGGGGATGGAGAGCCAGCCCGCGAGAGTTACAGACGCTATATCACCCACGAAAAACGCGCCGAGCGGGGTCTTTATCGAGTTCGCAGGAAATTTGAAGCGTCACCTGGTCAGTCATAGCCTGTCGCACAGCGAGCGCACCTGTTGCTTTTTGTCGCAGCACTTCGACGTTGTCTTGGTCTGCGTCGGAGAGTACAGCCTCTCAGGAATGGTGCCCCGGCTTGTACGTTATCGAGGTTTTCTGCGTAAGTTATGGCCGTGCCTGCACCCTCTCCTGCGCCGGTGTACCAGATGCGGTTCACAAGTCCTTTGGCGGATGAGGTTACAGTTACTTCGTCGATTTCGCCGCTGGGCGCGGTGGTGTCGAAATCTGGTTGCCAGTCCTGGGCGATGAAGGGGTAGTGTTCGTTGCCGTGCACGAATGCCCATTCAATGGCGGTGTGTCTCAAGGGTTGCCCAGCGTGGGCGAATCATGATGTCTCGGGGCCGTTAGCGACTTTTCGATAGCTCGCTCCAGCGTTTGCTAATAATGTTGTTGGCTACATTCCAGTGCTCATAGGTGCGTTGCCTGTCGCCCTGGTCGGATATGGTGCCATGCACGAGCGGGAAGGAGCCGCCGGGGCGGTTCATGCCGTGCACGGCGAGCGCCCAGGCGATCTCCGAGGGTGGTGTTCTGGAAGGTTAGGGTTTCAGATGGTGCGGTGCTCGAAGAAGTATCTGACGCCGTGGGCTTTTGATTTCGAGGGTGTTTCTGGTTTCGTTTCAATCGGCTATAGGGCCTGCGATGAGTGGGTATTCGATACCGTCTTGCCCGGTGTGGTGAGGAGTGCGCCTCCTGTGGGTGGCGTGGATAGGTAGGGCTGGATGGTGGCTAGGTGGGGTTTGTGGACTGTGAAACTCAAGTCTTCGGTTTTGTTGAGTTCGATTGACCATGACGCCGTGGTGGCTTCGATGGGTGCGCCGATGCGGCCGGTGCTGTGTGTCGAGCCAGTAGAGCTTGTACCCCATGCCTAGCTTCCCTTCCTGTTTAGTTATTCTTTGGCAACGCCCATATCTATGACGGCCAGCTGATCGCCCGCGTAGCGTCGCTCTGTTCCGCCGCGCACACGCCAGTACTGGAATCCCCATATGTGTGATACGACGTAGTGGATTTTGTGCAAGCCTGGTTTGACGGTCCAGACGCGGGAGACGTCGCGGGTGTCAAAATATTGTTGAACCCGCGTTCCCTGCAGAAAAATCAATTGGTCGTCCAGGTAGACGTCGTACCTTTACGACGCCCTGGTCTGCTGTGGTTGCGGATTCCCTATTGACCGGGGCGGCCGTTAGCAACGGTTGAGGAAATGCGGATGTCAATGTTGCGACTCGTGGGGACGTAGAAGGTTCCCGCGCCGCGCTTGAACGACCTCTATCGCGCACCTGGTCGTCTTCGTGGTAGTGGCGGTGTAAGACGCCGAGGGAGCCGCCCTACAGGACGGGAATAGACGGGGTTTCCTGCCTCTGAGCGGAGGCTGTGGCGCGCATTCCGGCCGTGATGTTTCGCTGGGAGAGCATGACGGCGTTCGCTGGGGACGGATGCGCCTACCCTCACGGTGGCGTTGATGTTCCCGTCCGTTGCAACCGTGTTCTGTTTAACATAGATGTATTCAGAGCGGGTTCCCTGTGGGCGGGGCGGGGCGGTGGTAATGGTCTCGTGCAGGCACGGGGACACGCACGGCGCGGCCTGCGGCTAGGTGCACCACAGCTGCGCCTGCTGATACCTTCCACGCCATTGTTGACGTTCCCGTGACCTCGCACCCTGAAATGATTCCGGCCTCCGGTATTCTGCGGCCGTGATTGCCTGAATATCATCCGGCGTTGTTCCGTTGCCCTTATCGTCGTTCGGGATGCTGAATCCAGTAGCCATAGCTTTCCTTCTTAGATGTAGGTGTCAGAGAAGATCACGTCGCACCACCCGGTCGAGGGCGCGAGCGCTTCTATCTGCGTGATGAATCCTGCGCGGGTGGTGCGGTGTGCCATCTGCGGCGTGAGAGCTCATAGGTGAAGTCTTGGCCGCCACGAGTACCTGGCCTTTTTGCGCAGTTGATGGTGACGGGTGCGTTCGGTGCACGGGGTAGGGTATTCGAGTGTTTTTCCCGTCTGCGGTGAGACGGAACTCTGATGCCCATTCGCCGTGCACGATATATGTTGGGTAGGCGGTTGCGTTTCCTTCATGGGATATGGCGGCCCCTTGTGGCGGTTGGTCGCCGTAGGAGAGCACGCCCTTTGGTTGCACACCGAACAGGGGATATTTGAGGCCGGTTCCTGCGCCGGTGGGGAATATCTGGTAGACGGTTGGTTTTCCGTAGAGCCACGGTTCGGGTGCTACGAGAGGGATTTCAAGGCTGAATGCTCTCATGCCGTCGTAGACGTGCTTTATTTCCCCGTCGAGTCGCACCTGGCAGGATAGCTCCAGGCCGTTCACGGAAACTGTTAGGGTTCCCAGGTTCCCGTCAAAGAGTACTCCTGATACGAACCGGTCTGCGATTGAGCGTGTCTTGTCGGAGTCGAATTCAAAAATATCCTTTGAGGGTGAGGGTGCGGCCGGTGCGCAGCGCGGGGTTTGAGAGCATGCCGTGCCCGATTTTTCCGTTGCACGTCATGCGCCTGCACTCCCATCGTCGCCGAAGAAGCCGTCGAGGTCTGTTAGCCAGAACTCGGCGGCTTCTCCTAGCTCATCCGTGCTGAGAACGAGCTCACCGTGTGCACCTTCTAGGCGGGCAAACCGTGGAATGTATGTCTTTTCCTCTGTTGCCATTAGATGTTTATACCTCCCACGGCTAGAGTGTGTGCCACAGCCTCACCAACACGGCGGCCGAAACGATCCGGCGACATTTCTTCCTGCCCTTCACGTTGACTGTTACTCCCTGAGGTGGCGAGACGCTGCACGTGCAGGCTGGTAAACGCCTCCGTGCCAGCGAGCGCGGAGCCTACAGGTACGATTGGGGCAGCTGGTCTGGCCATGAGTTTTGTCATTCCTCGCTGCACGCTGGATTCCATTTGCTCCAGGCCGTCCACGAAGCCTTCACCTGTGTAGATACCGATTTGACGGAAGACACGTGAGGGGAGGGATACCAAGGAGTGACTTTTGCCTTGCCGATTGCGTCATTGACGGGTCCTGCCACAGTGTTGATGAGGTTACTTGCCATTTGGCCCACACCGTCGATCATGCCCTGAATCAGGTTGCGTCCTGCATTGACCATATCGCCTACCCACGAACCAACTTTGTTTATAATGTCAGTTCCCTATTTGGGAGACTTTGGAGAGCACGTTATACGTTGCCTCTCCTACGGTCATGACAATGTTGTTCCAGATGTTCGATATGGTGTTCCATATCGAGTTCATGAAGCTGCTGATGGTGGAGACAATGCTGTTCCAGATGGAAGAGATTGTAGCTGAAAATGCTACTCAGCACGGATGAGATAAAACCCGGTTATCTGGTTCCAAATGGAGGAGACAACAGACCAAATGGCGCTGAGTGCGCTCCTGACTGTGGAGACAATGCTGTTCCAGATGGAAGAGATTGTGCTGAAAAATGCTACTCAGCACGGATGAGATAAACCCGGTTATCTGGTTCCAAATGGAAGAAATGACGCTCCAGGCTGTGTTCATTGCCGTTGATATGGCGCTGACTATCTGGTTCCAGGTGTTCGTGACAAATTGATGATGGGTGTCAGGAATGCAGTTACGCCTGCACAATCTGGTTCCATATATCATTCAGTGTTTGAATGATGGGGGCTAGGAATGCGGTTACTGAGGCGACTATCTGATTCCAGACATCGGTTACGATCTGCACGAGGCCGTTCCAAGCTGTCGTGAAGAATGCGATGACCGGTTGCATTAGTGCGACTATTCCCTCATAGAGCAGAATTCCCTATTGCAACAATGGCGATGAGGAAGTTTTGCCCAACCTCCGTTAGGAACTGCACGAGCCCGTTCCAGGCGTTCATGAAGGCGTCGACGATTGGCGTTAGGAAGTTTGTTACTCCCTCGACAATGCTGTTCCAGATTTCGGTAACAAATTGTGATACCGCGTTCCAGGCATTCGTCCAGTTTGTTGTGAGCGCCGTCATGTAGGCGTTGAAGAGGTTCTACAATGCCGTTCCACAGGCCCGTAAAAAATTCGACAATGCCGTTCCACACTGTTGTTGCGATGGAGACAATGTTGTTCCACACGTCAGTCAGGAACGAGACAATGTTGTTCCATGCATCCGTTGTGAAACTGACGATGTTGTCCCAGTTCATCACGATTAGGACTACGAGCCCGGCCAGGAGGGCCACCACAATAGCGACAACGGCCGCTATACTGCCGCCAATAGCGACGGCCATACCACCGAACACGCCAACTAGGGCCGCGATAGCTCCACAACCGGGGCGATAGCCACGACAACTTGATCAGTATTGCGATAATTCCCGCGAGCACGGCCACCACAGTAATAATCGTGGCCGCGAGCTCAGGATTTTGCTTCACCCAATCCGCCACAGCAGAAATAATCGGCGTAATCACAGGCACAATCGCCTGCAGTACCGAAATCAGCAGGTTTCCCAGCACCGGAATAAGCGGCTGGACTGCCTGGAGAATCTGCGCAAAAAGCGGGGCAAGCTGCTTGATAGCCTCACCCACCACAGGCTCCCAGCGTCGCCGCCATTTGCCCAAACGTGGAGGTTAGCGAGCCAATCGCAGGCGCGAGCGCCGGGAGCGACTGGCCGAGTGCATCTGCGCCTTGGCGGATGCCGTCAAAGAGGCTTTTGATGCCGTTGGAGACGGCGGGGTCTGCCAGGAGCTTAGCGAGGCCGGAGGCTAGGGAGCTAATGGCCGATCCTGCGTGACCGTATGGCGGAGCCGAGGGAAGAGCCGAGGGAAGGCAGGGAGGTTGCTAGTTCTGTCAGGCCGGGTTTTCATGTTGTCGACGGCCTGGCCTGCAGATTTGAATAAATCTACGAGCGCCTGGTGGCCTTCGACGGTTGATATGGCCCGGTTCACTGCTGCGAGCCCATCGGCGAGGCCGGAGAGGGTGGACCCTCCGGCTTCTGGGCTGCAGAGCCTGAAGCGCAGTAAAATGCCAATGACCTGTTGAATTATTCGGAACAGGTCTTTGGCGGTCTCTATTGTTGCGTTGAATGCTTGCACGGCGGCGTCAGATTGCGCCCATTCGTTGAACGATTCGGCTATCTGGTTGAATTTCTCGGCGATGGACGGGAGAGCCGATGCGCCGATTTCAGAGAGCTTTATCATTCCAGAGATGAAGCTGGCTACACCTTCTCCGGCGATGTTCACGGCGTCTGCGACGTTTTGGAAGATGACGTCGAAGGAGCCGATGGAGCCGGATACGGCGTTATCTCGCGGCGCGTGCCCAGTCCGTGAATTGCAGTGCGATTTCGCCTAGCCCCTTGCTGAGGGGTAGGCAGCAGGGTTTCGACCATATGCCGCAGCGGGGCCTCTGCCTGTGACCAGAAATTGCCAGACATCGTGTTTTTGAGGTCTTCAAAGGCTGGTTTCAGGTCGCCAAGGTATTTGCCTGTATCGGCCAGCACAGTGATGAGAGTTCCAGCACCGGCGGCGGCTCCGAGGAAGAGGCCAGGGAGCGCGAGGGGCAGCGGGGGCTACAGCGATAAGTCCTGCACCGAGGGATAGGGACGTTGCCTGTTAGCGTGATCATGGCTGCTGATAGCCCAGCACCGGCTATTGCGAGTCCCGATACCCTGGGAGTTAGGGTGTCAATGTTTTTAGTGACGTCAATAATCCCAGTCTTGAGATTATTCAGGGTGCGGCCACCGGAGAGACTGCCTAGCGCTGTTTGGGCAGCTGCCAGAGCAGAAGCGTTGACCTTTGGCACGATGTCGACGGTGCGGGTGCGTTGCAGGATAGCGAGCGCTACGGCTGCTTTTTCCTGTGTCTGCATCTGCGTTGATGGTTGCCTCGCGTTCTTTTGCGAGGTCGTCTCAGGTCGTGCTTTGCTTTGGTGGTGTCTGCGTTGGCGTTGATGGGGTGGATCGGCGGGCGGAGAGCTCGGCGAGGCGGGCTGTCTGCTTTCGCTGTTTCGACTTCGGCGGTTATGGGTGCGGTGAGAGCGCGGGTTAGGGCGGTGAGAGCGCGGCGGGCACCGGTGGTTTTCGGGTTCGACGTTGACTACAAAGGTTTTTGCGGTTGAAAAGCGTTTTGAGCTGTTCGGTTGCGGCTTTGGTGTCGAGGTCTGCTTCTACGGTTGCTTTTGCGGCCGCGTGCGATGTCGGAGAGGCGGCGGGATGCTGCGGCGGTGTCTGCGTCTACACGCACTTTTGCGGTTGCGTTGAGACGGCTTAGGTTATTTTTGAGGGCGGGCGAGGGCTTCGCGGTCTATGACGGGGATTATTTGCACGGTACCGCGTGTGTTGCGTTCGATGCGGTTTAGCGCGGTTTTTAGGTCTGTCCCTGAATTTTTGAGGTGTCAGGAAATACCTTGATGCTAATACGTCCGAGTGCCATAGCCGCGTGCCTTCCTTAGTGTGTTAGGGGAGCTGAAAAAGTTGTGCATGTCTGATGCGGTAGCTTTTTTTCGATGTGTTTCTTCTGTCGCTCTGGTTGTGGGATGTTGACCATTTCGTTCTTTGACAACTTTTTGCCTTTTGAGCTCGGTGTTTTGGGCGTTGAGCTGCGCGGCGGCGATATATTCGCCTGGTCCCCATCCGTAGAGGCTCTTGTTTCCGAGGATTTCGGCTCTCCAGAGTGACGTGTGGTCGTGTTTTAGGCGCTCCACAAGTGCGTAGGTGCGGTTGACTTCCTGTTGCGTGTTGAGGTCTTCAACCTTGACGCCGAGTATGAAAAGCTCGGCGTCAAGCATTGGGGTATTCGTTGCAGGTCTTGCGGAGCGCTTCTATTCCCCCATGAGGGATAGGTATGTGAGAGTTAGTAGGAATGCGCGGGACATGCCACCTTCTCCTGAGGTGAATTTCTCGAATTCTTCGACATCGAGGGCAAAGTGTTCTGCTACATAGTCGATCAGGTCTGCCACTTTGTCGAGGTCTACCGCTTCGAGGGCCTTTTCAGGGTTTTTCAAGGTCGACTGCTTCGAGCCCTTTGCAGGGAGCCTCGGATTTTTGAGAGCTGGTTCAGGGCGCGTGCCTGGTCGGAGCCCTTGACGGTGGATAGCGGGCGCAAAAGTTCGTGCCCGTCCATATCCTCAAATTTGAGGTTCTTCACGTCTTCGACGGTCAAAGCTGCGTTGTTCTGTTTCTTACCCATGATTCTTGTTCTTGCCTTTCTGATGATGAAGTTAGCCCGCCCAGCGGGGATATACTGGGCGGGCTGGGGGGTATGATTTCAGCCTGTTGCGCCGGGTACTACTGCGGCGGGGGCAGCTGCGGGGTTACCTTTGCGAGGCTCCCAAATCTCGAATAGTTCCAGACTGTCGTTAGCGAGCGCAGCCATTTTTAGCGGAATTTCGGTGAAGTTCTCCACGTCGAATTTGGGCATGTCGCCTGCTAGGGTGCTCTTGTAGAATCCGAAAGCGTCCCAGAACGTTGCCGTCTTCCATAATGAGCATGAGCTTTGCGGTGGTTTCCACCACTTTGTCCTGTGCGGTGTACGACTTGCTGGCTTCGTTCCATTTGCCAGCGGGGAACGCGGTTTCAAAGGTTTCTTTGGTGATTCGCACGCTGTTGATGGTTCCGGTGATTTCGCGGTCGGATCGCTTGGACTTTGCCTTCTTACGATCCCAAGTGCGTTTAAACTCAACCTCGCCACCTTCTGACTCGAATTCCACAACGTTTTTCGCGGAGGTGTCTCCGAGCCAGGTCCAGCCTCCATGGGTGGACTGGTCGCCAAACTTGAACTTGTCAAGGTCAATCCATTTCGCGTTCAAGTCCTTATTGATGAATACGTGGCCAAAAATCGGCGATGAACAGTTTGTCATCCTGAATTGCTGCCATTGGGTTTACTCCTGATTGGTGTTTCGCGGGCGATAACGTCCGCTGCTGCTGAATATTGGAAAATTCTGTGCCCCTGCGGTGGGGCTGCGGTGACTGCCACCGGTTCCTGCGTGAGAGCCACCCGTGAAAACCAGCCGTGCTCTGTTTCTCATCCCTACCGCGTCCATAAGTACAGAGACAGCCTTGTCGCACATCCCGCGCCTGCACTCTGGAGGTAGCGAGCGCGGTTATGACGATTTGGGCTGTGGTGCCTACTCCGACGCGGGGCGTTCGGTACTGAAGCGGGGTGGCTACCTCGTATAGGACGGCGGGGAGGTTCTGCGGGGTGAGGGTGTCGGTGAGGGCAGCCTGGGATATTTTGATGTTGCTAAGCCTGTTAGCGAGCGTCTGGTATGTGAGGGGCTGCTATGTCAATAGTCCTGCTAGACATCTAATTTCCTCTTTGTTTGGGCGAAGGTGTGGTGACCTGGCACGTAGTTTCCTGCGGGCGTGATGTGGCCATATTCGATGCTGAGGGGCGGCGGGGTCGTCGCTGTAGATCGTCTGGTCGTGTACGCCTTGGGGGGTTGTGGTGGTCTTCCGTTTGATAGACCGGGCAAAGGCGGTTGTGTCTTTGGGGGCGAGCGCTTTTGCGGTCTTTTCGACTCGTGCGGCGGCGTGGTCGAATTCTTCGCGGGTGGATGCGATAATGGCGGCTTCTGGTTCGATACGTCGGTAGACTTGGGGCCATGATTTGGGTTCCGTGTGGTATTTGACGGCGATTATTTTTGTGCCCGGTTGTTCCTGACATTCGGGATTGAGCGGTTCGCCGCGCTGCTCGTATTTTTCGCCGTCGATGGTGATTTGGGAGTAGGGGCCGCCTGGCCAGGGGACATGCCCGTGTTCTTGAGGCCAGTATTTTATGCGGTATCCGGTCTGGACGACGCCACCTCCGAGCGCTAAAGTCTCTTCGGCGCTCAGGGGTTGCACGTTGCATTGGATGGTGTGCCCCTCAGTGCTGAGGGTGCTTATAGTGTCGCCGTACCGGTCTATTGTTTTGGTGCGTGGGTGCACGGTGACGGTATGGCGGCCGCGTCGTATCTCACTCATGAGGGGTCACCACCTTAGGGCCAGTACTGGCTATTTGGGTTGCCGTATTGGAAGTTGAGGTCTGGGCGCATTCCGTGGTAGCGGCGGGCGGCGTAGGCGTCATATTCCAGCGTTACGGCTCGGATTCCTCCGACGCCGAGCTTTTCCCATTCCTCAGGGAGGATGTCGAGCAGGCCGGACGCTACCTTGAAATTCAGCTGGTAAGAGTAGCCCTCTTCTGTTTCTGATGAGTAGACGCCCGCGTTATCTGCGCGCAGGACACGGGCGACTGACTCAGCTTCGATCATCACAACGACGTCGTAGAAGGTTGGTTCTCCTAGCCGCTGGTCAAAGTGCGGAATGCGAGCGCGCAGGAGCGCTTCGGAGCGGTTGAGGAGCGATTGTAAGTACTTACCTTCATCGCCCCTCAACTCACGGCGGAGGCTAACCAGCACATCGTTCTCGGATGCTACAGCCATTGCGCGCCTCCTGCGTTACTTACCCGTTGCCTTCTTGGAGGTTTCCTCTGCGGGTTCCTTGGCGGGGTCTTCGGGTTCCTCCGGCGCGGCGGGGGTAACTTCGACCTCATCTACGAAGGGTTCCCAGTTTGCGTCGAGCTTGTAATCGTCTGCTACGGAGACAATCGAGCCGGTCACAATGTTGCGATATACAGCCATGATTAACCCGCCACCTTATCGTCGTATGCTACGAATGCGGATGTGTCGGTGATGACCCATCCAAAAATTGCTTCCACGAGGAATGCTTCCATGTTGCGCTGCCACAGGTTCACAGTCTCGGAGCCGTCAACAATGGTTGCGGTATCGGTGGTGCGGAAGGTGATGTCTTCGGCGAAGCCGTACTTGAGCTGGCTCCAGTCGCCGCCGAATGCGCGAACCTTAGAATCAGGTGCAGCGCCGATCTTCCCGCCTACGGAGCGGCCGTATGCGGTGGGCAGGCCGTGAATGGTGCCCATAGCGTCAGTCAGGTTGTTAGTGTAGAGGGGGCGGCCGAGGGTATCGGTCTGCATCATGAGGCGAGTACGCAGGGTGTCATCTGCTGCGAAGCCGTCAAAGTTCCACAGGTGGCCTGCGTCGTTCACAACCAGGTCGTAACCGGCGAGCAGGTCTGCACCCACACCGCCTGCGTCCTTCTTCGCGGTGCCAAGCTCAACGCGCTTGGTGGTCTTATTGACGAAATCCACACCTGCGATTTCCTGACCGCTTAGAGCGTCCTTACCGTGCAGAATTGCCAGGTCGAAGGCGCGGGTAAGAGCCCCTGCTGCCTGCTCCTGGAGCACGTCAATGTATCCGGCCGGGTTCGCCATACGAGACTCTTTATCCCAGTAGACAATAACGGCTGCCTTGATGGGCTTAACAGTCTTGGTTGCGACAGTCATATTCGATACCGGCTTCTGCTGGCCAGCACCAACAATGCCTGCCTGCGGCTGCCCGGTCTGCACCGCGATAGTCGAGCCGGTGATGGGCATGGGGGTAGTGCCCGCGAGCTTTCGCACAACGGAGTCCTGAGTAACTTTCTGAATGATCTCCTGCGCTATAGGCTTAGGCATGAGGCCATTCTGCACGAGCGATTCAAACGTAGTAGCGTTTGCTGCCATTGCTCACTCACTTTCTTTGGTTATAGAAAAAGCCCCGCATCGGCGGGGCTTGATGGTCTGAAAATATGTAATTACATTCCGAAGAATGCGCGGGCGGCGCTTTCTTTCGGGTCCTCGGCGGGGTCCCTGCTAACCTGGGCAGGATTCACAGAGGGCGGCCTGCGTGAGCTGGAGCGCGCCTCGTTGAACTTGCTAAGCAGAAACTCTATCGAGGTCTTTATCTCTTCTTCCGTGCTACCTGGCACGTATGGGGAGCAAATCTAGGGACAGCCCGGCCTCTGCGAGCGCTAGGGTCTTGGTGAGCTTGAGCTCTGTTTCGACTAGCTGGGCTTTGAGGGCTGCCATGTCTTCCGTGGGTTGTTCCGGTGTGGGCTGCGGCGGCTCTGGTTCATCTTCCTTGGCCACTGCTGGCTCTTCTGCGGGGGTTTCTTCCGGTTCCTGTGGTTCTGTGCCTTCTGCCTCTTGTTCGTCGCTTGGTGCGGCTTCCTTGTTCTTGGCTTTGGCGGCGGCGAGCTCGGCGCGTAGGTTCTGGATCAGTTTTGCGGCGCGGTCAGCATCGAATTCTTCGCCGTTCTTCTCCCACGGTGACTGCTGGTCGGTGGTTTCGGCGTTCTCTTCGACGGTTTCTTCCTGGTCGCTCAATCTTTTCGTCGAGACTTTTCTGTTCGTCTGGCTTCGGCACGTTTCCTCCTGAATTTGGGCATGAGAAAAGGGAGCACCTGGCAGGTGCTCCCTTTTTCGGTTATTGTTATGCTGCTTTGTTTAGTCTGTCGAGTAGGATGTATGATTCTGGGCCGTCTACGGGCGGCAATCCCTGACGTTCATATTCTGCTTGGATGTACGGGCGGCTGTTTATGTCTCTGATCGCCTGTGTTGCCATGCGGTCGTATGCGTCAGCTTTATTAGACCAATCTACACGGAATAGGTGCGCAAAATTTACGTACTCTTCTGCTGGCACTTTGATATTTGGGTGTGTCCGCAGCTGGTCGAGATGAAATATTGCGTCCTCTTCCTCGCCTGCACCTGAACCTCCTAGCATTGCGCTGTTTTGTGGTATCTCTTGCAGCGCTTGGTTGAAGCTGGTGGCGGCGGATAGACCATATTTTAGGTCTGTCTTAGACAATTTCATGCCATGTCCCGTTCTTGTACTCTCCAGGCGTCACGAGTGGCGCTCTGAGCTTTATCCCTGTATCCAGCAGATTAGCATAAACCCCACGTCCACGGTCTGGGAAGGCTGTAATAAATTCGCTACCTTCTGAGGTCTCTCTGAATTTCGCCTTTAGGACTACGCCGTCGATTAGTTTGTAGTGTTCTACGGCGTCTCCGCTGGTGTGCACAATATCTGGTGAGTCGATGGTACGCTGCACATTATGGAGCGCTTCATTTTTACTCCAGTTGGCGGGGAATTCGGTTTTGTTAGGGCGATTTGCGCCGGGGTGGTGCCCGCCCTTGCGCTTATCAGCTTCTCCATTCCAGATATGTTTTTTATCGCTATCTGTTAGACGATGCCTAATCAAGTTCGACCGGGTGATAGGGTCTCCAGTTGCGGGCGGCCGCCACTGCCAATTTTTCATCTCCCACCCGTCATCCTGTGGATTCTCAGGTTTGAGCGGGTCGAAATCCAGTGACCATCCACGATGCTTGAACGTCCCAGCGTAGCGTTTCAGGACTGTTACCGTGTCCGTGGTGTCTGGTTTAACTTTTTTGCCTGTTAGTTCCGATTTGAGCCTTGCGGTGGCGATAGCCTCCGTGTTGTGCCTGTCTGCTTCGTCTTGGGCTGCCTCCCACATTTGGCGGGCAGCTTCATACTGTTGTTTGCCAGGCCAGCTCTCACGGTTGAACACGGGCACGACTTCGCAGTCGCAGAAGTCGTGAAAACGCTGTTTTCCCTTGGCGGATCGTGCCCGGTCAATTTCGTTCCGCAGGCGTGAGATAGGCGAATTTGCGTTCTTCTTACCCTTGCTTTTGCGGAATAGTGCTGAATCTTTGGTGGCGTAGGCGGGTCCACGGGCTGCCAACATTATACAGAAGTGGCAGTTTTGGGCGCCCACCAGGACACGTGCCCAGGCGAAGGGCTTCCGAGGGTTCCCCTGGTCGTCGTAATCACCGGTCAGAATCTTCTTATAGACACCTTCGCGGGATTCGATGCCGTCCCATTCGGTGCGGCTATCTGCATCATCGGGGCGCAGCTCATCCAGTTTTTTACGTGCCTCAGCTTCGTCTGCTTGGAGTACCAGATCATCCCAGGCGTCGGATGCCGAAAAGTTCTCCTCGCCGAGCTCATCTGCGAGTGTATCTAGGTCTTCTATCTGAATCTCTTTGAAGGCGGCCGGGTGTTGCGCGGCCGTCATCTCAGATGAGGCGATAACGGTCTCACGGGTGACATTATTGACTGCACGGGCAAAAGTGCCAGCGGTCGCCACCCATGTTTCCATCGCGTTCACACGCATTTTGCTGTGCAGCACAGTACGTACTGCTGTTTCGGAGTACCCTACAGCATCGGGAGCAATCACAGGCTGCCCCACACCGTTTATCTCCGCTTGCTCCATCAAGAAATTTGCGGTGTACCCGTGTGCACGTTTGCGGTAATCGCGCACGAGGGATACCAGGGGAGACACTAGTGACTCGATTGTGCCCTCTTTGTCTGCCTCCTGGTATCCCGCCTGGATGATGCGGAACAGCTCGCGCAGAAATCCCTTCTGCATTTTGGCGAGCGCTGCGAGGTATGCCTGGAATGATTCTTCGAGGGGGTCCTGAATGTCTGGCATTAGAAGACCTCCTTGAAGAGTTCACCTCCTGCGCCTTGGTTGGCGTCTTCGTAGGCGCGTTGTTCGGGGGTGAGAGGTAGCCCTTCGCGGGCTGTTTTTGCGCTGATGACGCCTTGGGCGTGCGCCTGGAGCATGTTTGCCGCCTTGGCAGACTGTGAGGGGGTGGCGGGGTCGCGCCACAGCACCTCTAGGGTGTCTGCTTCGTCGATGTGGTGGCCGAACATGTCTAGGGCGATGCGCATTGCTTGTTCCCAGGCGTCGCCGAAGGCTCCTTGCTTTCTTTCTGCCTTCGTGATGAGGCGTTCTTTTGCGGCACGCATTGCTTCGGCGGACGCTGGGTTGTCTGTTGAGATGCCGAGGAATGACGGCGGGATTCCTGCAACGGAGCTGACCATTTGCGCGTACATTTTCACAGAGTTAATGATCTGCGATAGGTCCGCGCCGGGCAGCTGCCCTGCGGTTGAGCCTGCGGGGCCAGTCCAGAGTAGACCCATGTATGCCTCTAGCTTGGTCTTTGGCTGCCCGTCTGGACCTTTGAGAGTTTCAAGCCCGTTCCCGAATAGGTAGCGTTGCGGCATGGCGAGAATTTCCTGGGCGACCTGCAGGTTTGTGATGGAGCGGGACGCTGCATCGGTGTACCCTACAACGCCTTTCATTTCAGAGACACCTACGGTATTCCTGGTTTTCAGTGCGCCGCGATTGACGACTGGCACCACTGGAATATAGTTCGTGTTGGTCTCTCCAGAGGATATGAGAGTCATCCCGTATCGCGTGCCCTCATAGAAATTCACGAAGCCTGGAACGTAGTGTGCCAAATAATCTTTGCCATTGACACGGTACTTTTGCAGCGCTTCGCTAATTTCACCGTTGCTGTTGGTATCGACAACTATTTCCTTGGCGGTATGCCCGGTGAATCGAGGGGTTTTATCGTCACGGCCGCCTATCACAATGTAGGATATGCCTTGAATAAGCGCCTCAGTGTGAATCTGGGAGCTGAGCGTGTCTAAATTATTGCGCTGCCACCAATTCCACAGTGTCTTTGGTACTTCGGCGTCAGAAGAGAGTGAAAATCCCTCAATATTCAGAACTTCGTCGAGCACATCAACAGCGAGCGCGGGCCAGGATACTATGAGTTCGAGTACTCGCGTTTCTGGGGGTAGTGATATGCCGATAGCATCGAGGCGGTGTTTATCGGCGTAGTATGCTTCCCATTTGGCATATTCTGCGGATGGGGTCAGCTTTTTAGCCAGTTTCTCTAAGGACATTACACCTCCTACCAGACGATAAATTCTGCTGTGTTGTTTCGTTCTTCCCACTGCTTGGATGCTAGTACGGCGCGATAGACCATGCGAGCGCCAATGACGCAGACGGCCGCGTCAATCTTATTGGGCGATTTGGGAGACTCTTTTTTAATGGTGATGCGGCCGCGTGATTCCGTTGCGCGGGCGTTTCCAATATGTTTTGAGGTTTCCCAGTTCCCGTCATGTGTGAATCCCTTGTCGATGATTTCTGCATGGCACATTTCCGCTGCTTCTGCGAATTCGTACCCGTGCGAGCGCATATCCCAGGCGATGGGAGATTTCGCTTTTCCGCTCGGTACGGCCCAGAGCAACAGCTTTTCTTTATAGGTGTCTGGCCATGATTTCTTCACGTAGGATTCCCACTCTCGGACGTCTGCGAAGAATGCGATGACCTCGAAGCGGTCAAAGGTTCTTGCGACGGCCGCGTCAACGGCGTCTGCGTCAATCACACTAGTTTTTTCATCCGGTGCCCACACGCCAATTGTGAAAACATGCCCATCTTGCATGCAGCATCCCACGAGTGCGGTGTGGTCGTTTGATTTAGAGCCGTCGAAGAAAAGCACGACTTCCTCACCGTCGATCAGCTCGCGCTCTGGGTCTGCAAGCTGTGACCACTGCTGCACGGTTACCCATGCGGTATCTACAGCGTTCGGCTGGTTGAGGAAGAATCTTCTGGAGCGTGATACCGGGTAGCTTGGCGTCCAGATTTGCTCTTTTATGGAGCGTAGTACCGCCCAGGGGCAATCCGCATAGACATACTCTAGTGCTTCGGTGAGGCTTATTTGGCCCTCATCCGGTTTGTCAGTTAGAGATGTGTTATGCGGGGCAATGCGAGCATCATAAAGAATTTTGGTCTCTTTAATGAGCTTGCCCTCTTCCTGGTCGCACCAGTCGTTGAAGGTCGCTTCTGCTACGGAGCCTACGCCGGGCACCCATGCGTTGGATGTCTCCATCATACGGCCGCCGGTTTTCACAAGGTTCTGACGTAGTGTTTCGGCCATTGCGGGGCCGCCGCCGCCGGGCAGCCAGTGCTCGGTCTCATCGGCTACAACGAAAGATGCTTCCGCACCTTCTGCTGATGAGCTTGAGGCGGTAATCTGCATGAGCAAGCCGCCCTCGGGTGTCTCAACCTGTGTTTTGCCTGTCTCAAGCCCGTATTTTTTTGCGAGCTTGCTACGTTTTCCGGCGAATGCGCGAACCATACGCATAGTGTTTAGTGTCTGTGCCTCTGAGGTTGCGGCGATCTGCACAAGTGGCATGCTCATTGGCTTTCCAATAACACGCATCCAAGGCTTGGGGTGGTCTTTGTTTATCTTATCCACGCGCACCGGCCCGCAGAGCTCGGCGAGCGCCACAGCTGCAGCGAAGGGGGATTTGCCAGAGCCTTTAGCGAGACGGCGGGCAGCATGCGAGTAGAGCCATTCCCCATTCTCATTGACGGCGTAGAAGTGGAGTAGGAACTCTACCTGCCCATCTGTCGGTGTGAACGGCTGACCCGCCTTTGGGCCATTGGGCTGTATGAGGTTTTCCAACATCCACGCTGCGACTCCCCATCCTAAGGACAGCTTCGGGATGTCTGGAGGTAAGAGGTGGGTTCGTTCACGGGGTGGCAGTTTGGTTTGGTCTAGATGACCTTGAATTTCTGTCCCCATGCTTCCATCGCCGCCTCTTGACTCGTGCCCTGATCGTCTTGTTGCGGGCGGTTCAGTTCTACTTGCACGCGGCGGCGGGCACCCTCAGTAAAGAGGAGGTTACTAAGTTCGGAATATATAGTCTGTATAAGCTGCGCCGGGCGCTTCTTTTGTGCGAGCGCATATGTCATGTTGTCGCACAAGGAATAGAGGGTAGCCCAGTCAGTCGATTCATAGAATTGTGCCTGACCGGATTCTTTGGCAGAGCGCCACATCATCTTAGCGACGGGGTGCCACTGCCCGTTCATGCGGGGAATGGTTACCTTGCGGCCGCCTGCAGCGGTGATGGTTTCGGTCTCTGACTTATTGCGCCTCACACGAGATTCGGAGCGCTTCGGTACGGGTCCACGTGTGCCCATCATCACTCCCACTCCATGCATGAGTATGCATAAATTATCGTTTCTGTGGTCTAAAAAAACCTAAAACCCGTACATTTTCCGAGCGCCTATACGCGAAGCGAGCTAGGTGGGGTGGGGGAGGGTTGCCCTGGGTATCCTGAAACATTGTTTGCATTTTTTTATTCACTGTTTCCCTCCTTATGCATATCCTGGATGCCCTTCTTGGTTCCAGGATGAGAGCTTGCTTTTTCTTTTGAATCGGCGGCGCTTTGCGCTTCCGCCTTCATGTGATGATTTGATTGCGTGATGCTTCGTGCATAGCCACTGTAGGTTAGCCTTAGAGTGGTCATCGCCACGGATGATGTGATCACATTGGTTTCCAATGTTTGTGCAACGTCCGTTAGCGTCTGCGTATTCGCATCGTCCACCGGCGCGGTCTCTGACTTCAAGGCGAATGGCTTCCCAATTCTCAGGAAGGCGGCTCTTGCGTGTGCTGGTTGACCAGGACATAAGAGCCGCCTTCATAAGAATCATCGTTGAAAGATTAGGACAAGATTTTAGAAAGAGTTTCAACGATGCTCGCCTGTGGGCATACCTCAGGTGAGCAATGCGACTATACATGAACGTTTCGCGCTATGCAACCCCTAGTAGCTTCTGTACGGCCTCAATAGATTCATGGGGTGTCAAAACCTCCCAGAGACAGTGACGTCCCCACATCGTGCCACAATAGCCGCATTCGATAAATGCCACCCTATCCGCCTCCCAGACAGCGTGTAGGCATGGGGTTTTGACCATCTCTAAGTCAAGGTTGATAGTCCAGTGTGTCTCATATTTGCAGGCTGGGCAGGCGCGGGATAATGGTGTTCGCTTTCGAGGGTTGAGAAAGTCCACAATCTCCTCGCACCATTTGGAGGCATACCCGCCGATGAGTTGTACTTGGTCGTCATCACACTTATTCAGATTAGACTGCATCCAGCGCAGGGTTCCCATGAGCTGAGGTGATCGGGAACGCAGCGCGGGGTGATGTGTTATTGCGGCTAAGATAGTTGATGCCTCATGCTCTATGCTGGCCAGCAGGTCAATAGCTGCATCTGAGGCAGGGGAGCGTGAACCTGAGCGGCCGCCGCCTCCAGCCTCACCTGATGGAATAACCGCATCGGTCAGCTGTGCAATTAAGCAAGGCTCCACGGGTGCGGGCGCGTCTCCCTCAGCTAAGTCAAACCGCACATTCTCAACACACAAACGGTTCAAAGAATGCTGTGCCCTCTGCCTCAGCTCAGCAGAGGCAATCTGATTAAAGTTCATTTCCTATTCACTCTTTCCTTTGGCTCCAAGTCCGGCGCTCAAGTCACGCAAGATGGAACCATCCAATAAACCTGACGGCCTCCACACGTCAACGTCCTGTCTGCATGCTCGCAACATGCCTATCCAGTGCCATTGCGCTTGAGATACCCTGCCCGTTTCAGTCTTGAGCTCTCGATAGATAATCCATCCCTTTTGCGGATGCACGAGCACAAGATCAGGAAATCCGGCGACAGACCGGCGGGAGTCGTGAGTGTGGTAATGCTCCCAACCCAAAGACTTAGCCATACTGATAACTTTTGATTGGAAGACTGACTCAGACATATCTCGTGCTTGAGTCTTCCTAAACTGTGCTGCACGCATTACTTACTTTTCCTTTCCTTTTACCTCTCCTGCGTTTTCGAGAAGAGCTAGTTATGTTTTTGGTTGCGGTACCGTCCCGACCCGACCCGGCACATCCGTATCCGTCACCCTGCGGATTGGGAGGAATTCGGAGTAATTCGGAGGAATTGGGAGGATTTTCAGGCGCAGCAACAGGAGGTAACGATATGTCACCTTGGGTTTTGGTTGCGGTACCGTCCCGACCCGACCCGGCACATCCGTATCCGTCACCCTGCGGATTGGGAGGAATTCGGAGTAATTCGGAGTGCTGACTCATTCCAATAGGTGAGACAGGCGCGGCGGTGTCTTTCTGTCTGATACGCCGCCGTTTCCGGCGACGTTTACATCGGGCACCTGATGAAACAGATTCAGGTACATCAACCGTAGTGGAATTCTCAGTTTGGCGGGATCGAACCGAGGATGCCTCCTCAGTGATCGCACACACCACACCGTCTTCCCCCTGCGTTGGCGCATCTGGTACTGTTTCATCAGGTATCCGATATGCGGGGTGCCAACTATCCCGGTCCGATTGTTCGGGGTGTGGGGCGTCCCCCTCATCCTGAGCTCTCGGCGGCGCTTCATGGTTGGTTGCTTCTTCGGCGTCCCGTTTCTGCTGGTCCAAATCGGCTAACCATTCAGAAATAATCTGTGTTTCTGAATCGGTGGTGGCGTTCCCACTTTCCGCAGGCTCTCTCTCAGTGCGATTCACAGCTGATTCGCCGTTCAGGGGAGCACTCAACACAAGGGAATTTTCAGTTTGGCGGGATCGAACCGAGGATGCCTCCTCAGTGATCGCACACACCACACCGTCTTCCCCCTGCGGGTTCTTCGACCCCTCAGGTTCTCCAGCTGCCAACCCTGACTGCAGAAATTGCGCAGCGGGCACAGTGGGTTTTTCACTTTCTGGAGATAGAGCGACAATTACGTCGTTCTCTGCCAGAAACTCGACGGTCTTTCGCCCGTAGTAGGGCTTAGACGGAGGCGGCAACAGCTTTCCGCCCCATTCGGTATTATCCTTACGCGCTGAGTTGCAGGAGCGGCAAGCGACAACCATGTCACTAGCTTTCTCTGCAGGCTGCGTAGGGTGCAGGTGGTCATATGTTCCGCCGCGTGCTGATTTTTGGTCTCCCCAATACACGACGCGGCCGCACCATCGGCAGGCGTCGCCGTCGCGCACACGGATAGGTACAATAAGGGATTTACTGCGGGTATCGTTGCGGCGGCGATTTTCCCAGTCAATCTCGCTCTTGAGGCGCATGTGGAAAAGGTCTTCATCCTCGACGAGTTTGTATGCGCGAATTCCGTTTTTTAGTTGCACTTCATGGGTGATGTAGCCGCATGTAATGGCGTCTTGGATGATTTGGTCGCAGCGGTCTAATCCAACTTTCGCTGCAATGGAGTTCCGCTCGATCACGTAATCGGCTTTTAGGGCTGCGGCTTCGACAGCACATCCGAGCATGACGCCGAATAGCGTGTATACGTACTCGGCATTAGCGTGTGGGAGGTCTAATGCGCGGCGCACGATGCTGTTCTGCATCGCGGTATCTGAGACTTTAAGCCACGGCATAAGTTTGCTTTCTTTCTAAATTTTTCTATGTCCTGCACTAGACTGTATCACATATGATACAGCCTTGTGCAAGTCGTAATAGCATTTTTATTACTCTCTATCAGGCGCTAGACCGAATTCGTCCTGTGTTGGAGTCCTTATTTCCTGTATTGAATTTGATACAGATTCGGCTAATTCTTCTGCCTCTTCGTGGAGCCAAGCCGAAAATTGTTTCGCGCTCTCTCTGAGGGATTCCCCGGCGTCATCATTGGTGGCTGGCGTTCGCCCTTCGTCGTCCATTTCTAACGGATCGGTGCCTTCAATCTGGTCTGCGATGATCTCCATTTGCTCCGAGAGCATAGCCAGCTGCGTATGCATGTGCATCTGCGACTTTTCCCCTGCAATTTCGCGTAGCCCTGTTACCGCTATCATCCGGTCTCCTAGAAGCGTGTATATCGCATTCCCTGCTGCAACAGTTGCATCAACGCTATACGTCCTTGCTGCATACGCGAGCTTTCCATATGTTTCTGGATTTAGGACCCCGCCGAGAGGCGTAGCGCGAGCACGGCGAACTTTGCCTAAGCTCTTGAGGATTTGACGGTATGGGATTTCCTCGTATTCCTCACCAGCGAATGAGAGTGAAGCGGGGGAGTGTAGCGTGTCTAACTCTGTGAAGGTGATAACATCTTCCATTTTTCCGAGCGATGTGTGGAGGTGGTCAACGGTGACACGCACAGGCAGCGGATCGTCCTTGTACGGCTTGAAAACGTTCGTGATTTGCTTGATTTTTTCACGGCCTATAGCAAATTCGCACATGTCGCCGTCAAACCCACTGATAGGCAATTTGATAGCTGCTGCTGTCTGTAGGAGGTGGTCTGCTGTGACCAGTAGGAGCTCTCCCTCATGTGTGAAACGGCAATAGATCATCTCACATGCTTTGCCTTCTACGGGCTCGCCCTTCTGGAGGTTGCGTGTGAGCGGTGCTAGGGCGCGTAGAGCCGGTGTTAGCTCGGCTGCTTCGATGATGAATTCAGTCATTTTTCTTGTTTTCCTTTCTCTTACCTATCCTCTCCCTTCTGGCAGCTAGGTAACTCATAAGTCCTGGGTCTTTGACAACTAGAGGTAATATCGGGCGAGGCTTGGCTGGAGGTGGTTCTGGAATGGGCAGAGGTGTAAGGAGCGGCCGTCCTGAGAATTTGCGGTTTTTGTTTCTGTTAGAGCAGGTTTTACAGCCGGGTTTTAGGTTTTCTATGGGGCAGCCGCAGGCCGAGCATTTGCGCGGTTTTACAATGCTGTTTCCCCGATGTTTTTCTCGGTCTCTGCATGTTTTGCATTCGGCGTTTGGCTTCTCATAGGAGGTTCCGCAGCCCTTGCATACTACCGGTGCTTTAGCTGGTTTTGGCTCGGATTCCTTCTTCTCCCCACTGCGTTCGATATATGGCTTACCATGTATCTTGTAGTAGCGGTTTCGTGCATAACAGGCACCGCATTTTGGAGTGTTACACGGCTTCTCATGCAGGCAGCCGCCGCAGAGCTGAGGCATTTACTCTATCCTCCCCTCGAAAACCGTTTTGACGATTCCGCGCTGCTTATCCTGGATAAACTCAAATTCGCACTTTCCATCCTCCCTTTTCTTTTTCAGGAGGTGGTATTCTCTCAGATGCTCTAATGCAATCCCTCGTAGCCCCTTTTCCGTATCCTTCAAACTTTGCCCTAATTTCCCGCCTAATTTTGTAAATGCTAAAAGGCATGAAGCGCATGTCAAGTACAAGTAGTCTCCCTCTTGTACTATCCTGAGATTTAGAAGCTCTATAAGCTCCTTCTCAACCTCAGATGCTTTTTCTTTATGCTCTAGCACGTGCTTATTGGCGTCTTCTAAGGCGTAATCTTGAGGTAACCAATAGGTCTACCAATCGCAGAAATCGCAAGTGGCCATATACTCGTAGATGCTTCCGTAATGTTCACGTGCATATTCGTGTAAGTCCGGGTGTAGAGGGTCACCGAATACGCGGGGCCTATGCGGGTTTACCGATTTCATCTATGATCCTTTCGTTAAATTTGTCTAGCTCAAGTGCTTCTAGGAGGTATCTTCTCTGCCCGTCCGCGTATTCTATGATCGTTGCCCTGAAAACTTTCAAATCTGGTAACGACCACGCCTCCTCCAAGGTCTCTGTCTCACTGACTTTGTGAACGTTCCTTAGTCTTACGATGATCTTTGTTTCATCGCTAAAAGGACTTGCTAAAGTTTCTTTCATTCTTTTTCGCTTCCTCCGTTTCGTGATTGCAATGATGAATACTGTTGCGGTGAAAACTACTGCTGTCCCCGCAGAGCCAATAGCTGCATTGACTAAATTTCTGCTCAGCTGCTCATGCTCGACTGTGAGAAATGCTAGGTAGCTGAATATTATGGTCATACATGCTGCTATCTCTGCGGTGCTGCGGATAGTGTCATGTACTGTTTCAGTTTTCATATGCGTTGATGGTCATTGCTCCTGGGATTTTGCCTCGTATGCCGTGCAAATAATCAGTGTCTTTATCCTTGGCTGCTTCTTCGAGTATGTCAGCGTTTTTCTGGATTTGTTTTGCAAATTGTATTTCTGAAATCACTGCTTACCTTCCCTTTGCCTTTTTAATTTCCGCCTCTATCCAGCCTGGCAGTGCTGCGATGCAGTCACTAGCGTCTTGGTGTACATCGGTTAAGGATTTCTTCTTGTCTTCGGGTGCGTGGGATGCTATAGCTCCGATGACCTCAAGGTTTTCGGCGAGGTCGTCTAGTATCTGATCAATCTGAGATTTTTCAGATTCTTCTTTCTTCTCAGGTGTTATGATGTAGCGAGCGCCGTCTTCCCTGATTTTTTCGGTGAGGGCTATATTCGTTACTTTTTTGTAAGCGTGGGAGATTGAGACTAGGGCTGTTTCGGGATTATTTTCTAGATACTCTTTGGCCCGGCTCAGCTCTTCTTGAATATCTTCTGCTTCGGAGACTATCTTATCTATCTCTTTGTTGAACATATTCGTTGCGTCAATTATGATTCCCTGCACTGCATTTGAGATTTCGCTGTTCAGATTTAGCCTTTTCTCAACTTCCTGTATCTCTTCTAGCGCGTCTCGCATGTCTTGGAGGCGGTTATTTACGTTTTCCATTACTTTGTCCTTTCAGTTGGTAGGTTTATCCATTTTCCCGTGCGGGGGTCTTTTCCGATTTGTAGGCGGGTTCTGTACAGGGTGTATTTGAATATCGCGTAGCAGGCGATACCTACTGCTGCAGAAAAACACAGGATGATCAGAATTGCTGCGATGATAATTATTGCGGCCAACATTATCTACTGCTCTCTACATCGTGTATGGCAATTAGCAACTGAATGATTGCATCTTTAGCTTCATCAAGTTTTCCGAAATGTACTGAATTTGTACTCTCCTTGATAAGGTCTACTGTTTTCCTAACTGCGGTTCGGTGAACATCCTCAGATTTTTCTTGGTCGTATCCTGGGATAATCTTTTGAAGATTTTCAATAGAGTCTCTGGCGTTTCCGCTCAGGCTGTATTGGCGCGTCTGCTCTTGGAATATCAGCAGGTAATCCAGCGCCTTTATACAATCTTCTGCCCCACCTTTGTAGGGTGCCCGCCAAACGTATTTCAGGACGTTGCCGAGAGTGAAGGGCAGATCGTGTACTATGTGCTCCAGTTTTGCGCCTTCGATAGGTGCATAATATTTTTTCATCGTCGTCTCCTACCTTATGGGTACTAGTGGTTGGCGTATTTCTATTGCGTCTTGGTCGATCCTGGCCAATCCCCAATAGGTGCGATTCCACGTTCTGGCTATTTCCTCAGCTACCTTGCGAGACATTGACCGTAGGCCCCTGCATGAGAATTCCCAGACCCGGCCATGTAGGACTTCTTGCGGTAAAACTGTCATGCTAGGCAGGTGTACGCTCAGTTCCTTCACTAAGAATCCTTTGAGCAAAAGCGCTGTTCGCCACGTTGCCTCTGCCAGTACTGCGTTATCGTCCTTGCCGACCAGGTATGCTGTATAGTCTGTGAACGTTCCTCCGTGAGTTATCTCATTTCCACGAACGACTACTCTAAGCACCATTTTTGGTTCTACGATCACTCCTTCTCCCACCCCTCCTCGCGCTGGCCTTTTGCGCTCATCCAGCGGGGATACAGTTTGCTCTGCAAAGCATGTGAAGTGCCTACCAAATCCAGCGCTGTTTCTTTCAGATGCTCTGGAAAATTCATCCTGTCGATGGATTCCCAAATCCTATCTACATTGCTCGTCACTGAGTAGACGCTCTCCATGAGATTGTCGAAATTTTCCAGTCCATCATGTAAATTACAGCGGCGTGCGGGCCAACTATCACGCACTGTCTCGCAAATAGCCTCCGATGTCCTCTCGGCCCTGCGAGCGAATACGTTCTCCAGACTATTCATTTTCTACTCCTACGTGGTACGCATGATTGGCGGCGTGCTGAGTTGCGAACGCGAGCGCTCCGGGGTGGTTTGGGAATTCTAGGTAGTAGTCGCATGTGGTGCAGTCTACGGCCCATTCGCCGGGGTGTGGGTGTTCGATGCCTGTTTTTTTGACTTCGACTTTGTGGTTTTCCCATCCGGTGGCGGTGGGTTGGTGCCATGTTGCTATTTTTAGGAGGCCGCCGGAGACTATGGTTTTATCCATGAGAGCATGTTTGCTTTTAGTTGTGGGTGTAGTCCTCGCATGCTCTCGAAGCGTGTTTGTAGGGCGGTGGTGGTTACTGCGGTGAATTTGTTGGAGCGTTCTCCGTTGCGTTTGGCGGTTCTGTGGATGGTGAATCGGCGGCGATGTTCTTTTGGGATACCTGTGAGGGTGTGGCCGTGTCCTGGTTTTTGTAGGGCGTTGTCGATGTCTTGTGTGAGGATGTAGAGGGTGCCTTCGTAGAATACTGCGCGGATCGGGTCTAGTGGGTGGTATTGTCCCCAGTTTGGGAGCATGAGTACGTTTACGAATGGGGCTTCTGTGGTGGTCATTTTTCTTGTCCTGTTCTTGGGGTTTGGTTAGGTTTTGTTGCTTCTGGATAGTATTTTTTTATGTGTTTGAGGATGGTTGTTATTTCCTCTGGTGTTGGTTGTATTGCGTATTCGGTTTTTATCCATATGTGGTCGTCGTGGTGCTGTGTTATCCCCATGTTTGGGATGTGAAGGTTGCTATGAGGGTGTTTTTGGTTGATGCGTTGATCCTTTCGACGGTGCCTGCGACGGGGTGTACTTCTAGTGGTGTTATGGTGCTTATGGCTTCGATGACGCAGTAGCAGAGGCGGCGTTCTCGTTGGTGTGGTTGCCTTTGTCGTAGGCGAAGTAGGTTTCTAGTGTTTCTTGGGTGGCTCCTGTTTCTGGGTTTTAGTTTTTCGATGGTTACTTTTTCTAGTGTGGTTGCCATAGTGGCGGCTCCTAGTAGTGTTGTCTCAGCTTTTCTTTGAGGGTTTTTCGGTGATTTTGGCGGTTGTGCGGGCGGCGTGGGTTTGGGCTGGTTGTTCGATGGTTTCGAGGAATTGTTCTAGGTGGGATTGGGCGAATCGGATTTTTTGGCGTGTTTTGCCGTTGATTCCGCCTAGATGGGCGATTTCGCCGCGTGTGGCCATGTTTTTCAGTGTGGAGGCTGCGTACATTCCGCCGAGGACTTGCGATGCTTCCTCAGGGGTGTAGATGCGTTCTCCGAGTTTCATTGTTGGTGGCCTTTCGTGTTGTGTTCGCCGCATTCTGTGCAGCGTGTTTGGATTTCTGTTGTGGTGATGGGGAATCCGGCTCTGAAATCTAGTTCGTTGTCGATGTCGTAGTCTTCTTTGGCCTGGAGTACGGTGTATATGTCTCGGATTTCTCCGGTTGTTTTGTTGCGGTATATGGAGAGCTTGAGGTGTAGGTTTTCCTCTTCGTTGTAGAGGGCGATCTTCTCTAGGGTTTCGCCGTTTTCCTCGGCTTGCTCCTTGTTTCTTACTTTGCGCTGGAGCGAATATTCTTTGCTGACCTCTTCGTAGAATTCTCGGAAATTCTCTGAGAGATTATCTACAATTGTGGTGATTGCTTCGTTGAAGAAGGCGGCTAGTTGCTCGAAGCCGTTCTTTTCCTCATTCTTGTCTTCGTCTGTCATGGTCTTTGCCTTTCTGCTAAGCGTAGATGCCGTGTTTACGGTATCCTTCGTCGTTCTGGAATGCTTTTCGTGCGTTGGTTTCTCGGACTTTCTTTTTCGCTAGGAATTGCTGCACTGTGGCTTCGGTGAAGTACACCTGGTTCTGCGTCCGATCTGCGTCTTCACTGTAGGCGTCTGGCTTGAGGGCTGAGACGGGGCGGTTCATGTACCCACCCGTCACTGTTGTGGCTTTGACTCCAGCGAGCGCAGCGACTTCTTGTGGTGATAGGGTTTTCTGTTTGAGCGTTGAGGGGTGGGGGAGGTGGCTGTACATGTGTTGCCACCGGTGTTTGTAGTTGCTCATTTCTTGTCCTTGAAGAGTTTGTCGAGGAGGGCTTCGGTTTCCTCTTGGCTTGGTGCGGGTGTGGGGGCTGGGTATGCGGCGTAGTATCCGAGTTTTACGGCGTTTAGGTGTTCGTCTTGGGGTTCTCTTGCTCCTGTGGTCACGATTGCGATTGTGCCTAGTACTGCGATGCAGCCTATGCAGATGCCTATGAGGATGAATTGAGTGTGTCTACGGTGCTCATTTGTCTTGTCCTAGTATGATTATTGCGACGATGAAGATTAGGGGCGGCGAATATAGTTGCCCAGTATGAGGCAAGTTCTGCAGGGGTCATTCATTGGTGGTGTCTTCCTGTTCTGGTTGGTCGTTGTGATACCAGAGATACCCGCCTGTTAGGGCTGCGGTGACGCATCCGAGTGTTGCGCCGTTTGGGTAATAGATACCGTTGATGATTGCTGAGTAGGCGGCTCCTGCGGCGCAGATGATGGATATTGCGAATGCTGCGAGCGCGAGGTGCGTGTTTTTCATTTCTTGTCCTTTTTGCCGCCTAGCACCTTTTCTAGGGGCTTCGTTGACGGCTGCTGTGGCGGCGGCGTCTTTGAGTGATGTTTCCAGGTAGATTTTCTGGAGGTATTTTTCGGAGTAGTCACTAGCTTTTTCGATGCTGCAGTTTGCACCTATTTTTTTGAGGGCGGATAGGGTTATTTTGTAGTCTCTCTTTTCGAGGATGGTTGATGTTGAGAAACTTTTTCCTGTGCCTTCTGCGAGCGGTGTTACTTCCTCTAGTCCCAGGGTTTCATCGCTGCTTAGCTCGATGAATGTGTAGGCGACGGCGAATCCTTCTTTTTTTAGCCGCTCGTGTTCTAGGCGAAACATGATCACGGCTTGTTCTTTGAGGAATTCTTCGACTGCTGGAGTGCTCACTGGTTGTCTCCCTCCAGCACGTCGATTTGGCGTTGAAGTTCTTCGGTGAGGAGTTTTGCCTTTTGGATGATGTCTCGTGTGAGGAGGTCTCGTGTGTCCTTGTTTGGTGTTGCGTCTAGGGCGAAGAGAAGGTCTTCGATTTGTTTATCGTGGAATCTGACGGTTTGGTGTAGATTGTTGATGCGGCTGGGCAGGTTGCCGTTGAGGGTGATTGCTGCTTTTGAGCGGTTTTCCATCGTCTTGTCCTAATCTTTCGTGGATGGTTACTTTATTTGGTTTGCGGTTGCTGCAGCTGCACGCTTACTGGTTTCGTGCATGTCGATTAGCAACATATCCAGGATGTTCTCTTTCGTTTCGGCGGCGAGCGGCGAATCCTTGATGGTGTGTACTGCGTGATGTACAGCGAGAACTTGTTTTGCTTCCTTGGCGGCTTCGTCGACGGCTTCGAGAATATTCTCAATGCGCGTGTTCTTCATTACTCTTTTCTTTCCTGATTCTTAGCCTGTATCATTCTAGCTACAGTTTAAGGTTTGATATTTTTATACTGCTTGTAGATTTCCGCGAGACAGTGTATCTCTTTGGGCGGGGATTTCTGCTAGGTGCTCTGCCTGCATCCATTCCACAGTAGTTTCAAAAAACTTTGCAATTGCGTAGATTTCCTCTGACGTTGCGGATACCCTCGCATTTGCTATGCCACTAGTGCGATTGCGGTTAATCCCTAGCTCTAGTCGCATAAATGACTCAAGCTCTCCCATTGTGAGACGTGAGCGTATCATCGCTAATTTAATGTTTTCTGCGATGCGCAAGTTTTGGTCCATTTTCACCTCTTTTTCTTTTCGTGATGAAACAATTCTATGTATCAAAAAAATGATACATGTCAAGTCGTTGCATCTCCGTATCATCTCTGATACGGTATGTACCATGTTAGAAAATATAGCTGACCAGGCAAAACTTTTTACAGTTTTTCTTCACGAAGAGTTAAAGAATTGGATTCACGAGTGTGGGTACACCACGCGGGAGCTGGAGGAGATTACCGGAATCAACAAGGATAAGATAAGCCGAGCTATCTACAGGGGCCAGAAGCCAATCACAGTGCTGGAGCTCGACCTCATCTGCAAAGCTATGAGGTGGACCCAACAACCATTATCAGAGTGGCAGAGGCTAAGACTAATGCCGCCATAGCTGAGGGTGCAGGCTAACGCGATCATCGAAAACGAGATATAGCCTAGCGCGGTATCTATCACTCACCCCCATAACTAAATGCCAGGCTCACCACCGAGCCCGCACACGCTGTCCGCACGGAGATTTCCGGGGCGGATTTTTGCATCCCTGACATTTTTAAGAAATTGGGTAAATTTGAGTACGTTACAGTTTTGTTACAGTGGTAGAAAAAAATGGTCTGTTGATGGTATCAACACATCAAGCGCGAGCGCGGCTGATTAGTGAAGTCGTGTTCCCTTATTTATCAGGGGTTTTTGGGCAGAGAAAGGGTAGCTCAAGTTTTCGAGTCCCCTTATCTCCACTCTAAAACCCTTGAAATATCAAGGGTTTTTCTTATGCGTGTTGATACGGTGTTGATACGGGGCAGGGGTCTAGGGGGATTTTCAGCATGGCGTCGCTACAAATTAGGTATACAAAGAACGGCCGAAGCGTTTTTGCGTCAAATGGAGGGACCCAAAAACACGATGTCAGAAATCCCACACTGTTGATACAGAGACGGCCGCACGAGAGCTCATGGCAGACCTGGAGACACAACCACAACATGCTGCTGTCGTCATGGAACATGAGCTCTTATATCTGCAGAAGCCACCATAGCTGACCTTATCACCGCGCACCTTATCCAACTCGACGGTGTGAGGCAACCACCCTCGCCAAGAACAGGGGCTATGGCGAGATCGCCATATCATCCCCGCTCTAGGCAAAATTACTGCACGAAAGCTCACCCGCGCCGATGTCGTCACCTGGATAAACTCGCTCCCTGTTGCACCTAAAACAGCAAAAAATATCCATGCCGTGCTCTCATCCTCACTCAACACGGCCGTGCGCGATGGTGTCATCATGCGTAACGTCGCATACGGAGTCACGCCACCCAAAGCACGAGACGAAAACAACGGAATCGAACCTGTCTTTATCCCCCGTGTGGAAGTGGATAGACTCATTGCCTGCACACCTGAGAGACTGCGCGGCCTCATGCGCGTACTCGCCTACGGTGGTCTGCGATTCGGTGAAGCTACAGCTCTGCGATTCAGTGACATCAGCGTCGATGAAAGCGGCCGCATACAGCTGCACGTGCGGCGCGCCTGGAAGAACACAGGCAAAAAAGAGTCAATGTACCTCGGCGTTCCCAAGACCAAACAATCACGGCGGATCGTCACACTATCCGTCAAACAGTCCACGCTCCTACGCAGTGAAATACAACCTGGCAAACCCGGCGATTGGCTCTTCACACTCCCAAACGGCGAACCTGTCACACACTGGATATTTCGTGACCAATACTGGGCGCGAGCGCTCAAGGATGCTCAGATTGTGCAGTCGCCGCGTATTCATGATTTGAGGCATTCGCATGCTTCGGCGTTGCTGACGTCTGGTGTTCCTATGCATGTGGTGTCTCGGCGGCTGGGGCATTCAGTATTAAAACTACGATTGATACGTATGGGCATTTGCAGAGTGAGGATGACGCGAGGCGCGGCGGGAGGCTGCGGGCTAGTTTTTGTGTGTTTTATTTCACTGTTTTCTAGCTTGTTTTCATGTGTAAGATAGTCTTACACTGATTGTGTCAGGGGCGACACAGCACTGACAGGACAAAAAGGACAAGAAAAAAATGACAACACGCAGGGGTAGTACGATGACTAAATACACTTCACTCACGGGACCTCTCCGCAATAGAAATCCATAAAGACGGCGAGCATGTGGCAATAATGCAGGGGCAGGGCAGTTTTTCTCGCGGACGCGGCGATGGATCGCCCGCAATAATGAGGGGAGACTATGGCGGTCGGCCGGTCAATTACGACTGCCTCAAGCATTACGCAGCATCTCAGGATGATAGCAGGATAGAGCAACAGGCGCACGTCCAGGGTGCGCGGGCAGTCTTCGTTGTTCTGGATGAAAAATAAAAAGTTTGGAGGAAATGACGCTAGGGCCGTTCTATACGACACGAGGGGCAGAAAATTTTCTGAGACATAGCCCCGTACACAATTCGCCGCATCGCAGAAAAAAACACCCACTACCCAGGCTGCGATCATCGTTGATGATCGCCTGGCCTGGACTCAAGGGGCAAATTCTGGAATGGTATGAGGCGCGGCCAAAACATGGTGGTGCCCGCAAATCAAAAGAAATTTAAAGAGAGTCAAGAGGTATAGAAAAAGTCCCCGCGTCCTTGACATTCAAGGATGCGGGGGTATTCTGATTGGGTAATTATCAACAAAGTATATAACTCTGGTAATTCAGTGGCGCTCGATGCTCCCGATCCGTTGCCTGTCAGCTTTAGCGGATCGGGAGCATTTTTTATGCTTAAAATTTTTAGGATGCGGTTACCCATCCCTGGGCGGGGTCGTATACCTGGCCTTCGGAGCCGCCCTCAGGTGCGCCGGGGTCTCCGAAATGGTATACGTGGCCGCCGGTCATATCATACGGGGCCTCTGGTTCCTCCACGGGCTGCGTGGGCTGTACTGCTCCGGTGTTGCGGTATTCCTCGAAGGCGGCGCGGCCGTCTGCCTCATGCGGGGCTGCGTTTCGCGCATCGGCAGCCACACCATCGGCGATAGCCTCCAGGACTTCGTACAGGTCGAGGTTTGCTAGGGGCTGCGGCGGTTTCGCCCTGGATAGCGCCTTCTAGGTGTGCTTTTTCGCCGCGAGTGTTGCGGCCGGTAATGAGCACGACCAGGCCGAGAATTACCGTAACGGCGGCGGTCTGCACCTCAGCAGGGATAGTGATTCCTGCCTGGGCGAGCCCATAATTTACGATGGTCAGGGATCGACCCGGCGAACAGTGTTGCGCCGGTGGTCGCCTTGGTTACGTACCCACGAATCGGGTCTCATTAGTGTTCTCTGCCATTTTATGCAGTCTCTCCTTCAAACGGATGTTGGATAGTTCCTCGCGGATGATGCCTCGAAGATCGTCTGCCTGGATGTTCACCTGCGTAGGCTGGGCGGCGGGGCGTGCCACGAGCATCAACCTTAGCGCGCAGGTCTTGGAACTCTTTGTTTAGCTGTCCCTGATGCGAGACGCCATTGACACCGTATGCCCAGGGACTCGGCGGCGCGAGCGCTATTGCGGAGCCAGTTTGCGGTTGTAGAGTCAACGTTGATGCCGTCGCGTCCAGGCTGGCTGTAACTGATAATGTACTGGATACGTGAGCGATGGAATCCAGTTTCTTGTTAATGGTCTCGATGTCTGCCACCGATAGACCCCCTTCATTGATTGCTGTTTGGATTTCTGCTGCGACGCCCTTGTAGGCGAGCATCGCCTGCCTAGTCATTTCCGCTTTGGAATATGTTCCTGGGCATTCGGTAGCGAACCAGTCTCGATGCTCGGTTAGGGGCAGGATTTTTTTCCCTGCTCTCGCCATATATCGGCGATTCTGGCTGCGACCGTCCCCCATATCTCCCGCGCTCATGCGTGGGTTGCATTCTAGGGTGATGCTCTGGGCATTTCCCTGTGAGTTGCCGTTGGCCCAGGCGGCGGCGGAATGGTCAACGATCAAACCGACGATGCCGTCTGAGATAACTTCGTGGGCGCTTGTGCTCACGCTGGGCGAGTCGCAGAAAAAGTTCATGACTTGCTCCCAGGTTTGCTTCCACTCCGGCTTACCCCACCAGTGGAGCGTGATGTTTGTAATCACGCGGGGGTAGCCAAAGACTGCTGGCACCTGCGAGCCCAGAGTGAAATTCTTTGCGTCGCGGTCAGTCACAAGTTGATAACCCATGCGGCCTCCTTTCTTTTACTTTTCTTGCTCTCGCACGGACTGCTCTAGAGCGTAGACACGCTCCTGAGTTGTACCGTGCGTCTTGCGTTCCTGTCGCATTTCCTCACGCAGACCTCCGATGTCCTTCTGCATGTTGGAGTGTTCAGCTAGCCCCTGTTTCAGGAGTATTCCCTGTTGTTCGACAGTACTGTTTAGCTGCTCAATTTGAGCTGCTACACCAATGAGGCCGCTTTGCGCGGTCTCTGTCACCTGCTTTAGGTGGGCTTTTGTCTCTTCCTGATTGCGGTCAATATCATCACGAAGATTCGTCTGGTGGTGATTTTTCACCTGGTGCTCGACCCGCCGCAGAGACTCTGTGAGCGTGCGGAATTTTGCGGCTGCCCACGTCAAAAACGCGATCAGACCGGCGGATAGTACAGCGACCAGAGCATCAAACACCTGGGGCTGCAGCTGTTGGTTAGGCACTGTGTACCTCGGAGGCGGTAAGCTGCTTGACCGCATAAACCAAATATTCGTCAATGACGCGGGCGGGGTCTGCACCTGGTTCTCGCAGCGCGTCATATTCGGCGTTGAGGGCTGCCTGTTTCTGGTCCAGCTCAGCTTTTTTTCGTCTTCCACTGCTGAACCGCGAAGTCGTGCTCTTCCGCAATGGTTTTCGCTCCCTCTGATGTGGTGTTCAGAGACACCAGTTCGCCGAAACGCGATTCAATGAGCGCCTGGGCGTTTGGGATGCGCAGGCGTTTAGCTGTCTGCACAGCACGAGCGAGCAGGCGGGTATCTGCTGCGGCGATGAGTTCCTGTTCAATAGTTGACATTTTTTCTCCTCTTATTGGATGGGTGAACCGGGCAGCTCTTGTGGGAACGGCTCGGCGGTTAGATAGGTGATCTGGCCGCCTTCGAGAATTGCTTGGGCGTCAACCTGAATATTGAAGTTAACGTCCGTTTTGCGGTTGCGGGCGGTCTCATCGGTATCCCAGGTAATCCACATGCGGTTTCGGCCGCCGATTATCTCCCCACTGTTTCCTGTTAGGACAGTCTGGGCAAAGGTAGCGCGAATTCGAGTCCCCGCAGTGTACGGGCCTTTAGGGACGTCTGGCCGGAATCCTGAGGGGAAAGCCAGCTGCAAATACTTTCCCTTGGGGATGGTCGAGCCGCCTGTGAAATGATTGGCAGCGAGAATGGTTACCTGGTTCCCGTCGCGGCGCATATAGATATACCCGCCCGGTATCTTCCAGTGCTCGGTCATCAGTCGCCACCCGGTCGAAGGAACCGAAGCGGCCGCTGTCTGGGCAGCGGCCACCGCAGGAGTGGCAGGCCGCACCCTCTCCAGCGCTGCTAAACGTCCTTCGAGATGCGACAGGTCGGCGCTGCTCGTAGGGGTAGGGCGGGTGCTGTAGGTATGGTTTCCCACCTGAATATGCACGTTGTCCCCCTGGGCGCTCCGATACCGGATCGGGCCAGTCTCAGAGCCCGCAGGGGTTTCAACGTCCTTCGACACGCTGTTGGCGATTTCAAGGTTTTTAAACCAGGTCTCAACGTAGAAGCTCCAGCGAGCGCCGCCGCCGGTTTTGCGGGCGCTGCGTGAGGTGCAGCCGTCGAGAATGGTTCCATCTGTTCCTTCGTTGAGGATGTAGAAGTCTGCAGCCTCATTGACCTGCGCGGGGGCATGAACCGTTCCTTTGTACGATGAGGATTCGCCGCGACAGCCGATGAGGGTGTTATCTCCGTATGCGATGATGAATCCGTGGCCGCCGTTCTCCTGGGCTTCACAGTTGGTTAGTACGCATTTTGTGGCTCGGATGTAGAATCCTGCGCCGTCTTTCTGCATGGTGCGGTTTTCGCTCCGTGGTGCTCCTGCGGTGATGTCTGCCCCGGCGGTGGAGCCTGCGGGGAGGGCGTAGAGCTGCGCGAAGTTGGAGCCTCGGTGCGTGTACCAGACGGTGGAGCCGATGAATTTTGTTTGCGACGTGTATATTTCGGCACCTGCGTATCCTGTGCGGGATTGGTTGCAGCCGCCGATGTCTGCGCCGAAGAATTTATTATCGGCCGCACCGCCGCTACCTTCGGGGTGCCCCGGCGGCTTTCCGACAATGAGTCCTGCTTGTAGGGTGTTACGGACCTTGAGCGAGAAGACCTTCATAGCTTGGTCGTCAATGCCGATGATTGCTGCCCCGTTCTCCATGTCCCAAATCTCGACGAAGTTTAGGTTGGGCACGGCGTCTGGGTCTGCTGGTCCAGAACCTAAATCGGTGTTGTAAAGCACTCCAACCAGGTTTGCAATGGGTGCTTGGTGCTGGATTCCGCTCTTGTGCGCACGGATCATGAGGTTAGAAACGCCGAAGCGCAGCAGGGTTCTATCCTGTTTGCGGGTTGCCCAGGTTCCCGTATGGAAGACACCGGTTTTCTCTGTGATTTCGACATCTAAAGTTGCGATAATCTGTGTGGCCACACCTTCGCCGTAGATCTGCACAAAGCCTTTGAGCTCCAGGAATGGGAACTTGACTTTGTACGTTCCGGCGGGGATGAAGACCGCGCCGCCGCCAAGGGGCTGCCACATCGTCGATAGCTTTTTGAATCTCAGCTGTCGAGTCTTTAGCACCAGTTGGATCAGCAGAATACGGGGCGTGCACAACGTTGACGCTACGCGGGGATGACGCGAGCGCGGGGAGTGCGGTGTTTGGGCGTTGTTCTAGTGCGGTGATTCGGCTTTCTAGGGCTGTGGTGTTGGCTGGTTCGCCTGGTGCTCCTTGGGGGGCCAGGGTGGGCCTGGTTCTCCGCGTTCCCCACGTTCGCCGTTTGCTCCGTCTTTACCAGGTGTGCCTTGTGGGCCGGGCTGTCCGGGTTCGCCTTGGGGGCCTTGGATGCCGTCACGGCCGTCTCGGCCGGGGTCGCCTTGGGGGCCTGGTTCTCCGCGTTCCCCACGTTCGCCCCTGAGGTTCATTCGTGCGATAACATCTTGAATTTGAGCTGCAAGGGATGCGTTATCCAGTGTTGCGGGTGGTGCTGCAGGACGGGCAGGCATGGGTGAGGGGGCCGCAGTGGTGGCGTTGGTTATCCATTTGGCGATGCTGACGGTTTCGTCTGCGCGCACGGTGATGTTGATTCCGTCTTTGAGGTGGACTTGTTCGCCTGTTTTGGTGGAGAATTCTCCCGATAGGATGTATTCGCCTTCGAGGAGGGATACGCCTTCTTCGCCGCCGGTGCGGGCGTCCATGAGCACACCGTCTACGAGGTATCCGGTGAGCTTGAGGGGTGCGTATACGGTGTCGTTGATGACGCGCCATTGTGGCGTGAAATTTATTGTGCCGTGTGCTGGCACAGGTACGCCCGCGTGCTCTGTGTGGGTTTGCACGCGGGCGGTTACCTTGCCGTAATTACTCAATTTTTGCTCCTATATTTAGTTTTCTTTGGCGGCGACTTTAGCTTCTACGGCCGAGAGCCGCTGTTCTAGAGGAAGGACGCCTTTAATCCATGAACGAATCTTTGGCACCACCCACGGCGACGGCGGGTCGTCGTAGGGGTCTTCCTGCGGTGTGTCTTCCGAGCCTGTTCCGACTGCGAATGTCTGGTCGGTCAGATAGAGGTGCCCCACGTTGATGTCGTCTGCTTTTTCACACACTTTGTCGACGTTTTCTTTCGTGATTCCGTGCACGATATGCCAGAAACGCCATGAGGGCAAACCCTGATATTGGTCTGGATGGATTTCTTGGCGGGTGCGGGAAAGATATTTGGTTGCGTCGGATTCGTAGGTGACGGCAATATCACAGGCGCTCATCATCTCTAGGCGGGTATTGGAGCCAGGATTGATGATGATGGGCACGTCTGCGCCGAGCTCAGCACGCAGGAGCTTATACAGCTCGATGTAGTAGGGCATGACGGCCTGTTGTTCAGCATCCCACCCGTTCACCACTTCATCTAGGGAAGATTGCGACGTTTGCGATCTTCGACTGCCCCTTGTACCAGGCGATAACATTCTTCGCAGTCTGGATGACATAATCCTGCGTGAATTTTGTTACCTGCTCCATTGGTACGTTGAGGGATTTCTGGATGCGAGCGCGGTACTGTTCTGTGGCGTATTTTGAGTTCGCGCCGAAGCGTGTCTTGATGTAGAACGCGACTAGTTTCGCGCCTGCGGCTTCGGCTAGTTTGCCCTGCGTGAGGAAATCCTGGTCGACTCCTGTTCCCCAGTCGCCGGAGGATTTGTTGAGGATGACGATGCCGAGGGTTTCACCGAATTTTAGGGTTTTTGCCCATTTGCTGCCTTGCGGCTTGTCGCGGTTGTAGTAGTCGGCCCACCAGTAGGATATTGGGCTGTAGTAGTTTTCGCCTGCTTGGAATCCGAAGGATCGTTGGGCGTCGACGGCGGAGCCGAGGATTTCTTTTGCTTTTTGTTCGATGAGGGCTATGAGCTGCTGCTCGGTGAGGGTTCCGGTGGTGTTCCCGCTGTTGCCGTTGGGGTTTGGTAGTGCCCCGGCTGCTTCGAGCTGTGTGTACAGGGCTGTGTTGATGATTTGGGGGCTGGCTGGTTTTGGGGGTGGGGGTTGGTAATCAATTTTTGACTACTTCACTTTCTGCTGTCTGTGTGTTCTCTGCGGGCGTGTCTGAGGGTGATGATGCCGAGTTTGATGTGTGCGTCGAGGAGGGAATCTCGGAGCCTGTCATTTTCCTGAGTCAGGTAGATTACTTTGGTTTTGAGCTGTTCATAGGTCATACGGTGTCGTTTCCTTTACTGCGGTTTAGGGGGTAAGACGTATAGTTCTACCCAAAAGTTCTCTTCGCGGTTTCTTCCTAGATGGTTGAGCCATACGCTGCATCCGTCGCTGCGTAGGTTCTGAATGGTGGCAACGATGGGATTTCCGCTAATGACTTGGGTAGCCACATAGGGTAGCTGCCCTACGTCTCCCCATCCGACGCGGATTTCTTGCCAGCCGCCGCCGTTGAGGGTGTACGGGCCTAGTGGGACGTGGAAGAACGTTTTGGTTTGAGAGAAAAACCCTCTACGCGCACGTTCGCTTTGACGCGCAATGACTCAGAGATGTTCACTCCGCCGTTCCAGTCCACGGAGAGGCCACGGTAAACGTTTATCGGGTCGTCGTGGTGCTTCATCCCGAACGTAAAATATCCCTGCGGGTCCATGCGGATAATTCCCTTAGGGGCTTGCATAGATGCTTCCTGCGGGCGCATCTCGATAATGGAAGACCGGGAGCCTGCGGGGCCGCGTGCGATGTCAGTGTAGATGGTTACGCCGGGTTCGGCGTTAGATGACGTCGCTAGGGTTCCTGTGAAATAATTTCCTTCGCCGTTAGCGTTGATTTTTACGGTTTGCTTTCCCGAATCGTCAAACGCGGTGATACCGGCCGAGTTGAGTTTGACGCCCCTATTATCTGCACTATCGGTTTGCAGGTGGCCAGACGTGATCATCTGCGCTGCGAGCTCAGAGACTTTGAGACGGCGGGCTACGAGGTCTTCGGTCACGATTTTCTCGGCGTCGATATGCCTTGATACGAGCTTTTCCGTGAACGCAGTGTTTGCGGTGAGCTCCGAGGTTACGATACCGCCGATGACAGTTGCGCGCTGCAGAATAGCGTCATCTGTCACGACCAGGCGCTTAGCGTTCACATCCATTGCGTTCACGACACCGGCCGCGAGGTCTGATGTGATGCGCAGCTGCCCCGCACCCACACTATTGTTGCCGAGTGCTGTCCCATTCAGAGCTTTAGAGCCGTTGAGCGAGCGTGCGAGCAGGTTTGGGTCTTCTGCAGCTGCTTTAGCGTCTTTAGCGGTTTGGGTTGCGGTGGTTGCGGATGTCTGGGCGGCCTGTATGTCTTTTTCGAGCTGGTCTAGCTTCGTTTTGACGTCGCCTACGATCTTGCCGCCGTCTTGTATCCTCCCGCCGCCCTCTTTCAGCTTCGTATCCAGCTCTTGCAGACTAGTTTTTAGGGCGGTCATGTCCTTGTTTATGTCTGCGATAGTGTCACCAGACCAGGTGCGCGGGGTGCCTGTGCGGTCATAGTACACGGCGTACTCAGTCGGCTTAGCTATTTTGATGCCGTGAGGTGTTGATGCTGGCACGCGCAGGCCGGTCAGAATCTCTTTGAGAGTATCCACTGGCCGGGTTGGGCGTTGGTCGTTGTAATCTACCATTGCGCCTCCTGAAAATCTATCGTGACGGTCGGTTCTAAGTTCCCGTCCATTTTGATGATTCGCATATCGCGGGTGCCTGCGGGGATGGAGAGCCAGCCCGCGAGAGTTACAGACGCTATATCACCCACGAAAAACGCGCCGAGCGGGGTCTTTATCGAGTTCGCAGGAAATTTAAGCGTCACCTGGTCAGTCATAGCCTGTCGCACAGCGAGCGCACCTGCTGCTTTTTGTCGCAGCACTTCGACGTTGTCTTGGTCTGCGTCGGAGAGTACAGCCTCTAGGAATGGTGCCCCGGCTTGTACGTTATCGAGGTTTTCTGCGTAAGCTATGGCCGTGCCTGCACCCTCTCCTGCGCCGGTGTACCAGATGCGGTTCACAAGTCCTTTGGCGGATGAGGTTACAGTTACTTCGCCGATTTCGCCGCTGGGCGCGGTGGTGTCGAAATCTGGTTGCCAGTCCTGGGCGATGAAGGGGTAGTGTTCGTTGCCGTGCACGAATGCCCATTCAATGGCGGTGTGCTCAAGGGTTGCCCAGCGTGGGCGAATCATGATGTCTGGGCCGTTAGCGACTTTCGATAGCTCGCTCCAGCGTTTGCTAATAATGTTGTTGGCTACATTCCAGTGCTCATAGGTGCGTTGCCTGTCGCCCTGGTCGGATATGGTGCCATGCACGAGCGGGAAGGAGCCGCCGGGGCGGTTCATGCCGTGCACGGCGAGCGCCCAGGCGATCTCTCCGAGGGTGGTGTTCTGGAAGGTTAGGGTTTCCCAGATGGTGCGGTGCTCGAAGAAGTATCTGACGCCGTGGGCTTTGATTTCGAGGGTGTTTCTGGTTTCGTTTCCCCAATCGGCTATAGGGCCTGCGATGAGTGGGTATTCGATACCGTCTTGCCCGGTGTGGGTGAGGAGTGCGCCTCCTGTGGGTGGCGTGTATAGGTAGGGTTGGATGGTGGCTAGGTGGGGTTTGTGGACTGTGAAACTCAAGTCTTCGGTTTTGTTGAGTTCGATTGACCATGACGCCGTGGTGGCTTCGATGGGTGCGCCGATGCGGCCGGTGCGTGTGTCGAGCCAGTAGAGCTTGTACCCCATGCCTAGCTTCCCTTCCTGTTTAGTTATTCTTTGGCAACGCCCATATCTATGACGGCCAGCTGATCGCCCGCGTAGCGCTCGCTCTGTTCCGCCGCGCACACGCCAGTACTGGAATCCCCATATGTGTGATACGACGTAGTGGATTTTGTGCAAGCCTGGTTTGACGGTCCAGACGCGGGAGACGTCGCGGGTGTCAAAAATATTGTTGAACTCGCGTTCCCTGCAGAAAATCAATTGGTCGTCCAGGTAGACGTCGTACCTTACGACGCCCTGGTCTGCTGTGGTTGCGGATTCCCATTGACCGGGGCGGCCGTTAGCAACGGTTGAGGAAATGCGGATGTCAATGTTGCGATCTGTGGGGACGTAGAAGGTTCCCGCGCCGCGCTTGAACGACCCTCTATCGCGCACCTGGTCGTCTTCGTGGTAGTGGCGGTGTAAGACGCCGAGGGAGCCGCCTACAGGACGGGAATAGACGGGGTTTCCTGCCTCTGGAGCGGAGGCTGTGGCGCGCATTCCGGCCGTGATGTTTCGCTGGGAGAGCATGACGGCGTTCGCTGGGACGGATGCGCCTACCCCTACGGTGGCGTTGATGTTCCCGTCCGTTGCAACCGTGTTCTGCTTAACATAGATGTATTCAGAGCGGGTTCCTGTGGGCGGGGCGGGGGCGGTGGTAATGGTCTGTGCAGGCACGGGGACACGCACGGCGCGGCCTGCGGCTAGGTGCACCACAGCTGCGCCTGCTGATACCTTCCACGCCATTGTTGACGTTCCCGTGACCTCGCACCCTGAAATGATTCCGGCCTCCGGGTATTCTGCGGCCGTGATTGCCTGAATATCATCCGGCGTTGTTCCGTTGCCCTTATCGTCGTTCGGGATGCCGAATCCAGTAGCCATAGCTTTCTTCCTTCTTAGATGTAGGTGTCAGAGAAGATCACGTCGCACCACCCGGTCGAGGGCGCGAGCGCTTCTATCTGCGTGATGAATCCTGCGCGGGGTGGTGCGGTGTGCCATTCGCGGCGTGAGAGCTCATAGGTGAAGTCTTGGCCGCTAATGAGTACCTGGCCTTTTGCGCAGTTGATGGTGACGGGTGCGTTCAGGGTGCACGGGGTAGGGGTATTCGAGTGTTTTCCCGTCTGCGGTGAGACGGAATCCTGATGCCCATTCGCCGTGCACGATATATATTGGGTAGAGCGGTTGCGTTTCCTTCATGGGATATGGCGGCCTTGTGGCGGTTGGTCGCCGTAGGAGAGCACGCCCTTTGGTTGCACACCGAACAGGGGATATTTGAGGCCGGTTCCTGCGCCGGTGGGGAATATCTGGTAGACGGTTGGTTTTCCGTAGAGCCACGGTTCGGGTGCTACGAGAGGGATTTCAAGGTTGAATGCTCTCATGCCGTCGTAGACGTGCTTTATTTCCCCGTCGAGTCGCACCTGGCAGGATAGCTCCAGGCCGTTCACGGAAACTGTTAGGGTTCCCAGGTTCCCGTCAAAGAGTACTCCTGATACGAACCGGTCTGCGATTGAGCGTGTCTTGTCGGAGTCGAATTCAAAATATCCTTTGAGGGTGAGGGTGCGGCCGGTGCGCAGCGCGGGGTTTGAGAGCATGCCGTGCCCGATTTTCCGTTGCACGTCATGCGCCTGCACTCCCACGCCGCCGAAGAAGCCGTCGAGGTCTGTTAGCCAGAACTCGGCGGCTTCTCCTAGCTCATCCGTGCTGAGAACGAGCTCACCGTGTGCACCTTCTAGGCGGGCAAACCGTGGAATGTATGTCTTTTCCTCTGTTGCCATTAGATGTTTATACCTCCACGGCTAGAGTGTGTGCCACAGCCTCACCAACACGGCGGCCGAAACGATCCGGCGACATTTCTTCCTGCCCCTTCACGTTGACTGTTACTCCCCCTGAGGTGGCGAGCGCTGCACGTGCAGGCTGGTAAATGCCTCCTGTGCCAGCGAGCGCGGAGCCTACAGGTACGATTGGGGCAGCTGGTATGGCCATGAGTTTTGTCATTCCTCGCTGCACGCTGGATTCCATTTGCTCCAGGCCGTCCACGAAGCCTTCACCTGTGTAGATACCGATTTGACGGAAGACACGTGAGGGGGAGTGGATACCAAGGAGTGACTTTGCCTTGCCGATTGCGTCATTGACGGGTCCTGCCACAGCGTTGATGAGGTTACTTGCCATTTGGCCCACACCGTCGATCATGCCCTGAATCAGGTTGCGTCCTGCATTGACCATATCGCCTACCCACGAACCAACTTTGTTTATAATGTCAGTTCCCATTTGGGAGACTTTGGAGAGCACGTTATACGTTGCCTCTCCTACGGTCATGACAATGCTGTTCCAGATGTTCGATATGGTGTTCCATATCGAGTTCATGAAGCTGCTGATGGTGGAGACAATGCTGTTCCAGATGGAAGAGATTGTGCTGAAAATGCTACTCAGCACGGATGAGATAAACCCGGTTATCTGGTTCCAAATGGAGGAGACAACAGACCAAATGGCGCTGAGTGCGCTCCTGACTGTGGAGACAATGCTGTTCCAGATGGAAGAGATTGTGCTGAAAATGCTACTCAGCACGGATGAGATAAACCCGGTTATCTGGTTCCAAATGGAAGAAATGACGCTCCAGGCTGTGTTCATTGCCGTTGATATGGCGCTGACTATCTGGTTCCAGGTGTTCGTGACAAATTGGATGATGGGTGTCAGGAATGCAGTTACGCCTTGCACAATCTGGTTCCATATATCATTCAGTGTTTGAATGATGGGGGCTAGGAATGCGGTTACTGAGGCGACTATCTGATTCCAGACATCGGTTACGATCTGCACGAGGCCGTTCCAAGCTGTCGTGAAGAATGCGATGACCGGTTGCATTAGTGCGACTATTCCCTCATAGAGCAGAATTCCTATTGCAACAATGGCGATGAGGAAGTTTTGCCCAACCTCCGTTAGGAACTGCACGAGCCCGTTCCAGGCGTTCATGAAGGCGTCGACGATTGGCGTTAGGAAGTTTGTTACTCCCTCGACAATGCTGTTCCAGATTTCGGTAACAAATTGTGATACCGCGTTCCAGGCATTCGTCCAGTTTGTTGTGAGCGCCGTCATGTAGGCGTTGAAGAGGTCTACAATGCCGTTCCACAGGCCCGTAAAAAATTCGACAATGCCGTTCCACACTGTTGTTGCGATGGAGACAATGTTGTTCCACACGTCAGTCAGGAACGAGACAATGTTGTTCCATGCATCCGTTGTGAAACTGACGATGTTGTCCCAGTTCATCACGATTAGGACTACGAGCCCGGCCAGGAGGGCCACCACAATAGCGACAACGGCCGCTATACCGCCGCCAATAGCGACGGCCATACCACCGAACACGCCAACTAGGGCCGCGATAGCCTCCACAACCGGGGCGATAGCCACGACAACTTGGATCAGTATTGCGATAATTCCCGCGAGCACGGCCACCACAGTAATAATCGTGGCCGCGAGCTCAGGATTTTGCTTCACCCAATCCGCCACAGCAGAAATAATCGGCGTAATCACAGGCACAATCGCCTGCAGTACCGAAATCAGCAGGTTTCCCAGCACCGGAATAAGCGGCTGGACTGCCTGGAGAATCTGCGCAAAAAGCGGGGCAAGCTGCTTGATAGCCTCACCCACCACAGGCCCTAGCGTCGCCGCCATTTGCCCAAACGTGGAGGTTAGCGAGCCAATCGCAGGCGCGAGCGCCGGGAGCGACTGGCCGAGTGCATCTGCGCCTTGGCGGATGCCGTCAAAAAGGCTTTTGATGCCGTTGGAGACGGCGGGGTCTGCCAGGAGCTTAGCGAGGCCGGAGGCTAGGGAGCTAATGGCCGATCCTGCGGACTGCATGGCGGAGCCGAGGGAAGAGCCGAGGGAAGGCAGGGAGGTTGCTAGTTCTGTCAGGCCGGGCTTCATGTTGTCGACGGCCTGGCCTGCAGATTTGAATAAATCTACGAGCGCCTGGTGGCCTTCGACGGTTGACATGGCCCGGTTCACTGCTGCGAGCCCATCGGCGAGGCCGGAGAGGTGGACCCTCCGGCCTTGGGCTGCAGAGCCTAGCGCAGCAAAAATGCCAATGACCTGTTGAATTATTCGGAACAGGTCTTTGGCGAGTCTCTATTGCTGCGTTGAATGCTTGCACGGCGGCGTCAGATTGCGCCCATTCGTTGAACGATTCGGCTATCTGGTTGAATTTCTCGGCGATGGACGGGAGAGCCGATGCGCCGATTTCAGAGCTTTATCATTTCCAGAGATGAAGCTGGCTACACCTTCTCCGGCGATGTTCACGGCGTCTGCGACGTTTTGGAAGATGACGTCGAAGGAGCCGATGGAGCCGGATACGGCGTTATCTGCGGCGCGTGCCCAGTCCGTGAATTGCAGTGCGATTTCGCCCTAGCCCCTTGCTGAGGGTAGGCAGCAGGGGTTTCGACCATATGCCGCAGCGGGGCCTCTGCCTGTGACCAGAAATTGCCAGACATCGTGTTTTTGAGGTCTTCAAAGGCTGGTTTCAGGTCGCTAAGGTATTGCCTGTATCGGCCAGCACAGTGATGAGAGTTCCAGCACCGGCGGCGGCTCCGAGGAAGAGGCCAGGGAGCGCGAGGGCAGCGGGGGCTACAGCGATAAGTCCTGCACCGAGGGATAGGACGTTGCCTGTTAGCGTGATCATGGCTGCTGATAGCCCAGCACCGGCTATTGCGAGTCCCGATACCCTGGGAGTTAGGGTGTCAATGTTTTTAGTGACGTCAATAATCCCAGTCTTGAGATTATTCAGGGTGCGGCCACCGGAGAGACTGCCTAGCGCTGTTTGGGCAGCTGCCAGAGCAGAAAGCGTTGACCTTTGGCACGATGTCGACGGTGCGGGTGCGTTGCAGGATAGCGAGCGCTACGGCTGCTTTTCCTGTGTCTGCATCTGCGTTGATGGTTGCCTCGCGTTCTTTTGCGAGGTCGTCTAGGTCGTGCTTTGCTTTGGTGGTGTCTGCGTTGGCGTTGATGGGGGTGGATCGGCGGGCGGAGAGCTCGGCGAGGCGGGCTGCTGCTTTCGCTGTTTCGACTTCGGCGGTTATGGGTGCGGTGAGAGCGCGGGTTAGGGGCGGTGAGAGCGCGGCGGGCACCGGTGGTTTCAGGGTTCGACGTTGACTACAAGGTTTTTGCGGTTGAAAAGCGTTTTGAGCTGTTCGGTTGCGGCTTTGGTGTCGAGGTCTGCTTCTACGGTTGCTTTGCGGCCGCGTGCGATGTCGGAGAGGCGGCGGGATGCTGCGGCGGTGTCTGCGTCTACACGCACTTTTGCGGTTGCGTTGAGACGGCTTAGGTTATTTTTGAGGCGGGCGAGGGCTTCGCGGTCTATGACGGGGATTATTTGCACGGTACCGCGTGTGTTGCGTTCGATGCGGTTTAGCGCGGTTTTTAGGTCTGTCCTGAATTTTGAGGTGTCAGGAAATACCTTGATGCTAATACGTCCGAGTGCCATAGCCGCGTGCCTTCCTTAGTGTGTTAGGGAGCTGAAAAAGTTGTGCATGTCTGATGCGGTAGCTTTTTCGATGTGTTTCTTCTGTCGCTCTGGTTGTGGGATGTTGACCATTTCGTTCTTTGACAACTTTTTGCCTTTGAGCTCGGTGTTTTGGGCGTTGAGCTGCGCGGCGGCGATATATTCGCCTGGTCCCCATCCGTAGAGGCTCTTGTTTCCGAGGATTTCGGCTCTCCAGAGTGACGTGTGGTCGTGTTTTAGGCGCTCCACAAGTGCGTAGGTGCGGTTGACTTCCTGTTGCGTGTTGAGGTCTTCAACCTTGACGCCGAGTATGAAAAGCTCGGCGTCAAGCATTGGGTATTCGTTGCAGGTCTTGCGGAGCGCTTCTATTCCCCATGAGGGATAGGTATGTGAGAGTTAGTAGGAATGCGCGGGACATGCCACCTTCTCCTGAGGGTGAATTTCTCGAATTCTTCGACATCGAGGGCAAAGTGTTCTGCTACATAGTCGATCAGGTCTGCCACTTTGTCGAGGTCTACCGCTTCGAGGGGCCTTTTTCAGGGTTTTCAGGGTCGACTGCTTCGAGCCCTTGCAGGGAGCCTCGGATTTTTGAGAGCTGGTTCAGGGCGCGTGCCTGGTCGGAGCCCTTGACGGTGGATAGCGGGCGCAAAAGTTCGTGCCCGTCCATATCCTCAAATTTGAGGTTCTTCACGTCTTCGACGGTCAAAGCTGCGTTGTTCTGTTTCTTACCCATGATTCTTGTTCTTGCCTTTCTGATGATGTGGTTAGCCCGCCCAGCGGGAGATATACTGGGCGGGCTAGGGGGTATGATTTAGCCTGTTGCGCCGGGTACTACTGCGGCGGGGGCAGCTGCGGGGTTACCTTGCGAGGGCTCCCAAATCTCGAATAGTTCCAGACTGTCGTTAGCGAGCGCAGCCATTTTTAGCGGAATTTCGGTGAAGTTCTCCACGTCGAATTTGGGCATGTCGCCTGCTAGGGTGCTCTTGTAGAATCCGAAAGCGTCTAGAACGTTGCCGTCTTCCATAATGAGCATGAGCTTTGCGGTGGTTTCCACCACTTTGTCCTGTGCGGTGTACGACTTGCTGGCTTCGTTCCATTTGCCAGCGGGGAACGCGGTTTCAAAGGTTTCTTTGGTGATTCGCACGCTGTTGATGGTTCCGGTGATTTCGCGGTCGGATCGCTTGGACTTTGCCTTCTTACGATCCCAAGTGCGTTTAAACTCAACCTCGCCACCTTCTGACTCGAGATTCCACAACGTTTTCGCCGGAGGTGTCTCTGAGCCAGGTCCAGCCTCCATAGGTGGACTGGTCGCCAAACTTGAACTTGTCAAGGTCAATCCATTTCGCGTTCAAGTCCTTATTGATGAATACGTGGCCAAAATCGGCGATGAACAGTTTGTCATCCTGAATTGCTGCCATTGGGTTTACTCCTGATTGGTGTTTCTGCGGGCGATAACGTCCGCTGCTGCTGAATATTGGAAAAATTCGTTGCCCCTGCGGTGGGGGCTGCGGTGACTGCCACCGGTTCCTGCGTGAGAGCCACCCGTGAAAAACCAGCCGTGCTCTGTTTCATCCCCTACCGCGTCCATAAGTACAGAGACAGCCTTGTCGCACATCCCGCGCCTGCACTCTGGAGGTAGCGAGCGCGGTTATGACGATTTGGGCTGTGGTGCCTACTCCGACGCGGGGGCGTTCGGTACTGAAGCGGGGTGGCTACCTCGTATAGGACGGCGGGGAGGTTCTGCGGGGTGAGGGTGTCGGTGAGGGCAGCCTGGGATATTTTTGATGTTGCTAAGCCTGTTAGCGAGCGTCTGGTATGTGAGGGCTGCTATGTCAATAGTCCTGCTAGACATCTAATTTCCTCTTTGTTTGGGCGAAGGTGTGGTGACCTGGCACGTAGTTTCCTGCGGGCGTGATGTGGCCATATTCGATGCTGAGGGCGGCGGGGTCGTCGCTGTAGATCGTCTGGTCGTGTACGCCTTGGGGGGTTGTGGTGGTCTTCCGTTTGATAGACCGGGCAAAAGGCGGTTGTGTCTTTGGGGGCGAGCGCTTTTGCGGTCTTTTTCGACTCGTGCGGCGGCGTGGTCGAATTCTTCGCGGGTGGATGCGATAATGGCGGCTTCTAGTTCGATACGTCGGTAGACTTGGGCCATTATTTGGGTTCCGTGTGGTATTTGACGGCGATTATTTTTGTGTGCCCGGTTGTTCCTGACATTCAGGGATTGGAGCGGTTCGCCGCGCTGCTCGTATTTTTCGCCGTCGATGGTGATTTGGGAGTAGGGGCCGCCTGGCCAGGGACATGCCCGTGTTCTTGAGGCCAGTATTTTATGCGGTATCCGGTCTGGACGACGCCACCTCCGAGCGCTAAAGTCTCTTCGGCGCTCAGGGGTTTGCACGTTGCATTGGATGGTGTGCCCCTCAGTGCTGAGGGTGCTTATAGTGTCGCCGTACCGGTCTATTGTTTTTGGTGCGTGGGTGCACGGTGACGGTATGGCGGCCGCGTCGTATCTCACTCATGAGGGGTCACCACCTTAGGGCCAGTACTGGCTATTTGGGTTGCCGTATTGGAAGTTGAGGTCTGGGCGCATTCCGTGGTAGCGGCGGGCGGCGTAGGCGTCATATTCCAGCGTTACGGCTCGGATTCCTCCGACGCCGAGCTTTTCCCATTCCTCAGGGAGGATGTCGAGCAGGCCGGACGCTACCTGAAATTCAGCTGGTAGAGTAGCCTCTTCTGTGTTTCTGATGAGTGAGACGCCCGCGTTATCTGCGCGCAGGACACAGGGCGACTGACTCAGCTTCGATCGTCACAACGACGTCGTAGAAGGTTGGGTTCTCCTGGCCGCTGGTCAAAGTGCGGAATGCGAGCGCGCAGAGCGCTTCGAGGCGGTTGAGGGCGATTGTAGTGACCCTTCATCGCCCCTCAACTCACGGCGGAGGCTAACCAGCACATCGTTCTCGGATGCTACAGCCATTGCGCGCCTCTGCGTTACTTACCCGTTGCCTTCTTGAGGTTTCCTCTGCGGGTTCCTTGGCAGGGGTCTTCGGGTTCCTCCGGCGCGGCGGGGTAACTTCGACCTCATCTACGAAGGGTTCCCAGTTTTGCGTCGAGCTTGTAATCGTCTGCTACGGAGACAATCGAGCCGGTCAGCAATGTTTGCGATATACAGCCACTGATTAACCCGCCACCTTATCGTCGTATGCTACGAATGCGGATGTGTCGGTGATGACCCATCCAAAAATTGCTTCCACGAGGATGCTTCCATGTTGCGCTGCCACAGGGTTCACGAGTCTCGGAGCCGTCAACAATGGTTGCGGTATCGGTGGTGCGGAAGGTGATGTCTTCGGCGAAGCCGTACTGAGACTGGCTCCGGTCGCCGCCGAATGCGCGAACCTTAGAATCAGGTGCAGCGCCGATCTTCCCGCCTACGGAGCGGCCGTATGCGGTGGGCGGGCCGTGAATGGTGCCCATAGCGTCAGTCAGGTTGTTAGTGTAGAGGGGCGGCCGAGGGTATCGGTCTGCATCATGAGGCGAGTACGCAGGGGTGTCATCTGCTGCGAAGCCGTCAAAGTTCCACAGGTGGCCTGCGTCGTTCACACCAGGTCGTAACCGGCGAGCAGGTCTGCACCCACCGCCTGCGTCCTTCTTCGCGGTGCCAAGCTCAACGCGTTGCGGGTCATTGACGAAATCCACCTGCGATTTCCTGACCAGCTAGAGCGTCCTTACCGTGCAGAATTGCCAGGGTCGAAGGCGCGGGTAAGAGCCCCTGCTGCCTGCTCCTGGAGCACGTCAATGTATCCGGCCGGGTTCGCCATACGGACTCTTTGTCCCAGTAGACAATAACGGCTGCCTTGATGGGTGCAACAGTCTTGGTTGCGACAGTCATATTCGATACCGGCTTCTGCTGGCCAGCACCAACAATGCCTGCCTGCGGCTGCCGGTCTGCACCGCGATAGTCGAGCCGGTGATGGGCATGGGGGTAGTGCCCGCGAGCTTTCGCACAACGGGTCCTGAGTAACTTTCTGAATGATCTCCTGCGCTATAGGCTAGGGCATGAGGCCATTCTGCACGAGCGATTCAAACGTAGTAGCGTTTGCTGCCATTGCTCACTCCACTTTCTTTGGTTATAGAAAAGCCCCACATCGGCGGGAGCTTGATAGTCTGAAAATATGTAATTACATTCCGAAAGAATGCGCGGGCGGCGCTTTCTTTCCGGGTCCTCAGCGGGGTCCCTGCTAACCTGGGCAGGATTCACAGAGGGGCGGCCTGCGTGAGCTGGAGCGCGCCTCGTTGAACTTGCTAAGCGAGAAACTCTATCGAGGTCTTTATCTCTTCTTCCGTGCTACCTGGCACGTATGGGGAACAAATCTAGGGACAGCCCGGCCTCTGCAGATCTCTAGGGTCTTGGTGAGCTGAGCTCTGTTTCGACTAGCTGGGCTTTGAGGGCTGCCATGTCTTCCGTGGTTTGTTCCGGTGGGCTGCGGCGGCTCTGGTTCATCTTCCTGGCCACTGCTGGCTCTTCTGCGGGGTTTCTTCCGGTTCCTGTGGTTCTGTGCCTTCTGCCTCTTGTTCGTCGCTTGGTGCGGCTTCCTTGTTCTTAGCTTTGGCGGCGGCGAGCTCAGCGCGTGGGTTCTGGATCAGTTTTGCGGCGCGGTCAGCATCAATTCTTCGCCGTTCTTCTCCCACGGTGACTGCTGGTCGGTGGTTTCGGCGTTCTCTTCGACGGTTTCTTCCTGGTCGCTAATCTTTCGTCGAGACTTTCTGTTCGTCTGGCTTCGGCACGTTTCCTCCTGAATTTGGGCATGAGAAAGGGAGCACCTGGCGGCTCACCTTTCGGTATTATGCCGCTTGTTTTCAGTCTGTCGAGTAGGATGTATGATTCTGGGCCGTCTACGGGCGGCAATCCCTGACGTTCATATTCCCGCTTTCGGATGTACGGGCGGCTGTTTATGTCTCTGATCGCCTGTAGTTTGCCAGTGCGGTCGTATGCGTCAGCTTTATTAGAACCAATCTACACGGAATGGTGCGCAAAATTTACGTACTCTTCTGCTGGCACTTTGATATTTGGGTGTGTCCGCAGCTGGTCGAGATGAAAATATTGCGTCCTCTTCCTCGCCTGCACCCTGAACCTCCTAGCATTGCGCTGTTTTGTGGTATCTCCCTTGCAGCGCTTGGTTGAAACTGGTGGCGGCGGATGAGACCATATTTTAGGTCTGTCTTGAGACAATTTCATGCCATGTCCCGTTCTTGTACTCTCCAGGCGTCACAGGTGGCGCTCTGAGCTTTATCCCTGTATCCGCAGATTAGCATAAACCCCACGTCCACGGTCTGGGAAGGCTGTAACGAAATTCGCTACCTTCTGAGGGTCTCTCTGAATTTCCGCCTTTAGGACTACGCCGTCGATTAGTTTGTAGTGTTCTACGGCGTCTCCGCTGGTGTGCACAATATCTGGTGAGTCGATGGTACGCTGCACATTATGGGAGCGCTTCATTTTTACTCCAGTTGGCGGGGAATTCGGTTTTGTTGGGGCGATTTGCGCCGGGGTGGTGCCCGCCCTTGCGCTTATCAGCTTCTCCATTCCAGATATGTTTTTATCGCTATCTGTTAGACGATGCTAATCAAGTTCGACCGGGTGATAGGGTCTCCAGTTGCGGGCGGCCGCCACTGCCAATTTTTCATCTCCACCCGTCATCCTGTGGATTCTCAGGTTTGAGCAGGTCGAAAATCCAGTGACCATCCACGATGCTTGAACGTCCCAGCGTAGCGTTTCAGGACTGTTACCGTGTCCGTGGTGTCTGGTTTAACTTTTTTGCCTGTTGGTTCGATTTGAGCCTTGCGGTGGCGATAGCCTCCGTGTTGTGCCTGTCTGCTTCGTCTTGGGCTGCCTCCCACATTTGGCGGGCAGCTTCCTTACTGTTGTTTGCCGGGCCAGCTCTCACGGTTGAACACGGGCACGACTTCGCGAGTCGCAGAAGTCGTGAAAACGCTGTTTTCCTTGGCGGATCGTGCCCGGTCAATTTCGTTCCGCAGGCGTGAGATACAGGCGAATTTGCGTTCTTCTTACCCTTGCTTTTGCGGAATGGTGCTGAATCTTTGGTGGCGTAGGCGGGTCCACGGGCTGCCAACATGTATACAGAAGTGGCAGTTTTGGGCGCCCACCGGACACGTGCCGGCGAAGGGCTTCGAGGGTTTCCCCTGGTCGTCGTAATCACCGGTCAGAATCTTCTTGATAGACACATCGCGGGTTCGATGCCGTCCCATTCGGTGCGGCTATCTGCATCATCGAGGCGCAGCTCGTCCAGTTTTTACGTGCCTCAGCTTCGTCTGCTTGGAGTACCAGATCATCCCAGGCGTCGGATGCCGAAAGTTCTCCTCTCGAGCTCATCTGCAGAGTGTATCTCAGGTCTTCTATCTGAATCTCTTTGAAGGCGGCGGGTGTTGCGCGGCCGTCATCTCAGATGAGGCGATAACGGTCTCACGGGTGACATTATTGACTGCACGGGCAAAAAGTGCCAGCGGTCGCCACCCGTTTCCATCGCGTTCACGCATTTTGCTCTGTGCAGCGTGCAGTACGTGCTGCTTTCCAGTACCCTCTGGCATCACGGGAGCATCCAGGCGCACACCGTTTATCTCCCGCTTGCTCCATCATAGAAATTTTGCGGTGTACCCGTGTGCACGTTTGCGGTATCGCGCAGAGGGATGCCCAGAACCTGAGTGACTCGATTGTGCCCTCTTTGTTCTGCCTCCTGGTATCCCGCCTGGATGTCTGGAACAGCTCGCAGAAATCCTTCTGCATTTTGGCGAGCGCTGCGAGTATACCTGGAATGATTCTTCGAGGGGTCCTGAATGTCTGGCATTAGAGACCTCGAAGAGTTCACCTCCTGCGCCTTAGTTGGCGTCTTCGTAGGCGCGCTTTGTTCGGGGGTGAGGTAGCCCTTCGCGGGCTGTTTTGCGCTGATGACGCCTGCGTGCGCCTGGAGCATGTTTGCCGCCTTGGCAGACGGTGAGGGGGTGGCGGGTCGCGCCACACGCCTCTGGGTGTCTGCTTCGTCGATGGTGGCCGGGCATGTCTGGGGCGTGCGCATTGCTTGTTCCCGGGCGTCGCCGAAGGCTGCTTCTTTCTTTTCTGCCTTCGTGATGGGGCGTTCTTTTGCGGCACTGCATTGCTTCGGCGGACGCTGGGTTGTCTGTTGAGATGCCGAGGAATGACGCGGGATTCCTGCAGCGGAGCTGACCATTTGCGCGTACATTTTCACAGGTTAATGATCTGCGATAGGTCCGCGCGGGCAGCGTGCGCAGTTGAGCTGCAGGGCCAGTCCAGAGTAGACCCATGTATGCCTCTAGCTTGGTCTTTTGGCTGCCCGTCTGGACCTTTCGAGTTTCAAAGCCCGTTCCCGAATGGTGCGCGTTGCGGGCAGCGAGAATTTCCTGGGCGACCTGCGGGTTTTGTGATGGAGCGGGGACGCTGCATCGGTGTACCTAACGCCTTTCATTTTCAGGGGACACCTACAGTATTCCTGGTTTTCAGTGCGCCGCGATTGACGACTGGCACCACTGGAATATAGTTCGTGTTGGTCTCAGGATGTGAGAGTCATCCCGTATCGCGTGCCCTCCTGGAAATTCACGAAGCCTGGAACGTAGTGTGCCAAATAATCTTTGCCATTGACACGGTACTTTTGCAGCGCTTCGCTAATTTCTCACCGTTGCTGTTGGCTATCGCAACTATTTCCTTGGCAGTATGCCCGAGTGAATCGAGGGTTTTATCGTCACGGCCGCCTATCACAATATAGGATATGCCTTGAATAAGCGCCTCCAGGTGAATCTGGGAGCTGAGCGTGTCTAAGTATGCGCTGCCACCAATTCCACAGTGTCTTTGGTACTTCGGCGTCAGAAGAGAGTGAAAACCCTCAATATTCAGAACTTCGTCGAGCACATCAACAGCGAGCGCGGGCCAGGATACTATGAGTTTCGGAGTACTCGCGTGTTTCTGGGGTAGTGATATGCCGATAGCATCGAGGCGGTGTTTATCGTGACGTAGTATGCTTCCCATTTGGCTATTCTGCGGATGGGGTCAGCTTTTTAGCCAGTTTCTCTAAGGACATTACACCTCCTACCAGCACGATAAATTCTGCTGTGTTGTTTCGTTCTTCCCACTGCTTGGATGCTAGTACGGCGCGATAGACCATGGCGAGACGCCAATGACGCAGACGGCCGCGTCAATCTTATTGCGGCGATTTGGGAGACTCTTTAATGGTGATGCGGCGCGTGATTCCGTTGCGCGGGCGTTTCCAATATGTTTTGAGGTTTCGCAGTTCCCGTCATGCTTGAATCGCACGTCGATGAGTTTCTGCACGGTACATTTCCGCTGCTTCGCGAATTCCGTACCCGGTAAGGCGCAGCGCCTACCCAGGCGATGGGAGATTTCGCTTTTCCCGCTCGGTACGGCCCAGACAGCTTTCTTTATGGGTGTCTGGCCGCGGTTCTTCCAGACGTAGGATTCCCCACTCTCGGATCGCCCGCGAAGAATGCGATGACCTCGAAACGGTCAGCGGTTGCTCGCGACAGCCGCGTCACCGCGTACTGCGCGCCAACGTCACACTAGTTTTTCGATCCGGTGCCCATACGCCAATTGTGAGCATGCATCGTGCATGCAGCATCCCAATGAGTGCGGTGGTCGTCGATTTACCGACCGTCGAAGCATGACACTTCCCTCACCGTCGATCAGCCTGCGCTCTGGGGTTCGTGCAAGCCTGTGACCACTTCGCTGCACGGGTACCATGCGCGTGTATCTGGCAGCGTTCGGCTGGATTTGAGGAAGAGATCTTCTGGAGCGCGTTGCATGGGTAGCTTGACCAGATTTGCTCTTTTATGGAGCGTAGGCGTGCCACGCGCCAGGGGCAATCCGCATGGACATACTCTATAGTGCTCTGCGGTGAAACGGCTTACGGCCCCTCATCCGGGTCGGTTGTCAGTCAGAGATGTGTTATGCACGTGCAATGCAACATCATATAACTCCCTGGTCTCTTTAATGAGCTTGCCCTCTCGTCGCACCAGTCGTTGAAGGTCGCTTCTGCCACGGAGCCTTTGGGACGCCGGGCACCCATGCCGTTGGATGTCTCCATCATGCGGCCGCCGGTTTTCACAGGTTCTGGCGTGAGTGTTTCTGGCCATTGCGCCCGCCGCCGCCGGGCAGCCAGTGCTCGGTCCCATCGGCTA
>BNJV01000834.1_pt1 | contig 76879 bp, 114 predicted proteins | sample 8540591 | NCBI WGS metagenome assembly BNJV01 (sample SAMD00202457, study PRJDB9452) | human saliva metagenome | host: Homo sapiens | reverse complement strand
TTGAGGACTGAACAATAACTGAATTTATTTTATTTTTGGGTGAAATTAATATGGCAAATTGGAAACTATACCGTATTTCCTGATGTGATTAATGGGAATTGAGTGAAAGGTAAATATGTCTTACCTGTGGTCAAGGTCTTTTGGTATACGGACAGAAGATGGAATTAGTATTTGACACCTTATTAGGGAGATGGTTTTCAGTGGTGTGATGGCCATAGAAGAAGAAAGAGGTGAAAGATGCCTTTATTCAATTATCGTCGATTCAGCAAAACTGGCGAACTGGTTGATGGTAAAGAAATTGATAAAATTAGAACAAACTCAATTTTTATCATTGATGGACAGCAGCAGTTTACAAACTTTTATATGGGATTAATGGGCGGTGTAAATGGAAAATATTTGTATTTTGAGTTTATATAGTAACTATTTATCTCAGTACGGAGTTCAAATTTGAAAAAGACAAAGTTCATTACCGTCATCATCTAAAGATGATGGCGGGAGCCTATCAAAGACAGTTATGGTATGGGGCTGGTACATTGTTAAACAGAAATTAAAAGATACCGATGATGACGATCAAGTTGCGGATGAGTTAATTGATGATTTTGATGTTAAAGATGAGTTGGAAGAGAACATATCAAAAGAATATTGAGGCATTTATATATATATTATTTCTTCGCGTGGCCTTGATTGTTTCTATTGTAAAATATCAATAAAACCATGAACCGGATCTTGAAAATGGACAGCGTGTTGTGGATTGTTTAGAAGATCTGAATGATGGTGGTACAAAATTATCTTCATTTGATTTGGTGCCTCTATTTTAAAAGGCTTTGATTGGAGGATGGAGGGCTTTCTAAGAGATTTTTATCTCAATATATGATGATATTGGTCTGACACAAGATAATTTGATTAAACTCATGTTGTCTGCAGGACAATCATAACAAAGGAAATGAGCTAATATAGAAAGATACTGATGCCAATTTGCAATTCATAATAAAGAGAGAAAATGAGTCTTCTTTGTATGCAACAAAACAATTTTAAAACATTCAAAATTGTATGATTATTATAAAGATAGGAGCCATTCGTTTACACCGCTATTTTTATTGCATATCATTTCTATTTCATATGGAGTCGAGATAAAATAAAATCATATTTAATAATTTTGAAACTGGTAATTTTGATTATGTCAATGAAAACTGGTTATATCATTCTTTATTAGATGGTGTGTTCGTCAGCCGGGGAGCACGCTGGGTATCTTATAAAACAGGGATTAGAAATTGCTCCAGCGTGATCAGATTTTAAAATAAAGAATTTCCAGTGAAAGATTTATTTGATGTTTATATTCAGCATCCCTTAAACTTAATAGGCGAAGGGTATTCTGAGAAAAGTCTTTAAAATAACTTAGATTCTTCTTTTTGTTTTATTATTTAATGTATGATCGTGAGAGGCTTGTGAGAGTTAATGATGTTGGTCATTATGCCAAAATTTATTTTGCGAGCTATAACTACTCTTGGGATAAGATTAATAGTATTTCCGTATCAACTATTAGATTGTTCAACAAACTGAGACCAATACATTCAAAAGCTCATTTAATGATTGGATTAATAATAAAGATAATGTTAAAGATAAAAAGCAGTATGTGAAAATTCATCTTATACCAGATGACGAAAGTTTATGGTTAGAGAAAAGGTTTGAGATTTAGTGATAAGGGCAGAGTTAATCATTGATATCGTCTTGTTGGCAGAGATTACTGGCTGTTGAGTTATCGTGTTCACCCTAATCTACCAATAATTTTCAGGTTGCACCACCACCACCCCAAAAAGTACGGTCCAAACCCAAAGGAGCTCAGCCGCAAACTGCAAGCACGCTCTATATATCACCACCCAAAGGCAGCATCTGCATAAGGGCAGGAGAACGCTGGTGGTGGAGCAGAAACGTAAGAAAGGTAGCGCAGTTGTCGAGTGCATTCCATCGGGCATATTTTCTGTTTGGGAATGTGCTGGTGTCGCCGTTTTTGCTGGGTTTTGCAGCGAAGATAATGTGAATTTGGCGTTTTTACCGAAAAACGGGCGTTATCTTGGGGACGACTTTTCAGGGACGGCAGAGCGGCAATGTGCTGCTGCGTCGGGCGCAGTATCGGGTGTCGGAGCAAAATCCCGTGCCGATTGCGCAATATCATTGCGGCGAAGATCGGGCGAGTAAACGGGTACTTCGAGCGGCAGATTCGCAATTATGGTGAGAGTACGCGGCGATCAAAGTGCGGTCGATTCGTTGAATATTTCTTCGGCAGTTGAAGGGCGTGGCGAGCTGGGACGTGGTGCGCGGCATTGAGGGGCGATGCGGCGGCACGTTGTTTTCGCGTGTTCGGGCAGCTTTTGAGCGAGAAAAAGCGGCTTTTCTTTTTGATGGGCGCAACCGCCGTCCGCCCGAGACGGGGTGAATGCGCTGTTGTCGTTTGTGTACAGCATCTTGGGCAGGACATTAGCGGCGCGCTGCAGGCGTGGGGCTGGACCCGCAGGTGGGCTTTTCTGCATGCCGACCGACCGGGGCGCGACAGTTTGGCGCAGGATATTTTGGAAGAAATTTCCGCGTGGTGGGCGGACAGGCTGGTGTTGTCGCTGATTAACCGCGGGCAAATCAAACCGCAGGATTTTGTTAGAGGACAAGCAGCGCGGTAAGTTTGAGCAGAGGCGCGTAAGCTGTTGTTTCAAGCCTTGCAGGCGAAAAAGCAGAGAAAAATCGTTCATCCGTTTTGGGCGAGGAGGTAAATCAGGCTGCTACCGGCCATATTCAGGCAATGCTGTTGGCGCGCCATTTACGAGGAGATTTGGCGGAATATCCGCCGTTTTTGATGAAGATAGGTTTGCAGGCTGCCTTGCTGAAAACAGGCGGACGTTTTCAGACGGCTCAAAAGCAACCTGCACATGGGAATATAAAATGCTGATGCTGATTACTTGCGGGCTGGCTTTCGCTGGAGGACGCGCGGAAGGACCGGCAAGAGCTGCGGCGCGCGAAAATTGTGTTGACTACGGTAGCGTGCGCGGTATTCGGTGTTTGAATGCGACATCGCGCCCGAACCAGTGGGTTGTTTTAAAGGACAAACTTTTGAAACCTACAGCTTGAAACCGACAGCTGCGCTTTACCATCTGGGCGGCAAATGGCGGCGCAAAGTGGAACACCACGGCGACAAAACCGGCGGTGGATATGTTTAAGGATACGATTGATTGTGTGCCAGATCGCCAACCTGCGGTTCTCGCGAAAATACGACGAGGGTTGGCGGGTGGGATTCTGTAACAATCAGGGATATTGCGAATGCGGGTGTAACGTAAAAGGCTGTGTTATGCTCGCGTTCGCGCGCACTGCTGTGAGCCTAGCGAAATCAGCTGCTGCGACCGCTGATGGAGCAAGGCTTTTGAAGAAGGCTCCAGCCGCCTTCAGGCGGCTGTGTGTTCAACTTGTGGTTGTAATCCTTGCGGCAATTTGCCTCTTTCGCCGCCTTCGGGCGGCTGCGCGTGAAAGACAATTGAGCACAGTGCTGCATCACGCTGACTGATCAGCCGCCTTCCGGGCGGCTGCGATGAGACGGATGACGCCCGAGGAGCTTGAAGCATGTGGGGCCAGCCGCCTTCGGGCGGCTGCCGATGATGAACTCCAGAACAAAGCAGAAACAAGACCAGTTGGACGGACGGCCGCCTTCGGGCGGCTGCGGTGGTAAACGACCGTGAAATCACCACGCTGCACAACACGGTGCCAGCCGCCTTCGGGCGGCTGCGTGTTGAAAACTTCCATGAAGCTTTGCGGGCTTATCAGAGACAGCCGCCTTCGGGCGGCTGCGTGGTGACAAGCCCGACCCGCCTGGGGCGAAGGTAACGACGCTTCGGCGGCTGCGGTAATACACGACGCATGGTGACACAGCCGGACTATTGTGCTGCAGCCGCCTTCGGGCGGCGGCTGCGTGGCTGAAGCGCAGCAATCGCTTTGTTGTTGTTTTGCCAAATCCAGCCGCGCTTCGGCGAGCTGCGTATTGAGCCATACCGCCGTACGGTCATCTATTGTGCGGCTGCTCCAGCCGCCTTCGGGCAACTGCGTGTTGAAACATTTTAGCGATCCTTCGTTGTGTGTATGTAAAACAGCCGCCTTCGGGCGGCTGCGTGATTGAAACAGAATATTGTAAACGGAGCACGTCTAGCGTTATCGCCGCCTTCGGGCGGCTGCGATGAAACAAAGCAATGCGGCCATGCGACCGCCGCTATCCCTGATCAGCCGCCTTCGGGCGGCTGCAGTATTAAAACTTGACCGGATCGCAGGTATTGGCTACCCCGATGCCAGCAGCCGCCTTCAGGCGGCTGCGTGTGCAAACACTAACCGATCTTTCCCCACCGCCGAGCTCCTCCGCAGCCAGCCGCCTTCGGGCGCTGCATCATGCTAATGATTTCATCTTCACAGGCAATCGCATATCCGCAGCCGCGCCTGAAAGGCGGCTGCGTAATGCTGAAACGATGAAGAATATGAAAGCCGTGTGTCGCAGCTCAGCCGCCTTCGGGCGGCTGCGTATTGAAAACATCACGCAGTCCGGTTTGTGTTCGGCCAGCAATTCTCAGCCGCCTTCGGGCGGCTGCGTGATTAAACCTAACTATGTGTTATACTGTATTTTCCTAACTCTATATAGTATCAGGATTTTTCATGTGCGGTTGACTGTTCCACCAGGGAATGCGAAAGCGTTCCGCAAAGGCCATTTTATCGGCGAGGGTTTTCCGCGCCGAATATAGATTTTAGTCATACGTTCCGAAGCGTGCCCAGAGTTGATCCGGCGGCGGTGCACGATGTATCGGCCTACAAAGATAAATATCTGTTGCTGCCTTGGCTCTCAAATCGCGGAATTGAAAAATCAGCCGAGTTCGTCGGACGATTCCGGGCGTTGCTGCGCCAGTGGATTTGCGTAACTCTAAAAGATTGCCTGCTCAATGACGAACGGGTAAGCGGTCTCCCATGCTGCTGATTGAGGAATGAATAGCCGTTCCCCGGTCGGATGCGGTCGATGATTTCCTTCAGTTTCCCGCTGATTTCAAAGCGCAACTTTTAGCGCCGTCTTTTGCTGGCTGATGTGCAGGATGCCGTCGTGGATGTATGGCTGCTGTGGATGCCGACTATATCGACGGGGCGCTGGCCCGGTAGTATGGCAAACGTATCCATCAGGTCGCGCACTCTGCTGGTCGGCGGCGATAGACGGCCTGATATAGGTAATCCTCAATATAGACCTCACGGCGCTTCTTGCTGTGCTTCTTGACGTTGCGGCAGGGGGTTTTCTTTGGATACCCAGCCTTGTTCTCTGGCGTAGTGAGATGGCGCTGAGAGTAACCGATAATCTCGTTGTTGGCGCCGCAGCGTAGTCTTTGCGCCAGTCGAGATAACGGCGGACGTGTGCCCGGCTCGATATCATCCAATGGCGCGGGTTCTCGCCGCCAGAGCTCTGACACGTGCAGCTTGTTGGGCGCCGGAAACGGTGTTGCTGCTGCGATGGCTGATGACGGTATTCTGCAGGTAGCGGGCGGCGGCAACAGGGAAAGGTAACACGGGCGGACTCTGGGCGGTTTGAGCAGCTTCGAGTTTGCTCTCCACTCTTGGACGGCAGCAATGTAGTCCGTGCCAAGCGGGATTTCTTTGCGCCGTCCGTTTCTCATCTCGTCCGTCGTAGAAAGTAATAGACGGTGGTTTTGCCGTTTTGCCGGGTGCGTTTGCGTGCCCGCATTCTGATCAGGAAGGTTGGTGTTGGTGCTGCGTTTCCTGCCCATTTTCGGTTGCTCCTTCAGACGGCGGGCTGCCATTTCGGTTTTGTCCGGTTTGTGCGCGCCGGCCTTCGATTGCACTTCTGCTGACTACGGGACCAGCCTGCGGCGTTGGTAAAAACAGGATGCCGTTTTTGCAGAGGTTCAGCCTGTTTTTGGTTGTTTGCGTCCGGTCAGTTGGACGGTTTCTTCTCTGGTCAAGGTGTCGGTCATTTCTACCCTTCCTGTTTTCCGCTTCCGGTGCGCTTCGCACGCTGGAGCAGTGATGTTTCCAATGTTGCTGTCATTTCCAGCCTCTTTTGTGAGTAAATTTCAACGGGTACGATAATATCTGCAACTAAATCTATTGCCTCTTCGTGCTTGCTCTCCAGCTGATAAAGACTTTCTCCGACAGGGATCTGTTCTGCTAAAAACATAATGGGTTTATCAACAGTTTCTTTGGCTGCTTCGGACTGTCATCGTATTCATAAACATCATCCCATTTCCTAAAATTCTTTCATTTTCAATCTCCAAAAATTAAAGCGCATTACGCGGCAGCAGAATGCAGAGTGGGGTGGTTCGGGAAGCGGTTGCCAGTGGGTTACATTCAAGAATGCGATGGTCGCGAAAATAAACCTTTTCCGAGTAACATGATAGTTTATAGAATTTCGCAGCCCAACCATGCCAGCGCGTTATTGGCCAAACTAAATATGTGCCATTTACTTCCGGCAACCTCTCCTCCACGCTTATCCATTCGGATTGTGCAAGAGTGGCTTTTCGCAGCGCACCATGCTGTAAACATATCTTCTGCGTTGGGATTGCAATAGCATCCGTTTTCATAGTTTATCAAGCGGGGCCGTGTATCGCCTATGCTATCGTGTACCACTCCTCAAACGCCTTGCGCTCTTGTTCGATTCTTTCGGGTGTCGTGCATCTCCTTTTTCTTGTTTGATTTTCCCGATTGCCCTGTACGGTTTCCACGCTTCTTCCATCCTTCGGATACCGACGATATGCATGTCTGCGTTTCCTTCGGCCAGTCGGCAAAAATTCAAGCGCAGTGCGGTAGTCGGAGTATGCCAGGCTGATTTGGTAGCGGTATTGCCAAAGCGTTTCCAATGCCGCCTGTCCTCAGCCAAATCCTTTTTGTCTGTCGACTGTACCAACCCGCGCCGTGCCTCTTCTTCGGCGCGGGTTTTTGCCGACAGCGAACATTAGTGTTTAACCGCTTCTTTTGGTAGCTTGCCCGGGCGGAATCTCGGTTTTTGGTGGCGGAATGGTCAGCGTCTCGCCTGTCTGGAGTTGCGGCCTGACGTTCGGCACGCTCCGAAACGTGGAAAACGCCGAAACCGACAATGGATACTTCGCCGCCATCGGCTAATGCTTGATGGTGTCAAACACGGCGTTAATTACTTTTCCCGTTTTGTGATCGCTCAAAGCCTGCTTGTGCGGCAACGGATTTGACTAATTCAGTTTGTTCGTGCTCCTAGGGTTGGTTTGGGATGCAGCCAAAACCGTGCCGCGCATGCAGTTTAGATTTATAGTTTCGGGTGGCTTCAGTTTTTATTGCCGCTCATCAGAAGTTGATGTCTTGCCGCTTTGATGACTGCCCAGATTCCGGATATGCCAACACCTGATAAACCGATGTACTCCTTGCCGGTTTTTCTTGTCCCGTATTAAAGTACACCCGCGATAACTGAGTAAGCAATATCATCATGCATAACAGCAATACGTTTAACAGATGCGGTCTTTGCTTGATTTTGGATATCTACTTGTTTCCCCTCTATATTGCTGATAACTTGCGGTTGGGTTACAAGCTGCTAACAAAAAGACATATGATTGACAAGAAAATTTTCATTTGTTTCCCTTTCATTTTTGATTTTCGAAAATGCATACGCGTCGATTGCATCACGCAGGCTGTCATATTCGTCGGCGTACCAACCCGGCAACATAACTTGCTGATGGTATTTTCAGGGTCGGCCAGCCAGTCAAGGCGCGAGGTAGTCAGGGGTGCAGGATGGGCTCGAAGGTGTCGTAGGCATAAAATTCGAACATTTCGCCCTTCCAGAGAATCCACACGGCGGTTTTGCCGGTGTCGATAATCAGGCCTTCCGCGCCTGTTTGTTTGCAGCGCACGCGGTCGCCGAAATTTGAGTTGTTGGGTCATGGGTTGCTCCTAGATTCAGAATGGGACGTCGTCGTCGATATCGTCTACAGGTTGCGCCGGGTTTGCCGAGCCTGACGCGGCGGCTTGGCGGCGCGGGTGGTGTATGTTGGGCCGTTTTGCTGTCCGCTGTCGTTGCCGCCGCCAGCATCTTCATTTCGCTGCCGATGATTTCGTAGGCGGTGCGCTCGATGCCGTCTTTGCCGGTGTATTTGCGGCTTTGGATGCGGCCTTCGATGTAAACGAGGCTGCCTTTTTCAGGTATTGCCCGGCTACTTCGGCCAAGCGGCGGTAGAGGGTGATCGTTGTGCCATTCGGTGCGTTCTTGACGCTGTCCGGTTTGTCGGTCGTTCCATGTTTCGCTGGTGGCGATGGAAAAGTTGCAGACGGCCTCGCCGTTGGGCATGTAGCGCACTTCGGGGTCGCGGCCGAGGTTGCCGATTAGGATGAGCTTTTGTTTAATGACATTTAATTGTTCCTTTAATCATCTAGGCCGGATTGCGTGTTTCCAACCTTCTGTCCCGAAGCTGTCTTCCTCATCCATGGTATCTAACAGCGAAACTAAATCTTGGATGTGTTCGGCAAATTCGAATATTCTTGATTACTTGATAACTTGCCGATTATTTTGAAAATCATTAACTTTCATTTTTTATATTCCTTTTTCTTCATTGTTTGCGGATTGTCCTTCGCCGCCGTTTGTTTCGACAGGTTGTTCAGGCTGTCCGACAATATCGTTTAGGTTGCTGCGGGTGTCGGGTTTGATTTCGGGGACGGCGAACCAATCCGATGCCTTGCTCATGCCGTCTTTGATGCTGGTATAGATTTTGCGCAGTTCCAAAATTGGGCGGGGCGGATGGCCTCTGACTCCGGCATTGGTGGCCGCAACTGAACCATCTCGGCGGTTACGCCGTATTGGCTGTAGGCTCCAACATTTTGATGCTCTCTTCAACCAAACTACATTGGCGGCCAAGGTTGTGCCGCATTGGGCAACAACCGCCTCCACTACGTCGCCGGGATGACGCCCGCGATGAGCACGCGGGCGGCGTGCGCCGTTGTTGGCGACGATTTCGTAAATATCGCGCGGGTCGGTCAGGGTTTTGGTTTTGCCTCCGGCGAAGCGTTTGTGCGGCACCTGAAACACTTTGACTTGGCGGGTGTTGGTCTCCAAGTCCCAGCGTAAAGCTTCACAGTGCTTTCGCCGTTGCTTTGGCTGATTTCGCGGATGCCGAAGTCGATGTCTGAGTTTTGGGCGAGGACTTCTGCCAGCCGTATAGACGGGCCTTCGTTTGGTTGCCCGCGCGGATATTGGTACACCGCGCCTTCGGCCAATGATTGACGGGTACAGGCGTTCAGGATTCTGTCCATTGCCTGTATCTGGTTGCGGAAAGCTGCTTGGCCATGACAACCATGGCCTGAACTGGTCGCTTCGCGGTGGGCTGCTTTCGGCTATGCGTTGTGTTGTGGGGCAGTCGGGGCGTTGAACGGGTTTTGTACGGTGGGATGGGTTGATGTTTCCTTTATCGGTATGCCGCCCATGCGGGCAGGGGATCGAGTTTCGATTTCTTGGCTGTGGGCTGTCCACTCTTGGCTCTTTCGGCCTCCAGCAAGGTTTCAAGTCGCGTCGGAATAGTTCGTGTCCGTAGGCTTTTGGCGTCATCATCCAAGCTGTAACAGGCAACAGCATAGGGGCGGTTTTTGCCTACGGCGATGAGGAACAAAAGCCTGCGCGGCTAGGCCCGTTGCTGGTAGTAGCCTTCGCTGTAAAAGGCATCTTGGACGTGGTATCGGTGTTGGCTACGCTGCGGGCAAACTCTTCCGGGCTGGCATCGGCGGTGCTTTTCAAATCAACAATGATGCCGCCGGGATGCCGGGTAGTCAGGCGGCAGCGCGATCGATACCGCTGTCTTCGTCCGTCAAAGATGCTTTGCTCGGCCTTCCCCCTTGCAGCAGGGCTGATGCTGGGATGGGCGGCAATGGCGGCAGCCATGCCTTCGATGGCCGTCAGCCATTCGGCTCAGCACGGTCTGCCCGCTTTGTGGATACTCTCCAACATAGCCTTGCCCTCCTTGGTGCGCCCGTTGAAGTCGGGCGGTAGGACCAGTGTGAGGCCGTCTGAAAGGTGTCGGGCAGCGGGATGTAGTCGTGAAAGGCCGAGACCGAAAACCAAAGCATCACTGCCTTCGTGTTCCCGCCTCACTGGCTGCCTTGTAATGGGCGGGCGATTTAGCGATTTTCGTCCAGCCCGCTTTTACTGATGGCGGGGTGCGCGTGGTAGTCGGCATTGGATAGGCCGTCTATGATTTTTGACATGGTGGCTACCTGAAATTGCTATGTGTATTTATGCCAGTAGGCGGGTTTTAAAAATTTCGGGCATCGGCGGAAATTTGTTTACTTCGCTCGGTGTGAGTATTTTTCCGCCTTGCGTTTGTAGTAGTGCCTTTTCTGCCGCTCTGCGCATGTTTGGCATCGTTTTGCCTGAAGCCGTTTTTCTGTGAGTAAAATCGCTTTTCCAGCTTACTCTTTTGCGGCAGGGGGCAGGTGATGATTTGCATGGCGTTACTCCGCAGGTTCGTAGGGGCGGATGCCAATCACTCCTGTCGGCTTCCTCAACCGCTTTGACTGCTACGGCATCCCGGGCGGCGTTTCGATTCTGCGGCGTTCATGCGCTTCGATCCATGCGACTTCCGCCCACTTCCCGTCGCGTTTTGCGGCGTCCCATGCAGGGGCTGAGGGTGTTCGCGGGTTGTTCCTGCCGCCGTAGACGAGCCATACAGCCAGTACGGCGGAAAACAGCATCAATTGATGACTTTGGTCATTTCCGTTTCCTTTGTTCAAAACATTTATGGGGCAGGGGCGCGGATGGGGGTGGGAGTGGTGCCGCCGCGCCCTGTCCGATAAGTGCTAGTGTGGTTGCGTGCCGCGACGGAAGAGGGCCGTCCGCACGCTGTCGAAGGTTTAATCAGGCTCTTCCTGTGCCTGTGATATGCCCACTTCTCCGACTAACGGCATACCATTGATGGACTATCATCATGTCTCGCCCAAAGTGGCATTGGTCTAAATACGGAGGTGGCGAATCCCCTGTCTCTGCCTGCCGCCTGCGTCTTGCGGCACTCCCCGCGCCCGGGGGTAGCATAGCAGCCTGTCTGCAATGCCGTATTTGAGGCCGATGCCGCCTTATGCGCCATGCGTACCGTCCGCAGTGCGAGGTATTTGTTGTGAGTTCGGCATTTCGATACCCAGCGGCAGGGGACGCTCTTTTGTTTTCATCCAGTACGCAGTAAACGAAATCGTCGAAAACTTCCTGCGTGTAGGCTTCTTGGTATTCTTCGCGGATATTCGGCCTACGTCAGCCCATACCCATTCCATCAGGATTTTCAGGCCGTATTTCTTTTGGCCAGCCGTTCGGCTTCTTCTTTGTCCGCCTCTTCCTAGCCCTCTTTGGCGTAGGTGTATGCCCAGTCGGCTTCGTTATCTGCCATCGCCCGTGCGACGGCAGGGGTTTTCGATGTAGGGTACATTTGCTGTCTTCCTTCCGCCCCTCGGGGCGGGGTGCTACTGCGCTTCTTTTCCAGCATTTGATGCGGCTTCTTGCCGTTTCCAGGGCGGCAGCTTCGCCTTTTGTCTTGAGTGGCCGAAATAGACGACCAAGTCGGCAGCCTGTTGCCTAAATTTTTCTTTCTACAAACGCCTTAAACTCTTTCAGGTCTTTTTGGTTTGTTCGGCTGTTTCTTTTGATAAACCATGCCGGCCACCACATTACTTTTCGCGCGGTGCGTTTTGCTTTGCAGGTGTTTAATTCGGCATTCAGTATTTGCAGGGGCTTTTCGTCTCATTTCTTCGTTTTTCCTTGGTTGTTTTGTTTCGATGGGTGCATTATAACCATTACCTATATTTAATCAATAGGCAATAGTTATATTTTTGTTTTATGTATGCTTATTATTTTGATTTTTAAAAAGAGTTTGACCGCCCTTTTCGGGCGTTGTCAGACTCGGAGACTCGGATATATGTGCGTCTTTACTTCAATTACGCAAAACCAAAAGGAACTAAGATGGAAGATTTGACCCCGATATTGCAGTCGCCTATGCGGTGCTGAATAATTTCAAAGGCCGTCAGGGATATCAGCGAAAATTGCCGAGGCCGCGTTGCGGACTAATCAGACTATGGGCTTGGATGCCGCCGCTTTCGGCAACAAATTATCGGGCGCCCTGTCTGCTCATGTAAAAAGAAAGACGCCGTTTTTGCACGGGTGGCGGGAAGAAAAGACGCGAAGGGGAAAGTTGTTTTCATATAAAGAGGATGTACCGACTTAAAACAGGTGCGGACATCCAAGCCCTACCGAAGTCAATATCGCCCCACAGGTAGACAGTGCCTTTTTGGGAAAAGGCCGGGAGTTAGCCAGTTATGAGCGAATTGGTTTTGGGGGTTTAATGCTTCTTTGATGGTGGTTGATAGGGGATTGATATTGTCGCTTCCAAAGAAAAATCTGTATTACCACATTCAAGTCAAAACCGCACAACCGAGAAGCAACGGTACTTTTCGGCTTCAGTATTAATTTGAAATCGTTTTGAAAACAACCACAGCGGCAACACGTATTATTTTTCTTAGGGGAATCCGCTCGTTCCGTATTTGCCGATTATCCCCAGCAGCCATATCACCACCTTGCGCAACAGGGAGGCTTGATAAAAGGACCGACAATCTGTCTGTTACTCTGTCTGTTTTTGGATAAGGGAAAGAAATATTTACTGAACAATAAGGACGATATTACTACTTTTATCAATAATTTCGGTCAAAATCAAATAAGACTACCTTTGTTTTCAGCCTGTTGCGTTATTGAGAAAAAGGCCGCCTGAAATTCAGACGGCCTTTATTTTATTGATAGTTATTTTTGAACAGTTTACTCGGAATCGCATATAAACTCGGCTTATTGCCGATAGCCAGTATTTCGGATTCTGAAGATAAAACGGCATGTCTCTTCCCGTCGGCAACAGGAAGGTTTTTCCATACACTGATGAACCACGCCATTAGAAAGGCTGTGCCATCCATAGACGGATCGTCATCCGAAGGGCGGCATATCTATGGCCGACAGTATTTCCCCTCTTTGAATACTTCTACGCGTAACGTTTTGTACCGCAGATCAGCGCGCGAAGCCGGAATGTGAAAGGTCAGGCATGAGTTGATTCGCGGCAGGATACCCTCACGGGTGACAAGCGGGCTATGCAGGGATAAATTCCAATCAGGCTGTAACTGAATCCTCCTTCGTGGCGGATGATGCTGTCGCAGTATTGGACGTTTGAGTGTAATCATGCTTTTGCCGCCCTAAGAAATCCCATTGGTTTTCAGTGTCACCGCACGGGCTAAACCATCAATGCCGAAGGCGGCGCTAATTGTATCGGCGGTTTCGTTACTTATCGTGCATCGGTTGATCTCGATTCTCGACAGATACGATTGCCCTCAATCCGGTCGCCAGTTCGGATTGCGTAAAACCATGCACCTAAGGCGAAGCGAAGCGAATGTTTCCGCGTTTCCACTAAGGGCGATCGGCCAACTCGGCACTTCGCCCTGTCCATTGCCGCTTTGCGGCGCAATTTTGCGGATGCGTTCGATATGCCGTTGGCCGATGTATCGGTAACCGGCAGGATTTGTCCGTGTGCGAAATAGACGGATTGGGTTGGCTAAAAGCCGTATTTTGAGGGGGCGGCGACGGTAACCGATGATGCGGCGAACGAGCGGGACATGCCAAAAGCCGTCCATTGTTCAGTAGGTTTTGAGTTGGTTGTAGTCATTTTGTATCCTCAGCATAATCGGATGGTCGTCTTGATAGTCGAATTTATCGGTTTGTTTGTCAATTACTGCGAGAATGTGTATTTCCCTCAGTAGGTTCATCCGGCCTCATTTCATTATGTATGCAGTACGAAAATACGAAACGGAATGACGATTCGTCATCCAGCCGCAAACGCACTGACGCGGATGTCCTTTCCCCCAAAAAGGGCAAACCCGCTTTATTTCCGCACCAAGCCCTGCCGATAGGTTGGTCGTATTCCCTCACATATTTTTCGGAAAAAGTTTGTCAAACAAAGAGCGGCGTGCTGTTAATCAGGTCGATGACGCTGTCAATATAACCGACAGCGTCTTCATTGCGATTCGAAGAGGCGATCAAGTCCCTTCGGCATGGTCAGTCATTAGGATAAGCCGCATATTATATCTTTTTAGTTATATCCCGCAAGGGAATCAGATATTAAAAAGTCGTAACCGACGGAAGCAAATGTTTCAGACGGCCTGAAATTTACACTTTGTTAAATCGGTAATTTTACAAGTTATCCGACACGCGCAAGTTGGTTTTAATTTGGTGGAATTACACCAGGAATAAACTCTGGTGGCCTTCGCTTTTCTTCCGGCACATCAAATCAAGCGGCACCATACTTGCATATATGCGGTCCAGTATCTCTTTTACATTGTCTCCGGCGGCAAATTGCGGTTTCCCAATCTTTTACCTGCGGGGAGATTCGGGCGGACAAATCGTTTCGGCTTTGAAGGTGTTTGCCGATCAGGTTCAACAGGAAGCTGAAATTTTCCTGCCGTTTCGAACCGTATAACGCCTCGAACGGTGCGGCATTCAGCAGTAAATCTGACATAGACTTTCCGACGGTACAGTACGGCGATGCCGACATTTAAAAGTTCGCCGGATGCCAAATCAGGCATGATGCGGATCACTGCCCATTTTACACTTTACGGCAGGTTTTGCCATCGGTACGGACAGCCGGACAATATGGATAGTGTGTCGGTTAGATCAGCCGTTGGAATCTCCGTTGGAGCAGACATGGTGTTTCCTTCATCCTATCGGTCCAAAAACTGCTTGAACTGGTTAAATTCAGGCTCTGTAAGCAGCATTTAACTAAAAATAAAACTCCTTCAATTGCTTTTGAATTTTTCACCGTGCCGTTCGGAGATAGCTCGCTATGTGAGAGCTTCTTTATTTGGCTCTTTTGTTTTGACTTCTTATCGTGCTTTTCAACGTTTAGTCTGCTGATGCCGGTACGGACTTGATTGATTTTCATCAGAAAGTTTCAAGTCTTCAGGCCGTGTGCCGGAGGTTTCTGTATCATCACTGCGGACGCTCCTCCTACTTCCTCCGCAGTCGTTCCAAAGGTTTTTGGACCGTGTATGTTTTGGTTTCGTATTTTGGCTTCTGTCTGGGTAATTCGGAATGTATTGGCTGCCAATTCTTCGGGATTCATTAAATCAATAACGACCCTTTAGAAATCACCTACACCTTTGTAGTTTTTTAGCTTGCTTACATTCATGTTATACAGCCCGCGATATCCGGCATTTTGAAACAAGCCGTACTCTTCAACACCGTGCTTGTGCGCCACATGATTTAATGTTTTTCACGGTCTGATATATCGCCGCGCAATAAAGCCCTGCTTTACATCGTCGGCATTGCAAATACAGCATCTATCTCTTCGGCTAATTTGGCAAAATAGGCTTGAGCGGCTGCCACCTTCGGATTGCTGATGTTGCCGTTCATAACGGTCAGATAACAAGCAAAGCGTGTCATTTTGATGTCATTCTCGCAATTTGGAGATGCCGCTTGGATGAAGTTTTCAGCAATCGGAATTTTCAGTTGGAAACAGACTGCAGAGCCCTATTGATTTGCATTATCGACGGCCTTCATGTTGTCATAGCCTAACATCATGGCAAGGTCAGAGCACTCACCAAAAGGTTTGGTCTTCATTGTTGGCAAAGTCGTCAAATTTAGACGTGGAGTTTTCGTTGAAAACGGCAAGCTGTCTGCTCATATCACACTGAAATTTTTGTCACAAAATATTCCTAATTATATAATAATATACTGAATTATATGAATAATATTTTCTAATTTGTATTTTTCAATCCAACACGCTCCACAGAGACGCGGCCTCGAACTGGCTCAAACGCCATGCGCCGCGTATGCCGTCCGATGATGCGTACGGCGTTTTAAATTCGCCGCGCACGGGTTTCCGGTTCGGTACGAGCTGTTGCCGCTGATGATCATCAGGCCGCCGCTGACGGTGGATTGCAGCCGCTTAGCCTTCTGGGCCGTCTATATACCAAAAGCAGGTGAGGCCGTCGCCCTCGAAGGCTTCGACGGCGGTATCGACGAACATTACGTCGCCGTCTTCGATGGTGGGTTCCATGCTGTCGCCACGGGCTGTAATGACTTGGATTTTGTTGAGGTTTCCGCCCAGTTTCTCCCGCGCCCATGCCGAGGGCGACGGTTACATAATCCACAACCTCGATATAGTGGTCGTTAATCGTGCCCGCGCCGCAGGTTGCTTCGGCATTCAGGCGAGAAACGTATGCTACTTTCTTCATTCGATTTTAAGACTTTGATGTTTCAATGCCGAAATGCAAAGCAGCGTTACTACGTCTGAGAAAATAATCAATTAATTTATCTAAAATGTTTTTATCTATTCTTCCATTTTTGTATCCAACCTGAAACGCTTGGCTGTTTCACTCCCAAAATGATCAGCAACCTCCTTTTGGCTGACATCTCTTAATCGCTTCTGATATTGCCTGTCCTAACCGTTCACCTGAAAACATTTTGATCTCCAAATCAATTGCGCATAAGCATTGGTAATCGATAATAAAGGCATAACCTATAAAAGGCAATAGTTGTATTTAATATAAGTATTAGCTATAATGCAGCTTATTTTAATTGAGTAACTGGCTGTAGTATCCAAAAAGCAGTTTGATTATTTTGGCAATGAATCCCGACTTGCGCGAGCGATCAGGTTAAACAACCGACGGTGTGGGCTTGGAATAAAAAGGTGCGCGATCATTCGGTGCGTGCAGATTGAAAATTAACCAGGCGCAGTGAATCGAAAAGACTTACGTCCTGATGACTGGCACGAATTTGGCCTGAGTCGAAGGAGGATTGAGATGGAGATTGTGCTGGTGAAGTGGGAGGACGCTTTCGGTTGTCCCGAAGGCTGGCAGATGCTGGACGAGGTGGAGCGGGAAACCAGCCTTGTGCAGTCGGTCGGCTTTGTCGCGGCAGAAACGGAAACGACGCTGACGATTGTGCCGCATGTCGGCGGCCTGAACCGCGAAACGCGCAGGCCGCCGGTGTAATCACGCTGCCGAAGCGGCAGATTATTTCAGTTTGCCGGTGCGAAGTTGCGCCGCCACCCGCAGGGCAATCAGCCAACGGCGGATCTTCCGAGCAAAAGGCGTTTGATTCTTCCGCCATGAATGAAGACCAGCGGTCGAACTCACACACAAAGATGAAATCGTTGGCATCACTGCCGTTTTCAGCCTGTTGCAGTACGGTAATACGTGTCTAAGTCTGTTTTACGCACCCATACGGATTGCAGGATTCTCTTGCAGTTTCCTGGCGAACGGATGGCGTCGACAAGATTTTGCATAGTTTTGTCCTGCGAGCGTTCAGGTCATGTAGGTGACCAGGATTTCGTTTCAACATCTCCGTGGAGGGTTTGTGTCGGAGCTTCCATTCTACACGGAAAAGACAGCGGACAGACGCTTGACAGGCCGGAGAGACGGCCAGCCCCGCGTTTGGGCGCGGGGTGGTGGAAGTTTGATTTAAAAAGAGGTTTGATTATGGACGATAAACAGAGCCAATACAAGCGAAATTATTCGAGGGGGAAGTATGGGCGCCAAGACTGATGGGAATATTTTAAAACAGGTATTCCGAGGGGCAGCGTTTTGTTTTGGTGAAGTTGTGCGACTGTGCCAGCGATGAGGGGCTTGTGTTATCCGTCGCAGAAACGGTGGCGGAGATACGGGCTTCGGGCGAAACCGCCGTACGGCAGCATATCAAGTGAAGAAAACAATTTCATTAAGTCTGCCCGGCGGCAGAGAGGGCGGGAGAGGCAGTCCGATATTTACCGCATCAATGTCGCCCTGTTGGAAAAATGTTGTCGCGGAGGCGGCAAAAGCGCGAAGGCTGAACGGAGGCAAAATGCGGGAAGAACCTTTGGTTACGGAACCTTCAGATTTTTGAACCTTCAGATTTTGGGAGCTCAGAACCCTCAGTTTTTAGCCATGAACAGCGATTTCAGGGGTTCGTTATATGAAGAACCGTCAGTAGAACCGTCAGTAGAACCGTCAGGGGTATTGCACAGCACCGCAAACCGCAGCCGACACCCCCTCTTGCGGCTATCCAGCGAACCCGCGCGTTCGGATTTTTGTGGGCAGCGGTTTTTGCCAACCCGTCTGCAGGCCGAGCCGTGCAGACACAGGCGGAAAATCCTGCCTGTCGAACCCGTCCGTCCCGCAAGGCCGTCTGAGCCCTCGCCGAACCCGAAGACGCAAGCGCGACCAACCGTGCCGTGTGGGCGGCCTACCGCCAGCCTACCTTGCCTGACCGCTACGGGGTCGAGCCGCTGCACGGAATGGTGAACGGGCGGGATTGCGCAGTTTGTCCGCACCGTGGGGGCGGACGCGCCGAAGTTGGCGGCGTTCTACCCGTAACTGGCACAACGGCGGTTTCTGTCGTGCAGCGGCGGCGCGACTTCAGCCTCTTGCTGCAATCGGCGCAGCAACTCCGCACCGACTGGCTGCGCGGCGAAGCAGAGACCGCCGCGCGCCCGCCAAACCGAAAACACCAGTCCAACCTCGAGAACCGGCCAGGCAGGTTGCTGGCCGCCCGTGCCGCCCGCCGCCAACAGGGAGAATCTGCATGAACCTTGCCGACGAAGAAATCGCATCGTCGAAAGCACTCGCCGTCTGCGCCGAGCTGACGACCGGCACGCAGCTCTCCGATGCGGCGATGAACCTCGCGGATGGTCGAAGACTTGCGCGGCCCACCGACACCGGTACCGTGCTGGCCGCCTCAACCGCTGCCGCCGCGAACTGACCGGCCGCCTCACCCCTTGCCGCCATCCTGCAACGCAGCTGGACACCGGCCTACCTCGGCAGACGAAGCCTTCGGCCTGCTGGCGGAGAGCTGGCGCAACGAAAGCTCTGACTGTCGTCGTTCCTCGGAAATCGCCATGCAGGCGGCGGGAATGAGCGTTCGGACCGTTTCAGGCAGGCGACAAAACGGGCGCGCGGATGGCCTTCCGCAGAAAGCCTACGTCCGACTGGCGGCCGACGCACGCGAAGCACGCTGGACGGTGAGCGCGAGCGACCGCGAACAGCGCATCGCGGGCGGTGGAAGCGGCGGTGCGCGATGGCGCGGCTGGATGCGCGGCACCGCGCCGCTCAGCCGAGCCGACGCGCAATCCGGTAATCCTGTCCCTCGGGTTTGCGTTTCAGCTTTGACCGCCGCTTCGTTGTCGCCACCGTTTGCAATCATGCCGTCAATGGATCAAAGACGGCGTTGGCATCATCCTTCACCAAGACGGGCGAGGCTTGGCGACCGCCGTCTTCAGAGAACCGTAGATGGTGGTGCTGCTGTCGCCCCGCCGTGCCGCGTATCTCGATACACATGCGGCCGCTTCGTTCCGACTCGGCCACGAGTGTGGCTCGAGATTCGGCAGTAGCCTCACCCCTTGTTCGATGACGATATTGGCCGAACTCGCAATTGTGGAATGATTCGCGTACACGGAATCCGCGCCGCATATCCACACAATGCGGCTTAGGTATCGCCCTGTGTGTGTTTCCGGCCAATGCCCGTGCAGTGCAGCCTCAGAAAACGCACGCCTTGCGGTACATAGCGCCCGGTCTGTTTTGCGGTTGTTGCCCGTGGATGCCATGAAGCCGACGGCGCATTTTTCCGCCGTGCGGTTTTCAAACACCATTTGTTCGGCCGGTTTGGTGGTTTGTGCCCTTTGGATTGGTAGCCGCGGTGATGGCCTCATGGCGACGCGGTTTCTAAAGGCGACGCGTGCTGCCTTCGTCGGCCTCGAAGCCTGTGTTGAGTGTTGCCGAGTGCGGAAGCACGCCGCACGTCAAAACAGGGCGATACAGTCTTCAAAAGTGATGTTCCGGCTGCAGCGCGGTGAATCCGTCATCGCGGTACGGGTTCGCGCCACGCAGCCGCGCAGAAGGATTTGTTCGGACCGGTTGGTCGCATTGTCGGCGCATCATGCTGCTGCCGCGCTGGTCGGCGCACGTATCGACGCAGTGCAGGGCGGCGATCGATGGCGCGGACGTTAATAAGGCTACCGGATAAACGGATCATGGAAAAGTTGACGCCGCGGGCTTGGTTATTGATGGGCGTGCCGATTGAGTACCGTCCGCGCCGGTCGGCGTCAAAATGCAATATCGGCGATGTGGATGCTGAAATTCGTGGGCGGTGCGGGTTTTGCGAATTTGCATGCTGCTGGGTCCGGCAGGTTGGCGATGGCCGGTAGCGACGGGGCCGGCCTTAATCGGTGTGCGGTAGACGCCGGCGCCTGAAAAGCGCAACGTCGGTGCTTTCAGACTGGAAACCGGCGTGGAGATAGGTGCCCGCATCGGCCACCAGTCGTACGACGCGCGCGGTCTTCAAAATGCTGATTGATGGCCGCGCCTGCGTCCGTTCCGTCCGGCAATATGCCGAAATCGGCCGGTGACGCGGCCGCCTTCGATTCTGGCGCGTTTCCACCGCGTACCGTCTGCCGCCACAATCACGGTGCTGCGCCGTTGTCGGCTGCTGGATTTGTCGCGTCGTGTCGGCAATCAGATGCCGCCGCCGCCGGTCGGCCTTCGTCGTGAGGCCGATACGATGGCTGCGGGTGAATCGTCGTCGACGGCTTGCACGCAACGGTCGATTGGGGCGAGATGTGGGAACGGTTTTTCGGGCCGGACAATACGGCGGAAACTTTTTGACTTCGTTTTCCGCCTGCCTTACGGCATCCTCTGCGCGCGTAGGCAGGAGGCGGCGGCCTGCTCGTGGAAGTCGGTGCGGTCAGCCTCGACTCCTTCAGCATTCCACACATGCCAGCCTCTGTGTCCGGGCTATGGCGTGGGCGGGTTCGAGACCGACGCTGTCAGGTGTGATGACGCCGACCTTCAAAGAGCGTTCAACATTTACTCGCTTAATTGCTGGAGTTTGAATCGTCAGGCGGTCTAAAGCCGCATTCAATACCGTCGGATAAAACCCGCCGTGGTTCAGCATGCGGTGGTTGCAGGTGATCCTGATTGCTGACAATCGCCAATCTGCGCTCTCGGCGGCGGTTTCTTTAAGTCAATATATCCGCCCGGCTCTACCTGTATCTCGATTGCGGGCGCACGACCGCTTCGTAGTCTCTCCGTGTGCCAATTCTTTATCTTCCCGCTGCCGTCCGATACGACGACGGAAATATATTCGACCGACAATAACTTTGTATTTGAAGGGTAACGTCTTATCGCGCCGTCGCCGATGTAAATACCCGTTTTCCGAATTTCGCTCAAACCGCCATAACCATTCGCTTTCCGATAGATGGCGCCATGATACGTATCGCGGTGGTTTGCCACGGGCGACACCCGGGTATGGGGCGGTCTGTAATTTGCGATGGCGCGGAATGTAAAGCAGGGCACCGTCAAGCTGCCCGGATTGGGTGAGCGATATGCCTGTTTTTGACAATATGGACGCGCAGGCCGAGCGGGAAACGAAGCGCCGAAGCTGCAAGCAGCGGCCAAACGAGCAGGAAGAGGGCCTTCGGGCCTTTTGATGCAGCAGGAGTGAAAGGGCGGAAACGGTGATTTCGCGCTCTGTTGGCGCAATGATCCGGCGGCATGGCGCAGCAGTTTTAACGACGCGACCCGCTCAGACGGCCTCTAATGAAGACGCGGCGGGCACTGCTTTTACCTGTTGCCGCAGGTGCAGGGTAGTGAGTCCCAATGTTGATGGATGGCAGGAAGAAATGAGCGCAAGCGAATGAAAAACATTGCACGCAGCCCGGAAGCGGAGCGCGAGGCAGAGACCGCGCAGGCCGGAGACGCGGCGCACGGAAACCGGCACGGCGTGGAAAATCGGCAGCCGTCGGATGCGGCGGCGTAGGATGCTCCGCCGGTCAGAGTATGTGTTTACCGCGCCGGAAGGTATATGGAATACGACGCGGAAACGATGGGGGTTTATGCCGAAGCCGCGCGTGAGGCGGGATCGTCTCAAGAAAAGGCCGATTTGATTCTGGGTAAAGCTTGCCCCCATATGGCGGAAAAGCGCGCGGGCTTTGGCGCGCAGGCGCGCGTGAAGATTGGGCGGCCAGCGCGAAAGGCGGATAAAGGAATACGGCGGCGAGAAGCTGGCCGAAAGCCTGGGGACGGCAGGCACTGGATGCTTTCGGCACGCTTCGAGTGCAAACACCGCTGCACGAAAGCGGGTTGGGCAATCTGAACGTAATTCCGCCGCCTGGCGTTTGAGTGAGAGCGGCCGTTTGTCGAAGACGATGAATCAAAAATGACTCAGACCTTGTTTTACGGTGATACCAACAGCGCGGCATTTTACCGGCTAGAGCCAGCGTTATTCGGACAAGATGGCCGCCAACGGCCCGCAATATTTTGGACGGCAAGGGTACGAGGTGCCGGACAACACGCTCTATTTGGCTGGTCGTATGGTCGCAATACGCTGCACATGATTTATCCGAAGGGCTTTACTGCGGGCTTGGCGCAGGAGGATTTCGGGCCGTCAGACGTGTAATGACAGCAACGGACACCCTATGAGGCACTGGAGCAGTAAGTCGGCGGGAAAACGGGCTTGGTGGTGCGCGATTGGCAGGCACGCGGTCCCGTGTGCCAATATCAAACGGCCGATTTGGAAAAAGGATGCCTCGGCTGAGGCGGACTTAATCGATTTGATGACCGAGGCGCTGGGGAATGATTCCGAACGATTAACGCAGGCCGCGCCGTCTATTGCAACCGCGAAATCCACAGCAGTTTCTTGCGCCGCCAAATCACCAACAAGGTGGTCGCCCGACGCTGGCTGGGTGGATGACGTGGCGGGGAAAAAGGTCGTTACGTTTGACGGGGTTCCCGTCCGCATTTGCGACGCACTGCTCAACACTGCAGCCCGAGTGGCTTAAAGGGAGGAAATATGATTTTAGATTCGACGCTGAAACCGTCTGCGGCGGCGCAGGCCGAATACCGCATCTGCGGCCACCGGGAATACGGGTTGATTTCCGGACAAAAACGCCCGACCTCAGGCAGTCTCCAGCCCGCTGTATGCCGTGTTGTCGGTAGCGGCGGGTAGCGAGCTGACTTCACTGCGTTTCTCCTTACAGCACAGTGATACCGAGAACGGCACTTTTGCCGATGTGATCAGCGCGGGAGGTGCTCGTTCCTGCCGACTTAAAGGCGGGGTGCGCAATATGTTTTGCTGCCTGTCGAGGCACAAGCGCTACGTCCCGGTTACTTTACCGTGGCCGGCACGGCTACGGCGGGTAAGATGAACGTGCATATTGTCAGCGGCATCCAATGCAATACCGCTGCCAGAAGTCCGAAAACATGGGGAGCAAAATGATAGTGATCGCAACTAAAGATGGTTTTACGGTTCGTTGCGCCGCGCAGGGGATGAGTTCGAGGTGGAAGACGGCTGGAGGCATCTGGTTTGAGCCGAAAAGAGCCGGTATCTGCCGAAGGCGAGCGAAAGCGAGGCGAAGGCCAAAGGGGCAGGTAAGCAATCCCACTTTTTCAGACGGCCTTGTGCCGTCTTTTCTTAATCTCACGGAACAGTTATGGCATCTGGTAGAAATCTGCAATCTGGCCTTGTCCCGGCTGGGCGACAGTGCGACTGTCTCCAGCATCAATCCGCCGAAGGCAGCGCGCAAGCCGAATATTGTGCAACTTTTTACCCTGCCGCCAGGGGATGAGTTATTGGAGATGGCGCATGGGGGTTCCGCTACGGTGCGGACAAAACCGGCGCAGCTTGAGGGTGCGTGGGATTACGTCCTGCCCGGAAACTGCTTGCGGGTTTTGAATGTGTCAGGTGCGGTGATTGGACGATGGGCTTGTCGGAAGAGGCCGCCGCATCCTGCACGCGGGAACATGAAATATCGGAAATAAGCTACATCGCCCGCGTTACGGATACCACGTTGTTTTTCCCCTTTGTTTACCGCCGCTTTGTCGTGGCATTTTGTCTTCGATGTTGGCCAGTTGTTGATTAAAAGGCGATACAGGTGCCCAAATGGGCGCGATGTGCGCCCAACAGGCAATGCAGGGCTTTGCAGGGCGGCTAAAAATGCCGATGCGTTGCAGCAGCAGCACGCCGCCCGCATACGGCACCGTGGATGAGGATAGGTAATGTCGAATATTCGTTTTTAAAACAGACTTTTTCCGGCGGTGATTTCGGCCGAGATATTCAGGCGGCTGGAGAATGCAGGGGTATCAGAACGGGTTGGCATTGTGCCGTAATTTTTATAGTTCGCCCGCAAGGGTCGCTGGAAAACCGTGCAGGTTTTGAGATTTATCCGCCACAAAATATGCGGACAAAAAGCCGCCTTTATCCCTTTTTGCGTATTCCGATACAGACTTTGATTGTGAGTTTGGCGAACATTATTGCCGCTTCCACAGCTTCGGCGGAGACGGTATTGAGCGGCGATCAGCCCTATGAGAGTGAAACCCCGTACGGCGAGGGTGATGTTCGGCATCCATTATGTCCAGTCGGCCGATGTGATGACGCTTGTCCATCCGAATCATCCGCTTTTGGAATTGCGGCGTTACGGTCATACGGATTGGCGGCTGGCGGAAATATCCTTTAAGCCGTCTATCAGGCCGCCGCAAGGTTTTGAGCATACGGACAGTTGGCGGACAGACGAGGGGCAACAGATTCTTTTTATGTTGTAACGGCCGTCGCCCGCGACGCATGTGACTGAAAGTGAAATTTCCGCTGCGGTCGCGGTGAGCAATAATCTTTATACCACCGGCACTAAAAATATTTTGAGTTGGCAAAATGTGGACGGCGCATCCCGTTATAAGGTTTTACAAGAAGGCCGCCGGTATGTACGGCTATATCGGTCGAACGATGGGGACGGGTTGGTTGATGACAATATGTCTGCCGATTTTGTCCCGTTACCCGCCGTTGCTGAAAGACCGTTTGCCGCCAACGGTATCTCGGCGAAGTTGTGTTGTTACGCAGCGGCTATGCTGATAAGGGGCGATTGAATCGGTTGCCGTTACAAGCGGCGGGGGCCGTCTCCGTCATACGGTATGGGTTATCGAACGGGCGGCACCGTACCGGGCAGCACATCAATGCGTTCGGGCGGGTCTGCGAATTTACCGTTGCCGATCGGTCAGGCAGCAGGGGCGGTGTTAAATCACGGTGGCAACAACAGTACCGGTATTACTGGTATTAACGGCGGCAGGGACTATACCAATCCGCGCCTGCAAATGCTTGCTCGTTTACAGCGTAGTGATAAAAACGGGCATTTAAATAAAACCGGAGGAGCGGATGTCGGTGTGTCGTTCGATTAGCGCAAACGGGCGGAATGATGCCGACAGGGTAGAGGCGCAATGCAGGCCGTGAAGCGGTGATTGTTTGGCATTATGCAGGGCAGTGGAAACCGGAGATGAAGATGGGACAGGTTACGGCGCGGTGCTCGCCGTTATTGAAAACGGGCGTTTGAGCGTCAATAACGGTGGTGTCAGGTAGGGCGTACGCGATCCGAAAAATCAAAGTGGGTAATGCGAAAAATCGGCCGCGTGAAACTCGGCTGGCAGCATTATCCGTCCCGCCGTGTCGTACCACCAGCAGCGTCGTGTGTTTGCTGGAACGACGGACAAACCGTTGCATGTGTGGATGACCCGTAGCGGCACGGAAAGCAATATGTCTTATTCTGTGCCGGGCAGGGCGGATGACCGTATTTTATTCCGCATTGCCGCGCGCGAGGCAAGCGCATCCTGCATATTGTGCCGCTGGCAAAGCCTGTGTTGTTAACTTCGGGCGCGGGTGGACATCGGCACGCTCAATAGTGATGTTTTAACCCCGACAGTATTTCCGTCTCGCCTCAAACTTTCCTATCGGCGCATCAAAACGTGCAGCCTGTCGTTGTCGGTAACAGCTTGATTTATGCCGCTTCTCGCGGCGGGCATATCCGCGAGCTGGCTTATAACTGGCAGGCGGGCGGGTATGCGACGGGCGACCTTTCGCTGCGTTGCCCGCATTTGTTCGATTGGCGGGAGGTGCGCGATTTGGCGTTGAAATCTCCTTATCCCGTGTATCTGGGCGGTATCGGATAACGGAACGCTCTTAGGCTGTACTTATATCCCCGAACAGCAAGTCGGCGCATGCGCACAAGCACGATACGGACGGCGCATTTGAAAAGCTGCGCCTGCGTGGCCGAAGGTGCGGATGATGTATTGGTACACGTCGTCCGAAGAAAGTATTAACAATCAAGACGTTCGATACATCGAGCGGATGCGTGACCGGAGGTTTACCAGTCTTGATGATGCCTGTTTTGTCGATTGCGGCCTAGCTACAACGGTGGAGCAACGGATACCCTGAAGGGGTTGCAGCACCTTGAAGGAAAGACGGTTTTCGATACTTGCGGACGGTGCCGTTATGCCGCCGCAAGTTGTGAAGGACGGAACCGTCAGTCTGCCTGTTGAGGCGGTGAAGATGCACGTCGCCCTGCCGATGGCGCAGATGCTCAGACTCTGCCGCTGACTGCCGTGGGATCATGCCTACGGGCGGGGCCGCATGAAGAATATCAATAAGATATGGCTGCGCGTCTACCGTACAAGCGGCATCTTTGCCGGTCAATCCGATACCGAGCTTGTCGGTATAAGCAAAAAGGCGCACGGAGCCGCCCGGAAGTCCGCCGCAGACAAAAAGCGAACAATCGAAATTGTGCTGCGCGCGCAATGGAATGCGGACGCTCAGATTTTGTCAGACAAATTCATCCGCTACCCTGACGCTGCTTTCATGGCGGCCGAGGTGGCTATTTCATAAAGGGAAAACCATGCACGCGAGACATCTGCGCCGCCGGCGCTATCTGGTCAATATCGGTGTAGTCGGCATCGCCGGCACGTTGTCTCGGCCTGCCGCTGGACGCGCTGATATTGGGCGGCCTGACAGGGTGCGGTGGTGCGGGTTTCGCCCCGCCATCCACCCGCCGTGCAGGCTCCATCATGCTGTCCATGCTGTTGGCGGGGCAATCGCGCCCCTGTTGATGGGGCTGGACGGCGAAACACATCGGCCCTGTCAGACGGCGGCGCGGAACTGTTGCGCCGCTGTTGCCCGTCGCCATCGGCGGCGGCTGGCCGTGGCTGATGCCGCTACTGCGTGATTATGTGCTGTCGTGGGTCAAAGACGGAGGGATGAATCTATGTTTGCGAGCGGTATCAACATACTTGCATCGTTGGCGATTATCGCCATTGCGGCTGCCGCCTGAGCGTGCAGCAATGGAAGATGAGGCAGCCCGAGTTATGGATACCACGCCCTGCTGCTGGCCGCATCTATCGGCGTGGCGCGTCTAACCTGTCGGGGCAGACGCGCAACCCGCACGAGGTAAACGTAGGTACCGCATCCTACTTCATGGCGCAGACATGGCGGCTGCGCCATCGGGACGCGAAAGATTGGTAACACTTTGGAGGATAAAAGAAATGACTGAATTACCGTGGATGGCGGAAGCCAAACACGATCGGCCTGAAAGAAATCGTCGGCGCGAAACATAATCCGAAGATTGTCGAATGGCTGAAGGAGATGGGGAATTTCGGGCGCGCGAAGTCTTGGTACTTTGAAGACGAGAAACAACCGTGGTGCGGCTGTTTGTCGGCTGTTGCCTGGGCAAGAGCGGACGCGCCGTCATCAAAGACTGGTACCGCGCGAAGGCGTGGGCAGAAGCAGGACTGACCAGTTGTCAAACCTGCCTACGGCTGCATCGCCGTCAAATCTGCGCAAGGGCGGCGGCCGAATGTGTTTTTCGTGCTGGAAAGATAAACAGGGGCGTATCTTGGGCGGCGATGTCTGCAGGCAATCATATCGTTGCCGTTCTAGACCCTACCGATATTGACGGATACTTTTGGCCGTCTAAGCTGGTAGATGGTAAAGCCGTGCAGTCTGGCCGCGCCTGGAACAGTTATATTTTGTCATCTGTTACGGCAACCGCCGCGCTCGGGTGCAAGTGAGCGTGATTATGAACCCTGTCGAATTTCGAAAGCGCGTATCGCCGAATGGGAAGAAAAAGCGCAAACAGGCGAAGCGAAAAACGCAGACCTGAAAGCGTTTGAATTTGCGAAAAGCGGATTAAAAACTGCAAGCGATGTTAAAAGCCTGATACAGCCTGCTACTTAAAACTGGAAGCTGATTCTGATCGCGGTTTGTTTGTGCTGATTGTGGGCGCGTGGCAATACGACCATGCCGCCCAATACCGGCGCGGACGTGAATCAATGGCGGCGGAAATTTCAGCCGTCTGAAAGATTCCGCGATTGAAAAGGCGAAGCAAGACCGCGAAACGTCCGCCATGTATCAAACCGCGGGCAGCCGTGAAGAGAAAGAAAGGGTGCGATATGTTCAGGTCAAAGATTGTCAAAGCCTGTCTATCGTAACGTCTGTGTGATTCTGACGGCGTGTCGGTCATCAATGCCGCCATTGCCGACAGCAATTAAACCGCCGACGGCGTAAGCCATGCCCGATCCTGCCTAAACTTGAGGTGGAACAGGGCGGACGTATTGCCGTGGTCGTTGCAAGTCATCGGCTTGTACAACTGACTGCAAGGCACGGCATAAAGGCGTTATCTGATACTCTTCGATAAAAACAAAGGCCGTCTGAGTTTCAGGCGGCCTTTTCTCATTATTCTTCAAAATATTCCAACAGTTTCCAGCCATTTGGTGTGAGGCATGTCGGCGTGATATGCCGCCTCTATCGAGAGCCTCCATCTGTTTACAGGATGCCACGTTTTTCAGGCGGATTATTTCGGCCACTTGTTTTTAGCGTCAGGCCGTACTTGGCCCGGAGTGAATCGCAGGTTGTTTGGCGTGTAGCCTAGTTCGGGGTATCAATCATTGGTTATTTCCTCGATTTTCCAGCCTTTCCGCGATGCGGTGCCTGCAACAACATTTTGCAGTCCTGCACTGGCATTGCAATACTCCCGCCGCCTTTTTCCGTCTATGCGCTTCAAACAACATCTTTTTCGGAAAATAAGTTGTTGTTTGCCTGATCAAAAATGATGCAAAGTTGGAAAACTCGTATTGTTTGCCGTGCGGGGTCTGTCAACCTCCAGCGTTTTTGCATGGCAGTTTGTTTCTCCCGCCCTGCCTTTGGGCTGGATTTGTGCGGCCTCTACCGCCCGTCGCTGCTGTGGCGGCAGATAAGTGGTGCCCGGCTGATGCCTTTATCACTGCGGGTTTTGGGTTTTGGCCGCCTTGCCTGCTTTTCAGCCGATAGCGTTTGCTGGCTACGGTATCATAGCTGCATTGCAAAATAGCGGCTATCTCGCTGATTAGACAGCCGCCAGTCTATTTTATCCCAGTCATATTTGGCATTCTCGCCCTCAAAGTCGCGCAAATGGGGCGGAATAGCTCCAACACTTCAGGCGGGGCGACTGTTGATGCTCCCTCGTGTCTGAGTTGGGCAAGTATGCGGCTGGCTTCCGTGGCCGCCTCTGAGTGGCGATCGGGCCGCATCTCACTCCCGCGTAGTGGCGCGAACTGAAAAAAGGTCGTAAACAGTAACCTTTGCCCCGTTGCTCGATAATCAATGTAGCTTTCATACCCAAAATGACAAGTTGCCGCCACTCCCGGCGGTATGGGTAAACCGCCCTTTCGGGCGGCTTGTAGTGTTGCGAGTGTCAGAGTTTAACACTCATCATACAGCCAAATTTCGATTTTCCAGCCTTTGCCGAATTGAGCCCTAAGCTTTCTTGATGGCGGCTGTCAGAGAATTAGCAAAACCGCCGAGCACTAAGCGCCGAGCATTGCGGGCAGAGATGATGTATTTAGTATCCATTTTTAATCCTTTACTTGGTTAGTCAAATCGCTCCTGATTTGGTAGGGTGGCGAACCTTGTTGTCTGTCCATGTGTGCATACTACTTTAAAGTAGTAATGCAAGCATTATTTGAGATTTTTAATACCTTTTTGATTTGTAATAATAAATCTAACTGACCGCCTGATTATAATAATGTGTTCCTAAAATGGTGCGGTCTTTGATTTTATTGCATAAAAACAGCCAAAAACGCATAATTGCGGAATGACCCTACATTAAGTATTGGTAGTACTGGATTTGCTGCGTTCTGTGTTGAAACCAAGTGGACAAAGAAGGCAATATCAGCACCGCCCGCCAGCCGCTTTCGGGCGGCTGTACGTTGAAACGGTTGCCACCTCCTGTTTTTGAAGAGGTATCTTGATCTACGGCGTTCAAACAGCCACAGCCAGTAAAAAATATCCACGCCGAAATGATCTGCTGTTTTGTCAATATTTTGAGGCGGTGCGTATAATCCCCGTTTCATCACTACCGAACGAGGGGGATTCGTCATGGGCAATCAAATTGAGAAATGAATGTCAGAGCTTCAATCTCGACCACACCAAATAAAGGCACCTTATGTGCTGGCCTGTGTGACCGACGGCGATTTTCGGCGACAAAAATCTACAAATACGACCTGCGCGTCTGCCAGCCCAATCAAGACCATGCGAAATGCCTTCCCTACCATTCGCCGGAACACCTGATCGGCGCGGTGTCGCGCAATCATTCAGATAAAATCGTGGACATCAGCCTATGGGTTGTCAGACCGGTTTCATATCGCCCTGTTGAACATGGGTGATTATGATGAGATATTGCAACTGATTGAAAAATACATTGAAAGATGTCTTGTCGGCAACGAAGTCCCGGCCTGCAACGTCGTCCAGTGCGGCTGGGCGGCCAGCCACAGTTTGGAAGGGGCGCAGCAAATCGCGCGCGTGCCTGCACGACAAACGCGGCGAATGGCGGCAAAGTGTTTGCCTGATTTTGGGAAAGGAAACGGGATGAACGCTATCCGCACCATTGCTGTCATCGGCGCTATGCGGCCCGAAATCGAATTATTGAAAGGCCGTCTGAATAACCGTGAAAGCCACCGTTTCGGTGCGTTTGAAATCCATTGCGGTGAGTGCACGGCAAACGCATTGTGCTGACGTTGAGCGGGATGAGCAAAGTCAATACCGCCGCGGCCACTGCCACGGCTATCCTCAAATTTTCTCCCGACTGCGTTATCAATACCGGCAGTGCGGGCGGTTTGAGACGAGGGTTTGAAAGTGGGGGATGTGGTCATCGGCGGTGAAACCGCGCATCACGATGTGGACGTTACCGCCTTCGGATGATGCAATCGGCCAGAAGTGCCGCAGCTGCCGCCGGCGTTTGCTTCCGACCATGCTTTGGTAACTGCCGCCGAGCGGGCGGCTGCTAGCATTCCGAATGCCGCAGTACGGCGCGGGCGATTGTCAGCGGCGACCGGTTTGTCCACAGCAGCAGCCGTTGCCGCCATCCGCAAGAATTTTCCCGATGTGCAGGCGGTGGAAATGGAGGCTGCGGCCATCGCGCAAACCTGTGCCCAATCCCGGCCCTGCCGTTTGTCGTTATCCGCGCCGTATCCGATGCGGCAGACGAGAAGAGCGGATGTCGCTTTGACGAGTTCCTGCAAACCGCCGCCGTCCATTCGGCGGAAAATGGTGGACGGGATGATTCGGGAGTTGTGAATGTGGGTAAAAGGCCAGTCTGAAAACCGCTTTCGGTTGATGCAACCTGCGTTTTCAGACGCCTCTTCCGAGAGGAGAATTTTGTGAACGGCACGATAGAACGTTCAAGCCGCCGCCTTTGATTTGGACGGCACAGCGCGGATTCGCCGCCCGATTTGGCGGCAGCCGCCAATGCTATGCGTGCGTCGCTCGACCTGCCGCCGCTGCCACAGCCGACCGTGTGAAAGCTATGTCGGCGACGGCATTGCCGTGTTGGTGCACCGCGCTGACCGGCAATGTGGACGGTAGAGCCGGAAGAAAACTGTAGGGCGCAGGGCTTTACCTCATTTGTTCAATATTACGCAGAACATATTGCCGACCGTACCGTGCTATCCGAAACCGAAAGCGGGACTGGGATTATTGAAAATCGCTCGGCATCCGTTGGCGGTGATTACCAACAAAAACGAAAGTGTTGGCGGTCAAACTGCTGGAAGCTATGGGCCTGACCGACTACTTCAGCCTCGTACTCGGCGGCGACAGCCTGCCGGAGAAAAAACCTTCGCCCACGCTGCTGCTGCATGCCGCCGAAGTGCTGGGGCGTTCCGGTCGGAAAACATGATTATGGTCGGCGATTCGCGCAACGACATCCTGGCTGCCAAAGCGGCGGGCTGCCCGCGTATAGCGTAACCTTCGGCTACGGCGACATGGCGAACTCTCGAAACACAGAGCCACACGGCCGGATTGGACAATCGGCTCACTCGCCTGAAATCTACGAGCCTGCGCCCGCAGCGGAAGAAGAGAAGGCCGCTGAAAAACAGACGGAGCGGTTTTTCAGACGGCCTCAGGCCCTTCCGCCCATCCCACCCAATCAAACCCTCAGACCGCCTGTAGACCGCAGAAAACCCTCGCGCACGCGCACTCGACATCCTTTCACGGCAGGAAATCAGCCGTGCCGAACTCAGCGCAAACTTGCCCCGCATGCCGAGGCGAAGAGGAAATCGAGCGCGTACTGAACGAATTCGCCGACCGCCGCTGGCAGTCCGACGAACGCTCATGCCGAAGCCCTATATCCACAGCAAAAGCCGCAAACACGACCATTGCGGCTGAAACAGGCTTTGGCGCAAAGAACGTGGACGAAGAAACCGTGCGCACCTTCCTGCCTGACCGCGACAACGGGTGGCTTCCGCCGTAGAAGTGGTGCGCAGAATTCAAAACGCCCGCCCGCCGACTACCGAAAAACTCAAACAGATGCGCTTTTTGGCTTATCGCGGCTTCGACGGCGACACCGTTCAGACGGCCTTAAGGCAGGCCCTGGACGGAAGAAAGAAATAGGCAGGCTGCCGGAGACACAATAAAACCAAGGTATGCAGACCGTCTGAAAAACAGGCCGGGCATGAAAAACGGCCGCTGCACGCCGCTTTGAGACGGTTTGTGACCGCCCGCATACCAAACACACCGCAAATCAAGGATGTACTCATCGCGCACATTACGCAATCGGCGACGTGCAGGGGCTGCTTCGACGAACTGGAAGCCTGCTGGCCGAAATCGATTCAACCACGGCTGCGACACGCTCTGGCTCACGGGCGACATCGTCAACCGCGGCCCCAAATCGCTGGAGAGCCCTCGATTCTGCATGAAGCACGAAGACAGCGTGCAGTTGTCCTCGGCAACCACGACTCGCACCTGCTGGCCGTCCTCTACGGCCACGGCACGATGAAAACGCGATACCATCAGGCCCATCGTCAAGCACAAACACGCCGACAAAATGCGCACTGGCTGCGCCATCAGCCGCTGCTGGTGCAGAAAGACAGCTATCTAATGGTTCATGCCGACTTTTGCCGCAATGGACGGCGGCACAGGCGGCAAGTTTGCCCGCGAAGTCGAACACAGCATGCGTCGCAGCAAAGCACGGCGAATATTTTTGCCGAAATGTGCGGCGCCAAACCCGCCGCCTGGTCGGAAGATTTGCGGGGTGCAGACGATTGCGCCTGCTGGTGAACGTTTTTACCCGTATGCGTGCCTTAAACGCCGACGGCAGTTTGGATTACGACTTCAAAAGCACGCCGTCACCAAATGCCGCCGCACCTCCATGCCTGGTTCGATGCGCCGAACCGCCGCCGCTCGACCGCACCATAGTGTTCGGCCGTTGGTCGGCACTCGGCCTGCTCGACAGTGCGGAAAAAAGTGCTGGCACTCGATGCAGGCGCACTGTGGGGCGGCTGCCTGACCGCCGTCAATCTGGCCGACCACAGCATCGTGCAGGAAGCCGCGCACGGCAGGCTGGATTGGTGAGAGCGTCTGAAAGCAGGGTTTTCTTAAAATGTTTTTCAGACGGCCTTTTGTACGGAATAATGCAAAACTAATACTCGCAAAACTTTACACAAACCAGTATGATGGCGTTTTATATCGGTCGGAAACCCGTTTCCGACGCTTTTTTGTATTCATCGCCGCGGTCCGTCCGGGCTGCGGCCATCACATCAGGAGAGGTGCATTCGTGTCTGAACAACAACAATCGCAGCGCGAACTTTTTCCAGCCAGGAAAGCCTTTATGTTTGCCGCCATCGGTTCGGCGGTGGGCTTGGGCAATAGTTGGCGTTTTCCCTATGTCGCTTATGACAACGGCGGCGGCGTGTCATTATTCCTATCGATCGCGCTGAGTTACGGCGGGTATCCCGCTGCTGCTGCTCGATTACGCCATCGGCCACCGTTATCGCGGGTTCGCCCCCGTTGGCTTTTTCCGCCAGTTTCCAAATATTTTCGAGCCGTTCGGCTGGTGGAACGATGCTGACCAACGTCGTAATTTGTACCCTATTACGCCGTGATTCTTGGCTGGGCGGTCAGCTATACCTTCTGTTCAGTTGCCGGAACATGGGGCGCGCAGCCCGAAAGTTTCTTTTTCGGCGATACCTGAAAATGGCGAAAGACCCCGGTTTGGGTTTGGTTTTGTCGGCGGCGTATTGTGGCCGCCGATCGGCGTGTGGCTGTTTACCATCTTCATCTCTGGCTGCAGGCGTGCAGAAAGGCGTGGCGCGCGCGTCTGCTTTCTTTATGCCGCTTTTTGGTGGTGATGTTCGTTTTGATGGTCGGCATTTCGCTCACGCTGCCGGGCGCAGCCAAAGAGGCGTGAACGCGCTGCTTTACGCCGCAAGTGGTCTAAGTTGGCCGAACCAGCGGGCGTGTGGGTGGCAGACTTACGGGCGAGATTTTCTTCTCGCTTTCCATCTGTTTCGGCATCATGATTACCTGTTGACATTATCTGAGGCAAATCCGATTTGGGCAGCACCGGTTTGGTGGTCGGCTGCCAGCAGCAGTTTCAGAAGTATGGCCGAGCATCGGCGTGTTTGCCGCATCGCTGGAAGCTATGCAGCCGCCTCGCAGGGGGTAAGGAAGTCAGCAATGTTGCTTCTTCCGGCATCGGCAGCGCTGATCGCCTTCCACCATCGTCAATCAGGTGCAGGCTCCCTGGGCTCGCAGTTATCGGCGTACTGTTTTTCGGTTCGCTGGTGTTCGCCGGCATTAACTTCCCTGATTTCCGTGGTGGAAGTGATTGTGGCCGCCGTGCGGGACAAATGGAGAGTGGCGCGCGTGCCGGCTACATTGGCCGTGTGCGTTCCGATGACGGTGATTTCCACCACTGCTGTTCGAGGGTACGCGACCGCGGGCCTGCTCGTGTTGGATGTGTTGGACAAATTCATCAACGTTTGCGGCATCGTGGCCGCATCGGTTTCATGTATGTGCTGGCTTTGGTGGTGTGGGAGAAGCACGCGCTGCTGCTGCGACACGTCAATTCCGTTTCCTCTTTCAAAAGTCGGCATTGTCTGGAACTTCTTCATCCTCACCACGCTTAATGTGTTTGGGTTACCATGCTGTTCCTCGATACCCACCGCGACCTATTGGCGGAGCTACTGTGCAGTTATCGATTGGTTCCTGAATATTCTGGGCTGGGGTATGGCCGGCGGCCTCATCGTATTGTCCGTCATCCTGACCTTCCTGCCGTGGCACCTGCAGCGCGGCCACTGTGCGATTCGGCGGCAATGAAGGGGCTTGGACAGGCACAAATGCCATTATTATGATGATGATTTTCCTGGTAGTGATTTGGGGCGGATTCGTCGTCGTTCCATCCTGCGTCTGCCGAAGAGCAGCAGGGCGGGAGGAATAAAGATGCAGGCCGTCTGGAAAGACGCGACGGTCGGATGGAAATATACAACCGCCGCCATTCCCGCGCGGTCGAGAATCCGGACTTCGATTTTCAGAAGTGGAAGGGAATTGCCGTTATGCCCCAACCTCGCAGTTCCTGCTTGCGGGAGAATGGCTTGGCAGCAGCTGTATTCAAAAGTTTCCGCTTTGCCGTAAAAACATCCTGCACACGAACCGCCGAGATTGAGGACAAAAATGAACCCGAACAACCAAGACTTACGCACCGCTTTATTTTCGGCGACATGCCCGTCCGCGGCACTGCATGTCCGGCCGGAGAGTGATGGCGGCACATTGTCGGCCGCAAACAATATCCCGCCACGCCATCCGCCGCGCGTTGGAGCGAGTGCTGGCCGCAGGCGCACTGCTATGTCGAGCAACCTGAAACTTGAAGGCACATTGATTGTGCGAGTTCAGCGAGGCCGTCTGCTGAAAATGCTGGTGGTGGAAGCCGCTCCAGCCAGACCTGCCGCGCCACCGCGCGTTGCAGGACGAAAACCGCGCAATAGGGCGGCGGCAACGAAACCCTGCGCGACCCTTGAGCGAAAAGCAGCGTATTCATCGTTACCGTCCAGCCGCGGGACGGCGAGCCGTGGCAGGGCGTGGTACCGCTGGAGGCGGCAGCATCGCCGAAATGCTGACCACTACATGCTGCGTTCGAACGGCTGAAACCCCACATCACGCTGGCCGCCGACGGCGGCACGCATCCGGCTTTGCTGTTGCAGCGTCTGCCGGAAGAAAACCCTTGGACGAAGACGCATGGGCGCACGTTACCGCGCTGGCCGATACTGTAACGGCGGAGGAGTTGCTGAAATTAGATGCGCAACACCTGCTGTACCGCCTGTTCCACGAAACCCGCCGCGCGTTTTTCGAACCGAAACGCTGGAATTCGCCTGCACCTGCTCGCGCGGCAAAGTCAGCGACATGCTGCTGATGCTGGGCGGTGGAGAAGTCGGTTCGATTGTGGCGGAAGGGGGCGGCATTTCGGTGGATTGCGATTTCTGCAACGAAAATACGTATTCGACGAAACGGACGTGAACGCGCTGTTCGGTGCGGACGTGGTGAATGCCGTGCGTGAAGGGCAGCACCGTTTGCAGTGATGTAAACTATCGCGGCAGCAGGCCGTCTGAAAACTTTTTCCAGACGGCCTTTCTTCGCCGGGAACAACTGAGTAGATAAGGCGGCACGAGCGGCGAAATACGCCGGACATGCCGTCCATCAGGCAGGCTGATGACGTCCATCCGAAAATAAAATTAGCCAAAATGTCCGCCGGGATTTTTAAATCGCGCCATACCGGTCTGCCGGCTGTACATAAGAAAGAGGAGATTGAAAAATGGATAAGCAGACGACGTCTAAAAGTGCTGTCGCATCCCAAGTTCCAAACCATGGCCAAACAGAAATCGATTTTGGGGCTGGACGTTTTCCGCCGTGATGTTTGTGGTGTATGCATGTTTGTCGCCTATCTCGGCATCGATCCGCAGGCATTTCGCCGCGCCGGTGTCGGGCGGGATAACGACAGGGGATTTATCGGCCTGGCCGTGATCTTTTGTTGCGGTGGCGATTACCGGCATTTATGTTTATGTTGCCACCGGCCCGCTTTTGAAGAAACCACCCGCGAAGTGGTGCGCGAGCGAAGTAACGGAGGAGAAAAATGAAAAAGATGAATAAATTTTATTTTGCCTTTGCAGCCTGCCCGGCCGCCAACGCGCATGGGCGGCAGACGCTATTTCCGGCGGGTGCAACAACGCCCGCTGAATGTTCCTGCGGTGAGTGATGTTTTTATTTTCGTCGGTGCCACGCTGTTTATCACGCAAGTGGGCGGCAAAGAAAAACAAATCGTCCAAGGATTTTTACACGGCCGGCGGCGGAATTTCGGGGTTTCAAAACGGTTTGGCGATTGCGGGCGACTTTATGTCGGCGGCGTCTTTCCTTGGTATTTCCGCCATGGTGTTCACGCGAGGGTATGACGGCGATCTTTATTCCACCGGCTTTTTGTTGGTTGGCCGTTAGGTGTTGTTCTTGGTGGCCGAACGGCTGCGGAATTTGAGGCAGATTACCTTTTCCGACGTGGTGGCCTACCGTTTGCAGCAAACGCCGGTCCGCCTTTTGGCCGCTTCCGGTTCGATTTTGGTGGTGATGCTGTACCTGATTGCGCAGATTGTCGGCGCGGGCAAGCTGATTCAGTTGTTGTTCGGCATGAATTATCTGTCAGCCGTGGTCATTGTCGGTGTTTTGATGGTGGCATATGTGTTGTTCGGCGGGATGTTGTTGGCAACCACGGTGCAGATGATTAAAGCGGTGCTGCTGTTGTCGGGGGCAAGTTTCATGGCTTTCGTGATTTTGAAGGCATCGGGTTTCAGCATGGAGCAGATGTTTGCCAAAGCGGTGTCCATTCATGAAAAAGGCAGCAAAATTTTGGAGCCGGGCGGTTTGGTGAAAGACCCGATTGATGCGTTGTCGCTCGGATTGGCTTCATATGTTCGGTACGCCGGCCTGCCGCACATCCTGATGAGGTTTTCACCGTGCCGGACGCGAAGGAAGCGCAACTCGGTGTTTGTCGCCACTGGTTTCATCGGCTACTTCATATTCTGACCTTTTATCATCGGTTTCAGCGCCATTATTTTTGTGACCAAGGACAATCCGAATTTCTTTTGCGGAAATGGTGAAAGACGGCAAAACCGTTTATGAGATGATAGGCGGCAGCAATATGGCGCAGTGCATTTATCCGAAGCTTTGAGCGGCAATATGTTCTTAAACTTTATTTCGGCGGTGGCATTGCAAACTATTTTGGCCGTGGTGGCGGGTTTGACCCTGTCGGGTGCATCGGCGGTGAGCCGTGACATCTGCAAAGCGTCGGTAATCCGCAAAGGCGCCACTTCCCATGAGGAAATGCGGGTTTCACGCGCTACCGTGCTGATTTTGGTGTTTTGTCGATTATTTTCGGCTTGATTTTTGAAAATCAAAACGTTGCCTTCATGGTCGGCATGGCTTTTGCCGTAGCGGCTGGCTATTCGATTTTGGCACTGTCGATGTTTTGAAAGGATTGACCACCGCGGTGCGGTTGTCGGCAGTGCAGCCTGCTATTGTCGCTGGTGATGATTATTTTGGGGGCCGAGTGTGTGGGTCAGCGTGTTTCATTTCGAATCGCCTCGTCTTCCTACGGTTCACCCGCCATTTTCAACATCCCCGCTGCCTTTTATTGCAGCGAGCTAGCTTCAATAACCGACAAACTGCCCGTGCCGAAGAAGACAAAGGCCCGGTTATGAAAACGTATGTACGTTCGATGACCGAGTATCCAGGGCGGGAGCTTCCGACCATTGATGATGCTGTGCAAAAGGCCGTCTGAAAACCGAGGTTTCGGGTTTTCAGACAGCCTCTTCCTTGTTAAATCTCAAATTGATTCGAACTCAGAGATGACGGGACGGAGGATTGGCCGGTGTTTGTTTGATGGGCAGGATTAGGTAGATTAGAGTGCAACCGTGTTCTTCACACAGTCCGTTGCTTCGTTATCAATTAATTAGGAATCCGAGGTGCAATCATATGAATGTCGCTTAGGGTTTGATTGGTTTTCGCTTTTATGTTTGAGCTCGGGTTTTGCTTGCTGCTCAAGTCATCATTCAATGGAGTTTGTGAAAGGTTGACGGATTTTTCGAAACTGAGTCTGGGAGGAAGCAGGTTGATATTGTTTGCCCAACCGCAAGGACGTTGCGGATGGATGTTGATTTTTATGGGGAAACGGGACTGGCTAAATACCAGGTATGGTTTACCCGAGACCGTTTGACGGCAGGTTCGCGATCAGAATACCGCTATACCGCTGCATCCTTGTCGGAAGTAAACAGATAAAATAAAATTGGTGCAGAATGAGGAAGCTGATCCTGCTTCAGGCGCGGTAAAGAAAGAATTTCAGGATATTTATCAATACGTTCCTCTAATAAGGTTTTATATTGTTTTTGATATGGCATGGCAAATAGAAAGCAAGAGGTCGTCAGAAAACTTTTTCAGACGACCTGCTTACTATTCTACTCGTTTTAATGCAGATGCTCGTAAATGGTTTCGCCAATGCCTTGCTGATGCCTTCGACTTGTTCCAAATCTTCTTTGCTGGCGGCAGCGACGCCGCGCAGGCCACCGAAGCGGGTGAGACAGGGCCTGGCGGCGTTTGCTGCCTACGGGGATGTCGCGCTGAGGGAAGAGTAACGCGGAGACTTTGTCGCGTTTTTGCGGTGGCCGGTGATGGCGAAGCGGTGTGATTCGTCGCGCACGGTTTGCAGGAGTGCAGGGCGGGGCTGTTGGGCGGCAGGCGGAAGGTCCGCCGGTAGAACGAGGATGAGTTCTTCCATGCCGGCTTTGCGTTCAGCCGGGCCTTTAGCGATGCCGACACAGGATGTGCAGCCCGAGTTCTTCCCATACGGACACGGCGATGCCGATTTGTCGCTTGCCGCCGTCAATCAATACGACATCCGGCCAGTTTTGACAGCCTCGCCGTTGGCTTCGGCTTCTGCATTTTGCCGTAGCGGCGGGTGGAGGACTTCGCGCATGGCGGCGCAGTCGTCGCCGGGTTTAGCGGTGGTGATGTTGTAGCGGCGGTATTGCCCAGGGGTTGGATGTTTTCGTTCGTCGTGCACGACACAGGAGGGCCAATGGTGGCTTCGCCTTGGGTGTGGCTGATGTCGAGCATTCAGGCGGTTGAGGTCGTCTGAATTCATGTTCAGGATTTTTGCCAACTCGTCGATGCGGTGTTGCTGGCTGCTTTGTTGTGGGCGCGGCGTTTGGGCTATTGCCATTTGTGCGTTTTGTTCCGCCATTTTCAGCCAGACTTTGCGTTCGCCTATGGTTTTTGGTCACGAACTGCATTTGTTTGCCGTGTTCGCCCTCTAAGGCTTCTTTTTCAATGCGTCGGGAACGGGGAAGTTGCTGATGATGATGTCCGGGTTTGCTTTTGCCCAGATAATGTTGGGCGACAAAAGGCTTCGGCGTAATCTGTCCGTTTGGTTCGGGGTCGTTTTTGGTGTCGGGGAAGAAGCTTTTGTCGCCGACGTGCCGCCCGCCGCGGATGCTGACCCAGTGTACGCAGACGAGGCCGTCTGAAACGGCGAGCGAGCAGGTCGATGTCGTTGGGGTTGTTGGGGTTTTGCTGTCGATGAACTGATTGCTCTGCATGATGCCGAGCGCTTGGATCTGGTCGCGGTGAGCGGCGGCTTCTTCAAAGCTGCAGGGTTGGCGGCGGCGGTCTGCATTCAGTGTTGCAGGGTGCGGGTCAGTTCGTCGGTTTTCGCCGTTGAGAAAGGTAGCGGCTTTGGCGCGCTGTCGCGGTAGTCTTCTTCGCGATGTGGCCGACGCAGGGCGCGGTGCGGCGTTTGATTTGATACAGCAGGCAAGGGCGGTCGCGGTGTTCGAGACACGCTGTCTTCGCAGGTGCGTAGTCAGTGAAGACTTTTCCGGGACTTGGATGCTGTCGCGCACTGGCGTTGCTGTTAGGATACGGACCGAAGTATTGGTTCGGCTTTTTGAGTGTGCCGTGATGATCGCCATCTGCGGATATTGATGTCCGCTGAGCATGAGGAAGTGGGGATAGCTTTTGTCGTCGCGGGAAAAGGATATTGTATTTGGGCGACGGGGCTTTGATGAAGTTGTTTTCGAAAGTCAGGCTTCGGCTTTCGACGGGTGATGGTGGTTTTCGATGTGGGTGCACCTGTTTCACCATCAATGCGATGCGCGGGGAATGGTCGTTTTTCTGGAAATAACCGGACACGCGCCGTTTGAGGTTGACGGCTTTGCCGACGTATAAGACGTTGCCGCCTTCAGTCGACGGTATACGCCGGCAGGTTGGGCGGGTTTTGAGAAAGAGGGGATGTCGAAGTCCGTGGTCATGGGGCGGGTGTGGTGTTGGTCCAGTTTTCAGACGGCCCGAATTAGCCAGCAGGCCGTCTGAAAAGGAAACCGACGGCAGATGAAAACAAACAGTTCGGACAGCCTGCTATAATGCCGCCCTTTTACCTGTCAGAGCAGAAAGACATGTTTGCCGTTATCGGAGGCAGCGGCCTGACCCGCATTCCCGAACTCGGAAATCACCGGACGCAGGATCGTCCGCACGCCATACGGCCTGCCCAGCGCGCCGCTGCTCACCGGCAGGGCGGCGGCCGCGAGCTGAGTTTTGTGCGCGGCACGGCCTGAACCACACACATCGCGCCGCACGAGAATTAACTACCGCGCCAACATTTGGGCGTTGAAGTCGTTGGACGTCGTCGGAATTATCGCGGTATCGGCGGTTACATCGTTAAATAGCGATTGGCGGTCCGGGGCTCGCTGGTTTTGCCCGACGATTTGATTGATTACACCGGTGCCCGTTCCGCCACCTTCTTTGAAAAGCGACAACTGCGGCGTAGTCCATACCGATTTTACCGAACGCTACGATGCGGCTTTGCGCCAAACCCTGCTCGAACACGCCGCCGCGCTCGGACCGTGCCGCTGCCGCGGGCGATATGCAGCTGCCTGCGGCCGCGCACGCCGACCCGCGCCGAAATGCGGCGTTTGCGGCGGGACGGCGTGAGACATATTTGGCGTGCCGCATGCCCGAAGCGGTGGCGCGCGAAGTCGGCCTGCCTATGCCCACCTGTGCGGCATCGTCGCCCATGCCGACGACGGTGCGGCGGCGGACGAACGCAGCCGGAAATCCTATGATGCCATCGAACCAATCCGCCGCCTGCTGGCAGATTGGTAAACGGGAGCCGGAAAGTGAAGGATACCCTTTGTCGTCCGCGAAGGCCGTTTCAGCGGGGCGGAATACATCGTTTCAAGCTATTAAACCATGAATCACGCCACGTCTTTTTCACTCCGCTCGCACAGAATGCACAGGCCATCGCCTGGGTGTTCGGCCGGCCGTAACCGACCTGCCGCAGGATTTGTTTATCCCGCCGGACGCGCTGAAAAGTCGTCTTGGGCGGTTTCCGGGCCGTTGGACTTGCTGCTCTACTCATCCGCAAGCAGAATATCGACGTGCTGGATGTTCCGATGATTAAAATCACCGAGCAATACCTGCACTACATCGCTTAAATCGAGGCGCAACAATTTGATTTGGCGGCGGAATACCTGCTGATGGCGGCGGTGCTGATTGAAATCAAATCGCGTGCTGCTCGCGCACCGCCGAAACGGAAGACGGCGAAGAGGCGACCCGCGTGCCGGAACTGGTGCGCCGCCTTCTGGCCCTACGAGACAAAATGAAACTGGCGGCGCAGGGGCTTGGAGCGCTGCCTCGCGCCGGACGGGATTTCGCCTGGGCGTACCTGCCGCTGGAAATCGCCGCCGAGATCCGCCGCGAAGTCGTTCTATCCGACCTGACGCAGGCTGTGCTGGCCATCCTCTCTGGGGCCATACACTAAAGCCATGAGGTCATACAGAGGCCGTGTCCGTCGCGCGCAAATCGAGCGGCATCCTCGCGCCGCCTGCAAACCGCGCCTGCCGTTTTCCGAACTGTTCCGCCTCGTCGTATAGGCCGGCCTATGTGGTCGTTACCTTTATCGCGCTTTTGGGCTGGCGAAAGAAGGGCTGGTCAATGAATCGTTCAGCCGGAGATTACGCCGAAATCAATCAGCCTGAACGACGCGCCGAGACGAAGAAACCGCGCCAGATGCCGCAGCGGCACAGGCGGAATAAACCGACAAAAGGAAACCGAAAATGGATACACTGCCGTTTCAAACGAAATTGCCGCCCGGATGCGTGGTCAATACCGAAGGCGAAAACCCATACATCCGATGCCCGCTCAGACGGCCAGCGGCTAGTGGGCGGCCTGGTACGAAGGTGTAGCCGCTGTCCTGCCGCCTGATGCTGCCCGGTGAGCCCTGTTTTTGGGTAGAGGGCGCGACGACATCGACGAACTGGCAGCCATGTTGGAAAACGGCGAATTCGACGATATGGAAACCTTCGACGGCGAAGAGGAAGAATGGCATGAGGCAGGGCATACCTGCGGTTGCGGCTGTGCGTACGGGCATGAAACCGATTGAGTGGGGCCGGCAGACTGTTTTTCAGACGGCCTGCAAGCAGAGAAACCGCCCGTCTGCCGTGAAAGCGGCAGCGAAGGAAAATGATTTGCCGATTTGATTTAAATTTATTTCATTTCCATTCATCGGCTTATAGAAAAACTAAAAATTTTTCCCTTTTATTTGTAGAAACGTGCCGCCTTCGCCGTCTAAGCGTGCATCAAGACATCGGAGGAAGTTTCTTATGGATAAAACGTTCGGCCTTTGCCGCTCGACGGAAGATTGCGGCAAAGGTATTTCAATGTTGGCGTTGCGGCTGTTTGCCGCCTACGAATTCGGCGAGGCAGGCTTGGCCAAATGGCGCGGCGAAAACTGGTTTGCCGATATACGGGACGCGTTTCCGTTTCCTTTGACCTGCTGCCGGCGGGGTTTTGAGCTGGAATCTGGCGATGGGGGCGGAATTGGGTCGTGCCCGTTTTGCTGGTGTTGGGCCTGCTGACGCGCCTTGGTGCGCTGGCATTGATGATACTGACCGCCGTGGCCTGGTATGCGGTGCACGCGGCAACGGCTACAATGTGTGCGACAACGGCTGCTCAAAATGGCCTTCATTTACCTGCTGCTACTGTTGCCTCTGCTGTTGCAGGGCGCGGGAAAAGTATTCGCTGGATTACCTGCTTTTTCCGCAAAAATAGCTCAGGCCGTCTGAAAAGGCGGAAATTTTTGCTTTCAGACGGCCTTTTTACAGCCTGCCGGACTGTTTCCGGCATATTCATTCGTTTTTAACACTCAGGGTAAACATATGAAAAACCACTTCTTCTTTGGCCGCCCTGGCCGGTGCATTGCGCATTGATGGGCACGCAGGCTGCCGCCGCTGCCGACCAAAACGCAAAACCCGCACAAACCGTTCCGGCCAGCGGCAGCGAAAAAGCCGCTGAAGGCGCATGCGGCGAAGGTAATGCGGCGCGGCCAAACCCGCTGCAAAAAGGCAAAGCCGCCGAAGCCAAATGCGGTGCCGCCAGCAAAGCGGCCGAAGGCAAATGCGCGGCCGCCAAAAGCCGCCCCTAAAGCGGCCGAAGGCGCATGCGCAGTGAAGGCAAAATGCGGCAGCCACTAATCCGGCCGCATAAATAAACCGAGGGCCGTCTGAAAGGCACAATCCGTTTTTGACAACGTTAAAACGCGCTTTCAGACGGCCTTCCTTACAGGAACATCCGATTTCGAAAGGAACGATATGGCAACCACACTTCAAGGCGCGGGCTTGGGCTACAAGCGCGCGATGGCGGAGGTTTCCTGCACCTCGACCCCGCAGGCAGCCCCATCCGCTTTATCGAAGTCGCACCGGAAAACTGGATGCGGATGGGCGGCGCGGCGCGCAGGCAGTTCGACCAAGTGGCGGAACGCTTTCCCGTCGCCTGTCACGGCTTAGTCGCTTTCATGGGCGGACAAGACCCGCTGGGGTGGATTTCTGAAACAAATTAAAGATTTCATTGCCCGCTACCGCATCGGCTTTTTCCGAGCACCTGAGCTATTGCGGCGACAACGGTTTTGTATACGACCTTTTGCCGCTGCCGTTTACCTGGGAAACCGTGCGCCACACCGCCGCGCGTATCCGCCGCGTGCAGGAAATATTGGAAATGCGGATTGCGGTGGAAAACACCTCCTATTACGCCCACAGCCCGCTGGCTGAAATGAGCGAAGTGGAATTCCCTCAACGCCGTCGCACGGGAAGCCGACTGCGACATCCACCTCGACGTGAACAACATCTACGTCAATGCCTTCAACCACAACTTGTTGGCCGCGCACGACTTCATCGACCAAGTGGACGCGGGGCGCGTTACCTATATGCACATGGCCGGGCACGACCGGGAAGGCGACGACCTGCTGATTGACACCCACGGGCAGGCCGTTTGCGGCGACGTATGGAACTCTTCGCCTACACCTGCCGCCGCCTGCCGCACAGCGTGCCGACCCTGCTCGAACGCGACAACAACCTGCGCCGTTTGCCGAACTCGAAGCGGAAGTGGCGCGCATCGCGCGAATCCAACAACAAACGGAGCAGGAGCGTCATGAAAACCATGCAGCCATGACAGCGGAGCGGCCGCAGCGCGGCCTTTCGGACGGCCTTGGCCGACTATGCGCCGCGGCGCTGCGCAAGACGAAGGCGTGGGATATCGGACGGCTCGGCGTCTACCGTCGCCTGCTGCTGAACAATCTAAACAGTTTCATCGACTTATGCTTCAGTGCTTCGGCGGTTTCGCCGAAGCCGGCCTGTGCGGGACCCTGCAACGGCGTTTCCTGCTCGAAGCCCGCCCACAGTCGCCTTTTTCAACGACATCCCAAACGGTTTCTCGACTACGTCCGCAGCAGGCCGGAAAACGAAAGGCCGTCTGAAAAACATCCTGCACATGATGGCTTTCGAAACCGACCTCCTACGCCGAAACCGTCATCCAGCCCGAAGCCGCCCCGCAATGGGACGAAAACACTGCGAAGTGCGCTGGGCCGAAGGCGCGCGGCTGGCTCACTATCCCTGCGACTTCGTCTCTTCCGGCCTCGAACGCATAGACGATGCGGCCGCCGACGTGCTCACCTGGCGCGACAACGCGGGCAAAGTATATCACACCGCCCTCGACGGAGCCGACCTGTTACTGCTGAACCACTTCCGAAGCGGGCGCAGACACGCTGTCGGGCATCTCGGCGCAACTGGCCGCGCTTTCAGGACAGCCTCGACGCTGTCAGATTGGCTGGAAGAGACCGTCCGAAGCTGGGGTGGAAGCAGGCGATGCTGCTCGCCCGCGCCCTGCCGGGCGGAATCGGGTTTATGACCACGCCCGGACAAGACACCCTACGGCCGCTTGCTTGCCGCCCTGCGCCCCGGGCCTCCTGCGGTTCGCACTCATCCAACTGCGCGACCAGGCGCAGGCGGAAGACATCGTGCAGGAAACCCTTGCCGCCGCGGGGCAGCTCCGGCCAATTCCGTGAAGAAGCCGATTTGAAAACCTGGGTAACAGCCATTCTCAAAAACAAAATCGCCGACCATTTTCCGCAGCAGCGGGCGCACGGCCGTCAGCCTCGACAGCCTGCGCGAAGAAACGCGAAGCCGCCGACCAAGCCTGGTACACCTGCTTCGATGCCGGCGGCCACTGGCTCGAAACCGCCGCCCCGCCGCCTGGCGGCCGCCGAGACTATGCCGAACAGCAGGATTTTTCCGCACGCTGGAAAACTGCCTCGGCGGCCTGCCGGAAGACACCGCCCGCATCTTCTACCGGCGAGAAATCATGGGCATGGAAGTAGAAGAAATCTGCGGCCGCTTCGGCATCGGGCGGGACAACTGCTACGTCATCCTGCACCGGGCACGCAACAGCCTGCGCGCTGTCTGCAACTGCGCTGGTTCGACATCGCGCGTAAGGAGAAAACATGTTCAAATGCCGCGAAGCCTGCAAACTGCTGTCCGAAGCGCAAGACGGAAACTGACTCTGCAGCGAACGCGTCCGCTTAACTTCCACCTGGCCGTCTGCTCGCCTTTCTGCCGCCGCTACCGCAAACAGCTTGCCTTTCTGCGCGAAAACCTGAAAAATGGCTGTCCGACAAATATTCCTAAATCCCGTTTATCTGCATCAGACGGCCTCTGCATCGAAAAGGCCGTCTGAAACAAACATCAGAAAGAGAAAAATCATGCAAACACAAGCCGTTATCGAGACACATCGTCCGCTGGCTGCACGACTATGCGATGGCCAGGCGCGCGTTGAAGCTTTATCGTCAGCATTTCCGGCGGCATCGATTCCGCCGTCGTTTCCGCATTGGCCGCCCGAACAGGCCTCGACGTGCTGCTGTTGGAAATGCCCATCCGCCAGCAGGCCGAACAAATCGACCGCGCGCAGCAGCACATTGCCGATTTGCAAAGCCGTTTTGCCAACGTCCGCAGCCTGCGCGTCGACCTTACCCCCGCCTTCAACTGCTTTGCCGACACGGTGGAGGTTAGCGAGGCCGAATATCCGGCCAAGCAGCTCGCGCTGGCCAACAGCCGCGCCCGCCTGCGTATGCTGACCCTGTATTACTACGGCCAAATCAACGGCCTTCTGGTTACGGGGACGGGCAACAAAATCGAAGATTTCGGCGTGGGTTTCTTTACTAAATACGGCGACGGCGGCGTGGACATCAGCCCGATTGCCGACCTCACCAAAACTCAGGTTTACCGTTTGGCCGAAAGTCTGAACATTATCGAGGCGATACGGAAAGCCGTCCCCACCGACGGCCTGTGGGATACCGAGCGCACCGACGAACAGCAGATGGGCGCGAGTTATCCCGAATTGGAATGGGCGATGGACATCCCAGCCGACAAGCAGCTCGAAGATTTCGAAGGGCGGCAGCGCGAAAGTGCTGGCGATTTACCGCCGTCTGAACCGTGCCGCGCAGCACAAAAATCCAACCGATTCCGGTCTGCAACGTGCCGAAGGAGTGGTTGGCTAGGAGCATGGCGGTGAGTGAAAACGATTGACCCGAAAGCGGTGCCGTTATCCGCTAGACATGCTTTGAGGCCGTCTGAAAACAGTTTTTCAGACGGCCTCGATGTTTATCGGTTTTGTTTGCTTTCAAACTCGGACGGTTTTTATTTTTGGTTTCACGGTCGCTTCGGCGGCCGTCGGCTTCATAGTTTGCCGCCGCGTATGTTCAGCCGCTCCAACAGTGCGCCGTCTCCGGACGGTATGCCGTCCACGCACCAGACATCGTGGGTACAGCGCGACCGCGGCATTGCTGGTGGCTGCACCGCCCAATTCCTGCCATTGCGGATTGCGTGCCTTGATCCAGCGTTTGTTCACGGGGTCGCCGTAGGCACAAATTTTATAAGAGTGTTTTTGCCTTGTTGGCTGGAGAATGAGCCGGGCGCGCAATACAGTGCCTCGCTGCTGATGTTGTCAATGCCTTTTCCCGAACGGAGGTTGAGGACGTAGCGTACGGTGCCGTCTTCGGCCGCATGGATGCTGTCGGGGAAATCCGGGAGGTGTTTGTCGAAGGTGGAAACGTAGAGTTCGAACCATTTTGTGCCTTCGGCGGGGAAGGGGGCAGGGCTTCTTCCGCTTCGGTGAAGGTGCGGCGTTTGATGTCGGCCTCGGTTTCCACATAGCGGGAGCTGTTTTCGTTGTCTTTCAGGCTGAACCTTTCCGCTTGGGCAAGGGGCGGCAAGCAGGAGGGTGAATAGGGCGGCGTATTTTCTCGGCATATCATTTCCTGTGTGGGAGGTTGTGCGGCGGATTCTAGCACCAACGGCGGAGTCGGCGAGACAAGTTTTGCCGTACCGTGGGGCGGTATGCCGACGAGCGTATAATCCGCCGCTTTTGGATTTGAGGCGATGAAAATGAGCGGAACATTATCTCGATGTAACCGGGCTGAAAATGCCCGCTGCCGATTTGAGGGGCGAAAAGGCTTTGGCCGCTTTGGCCTGCGGCGACGTTTTTGACGGTCGATGCCACAGACGCGAGCGCGCCGGACGATTTTGCCGCTTTCTGCCGCCAAACCGGCCATGTGCTGCTGAGCTTCGGAGGAGCGGGAAGGTATGTTCAGGGCTGGTTATCCGTCAGTAAATAGGCTGCAATAGGCTGCGGCGGATGAAAGGTCAGGCCGTCTGAAAACCGGGCAACGGTGTTTCAGACGGCACCCTGAGCTGACGTGCGCGTTTAGAAACGCCGTTTCAGCCCGCAGGCCTGCATGATGCTGGCGGCGAGTTCTTCCACCGATTTGTGCGTGGTGTTGGTGAACGGAATGTCGAAGCGGCGGAACATGGCCTGCGCGTCGGCCACTTCCTGTTTGCAGGTGGAGATGCTGGCGTAGTTCGAGATTCGGGCGGCGTTCTTCACGGATGTCGGCCAGGCGTTCGAGGCTTGATGGTGAGGCCGTAGATTTTTATTGCGGTACTGTTTCACCATCGGCGGCAGGTCAGGTTTGTCGAGGTCGTCGGGCGTGAGCGGGTAGTTGGCGGCACGGATGCCGTATTGCAGGGGCGAGATACAGGCGGGTCGGGGTTTTGCCGCTGCGCGATACGCCCATCAGGATTCGTCGGCATCTTTCGGGTCTTTGTCGCTGACGCCGTCGTCGTGGTTGAGGGTGAGTTTACCGCTTCCATGCGGGCATCGTAGCAGGCGGTGTCGGCGATGCCGTGATTGCGTCCGACTTCGTTGCGGGCCGCTGGTGCCAGTTCTTTTTCCAATATGCCGAGGAAGGCATCGACTCAGGTGCAGGCCCGCTGTTGCGGATGATGTCGTGGATTTCTTCGTTGATGATGCGAAAAAACTAGGCCGCATGGCGGTCTGATTGGCGGCGGTTTCAATGATTTTTACCATCGCACGGGCTTTGTCGCGGCGTATCGACGAAGGTAGGTGGAGCGTTTGAATTTCACTTCACTGAAATTAGGTCGAGCAGGCTTCGCCCATGCTCTCGGAAGTCAGGCCGGTGCGGTCGGAAATAAAAAGGCGTGTCTGCGCGACATAATGATGCGGCTCTCTTTCGCTGTCTGGTTTGGAAAAACAGGCGCGGATGATAGCAAGATGCCGGCTGAAATTGAAGTGCGGGATGGATGCTACATGGTGCTACATGAAATTTTGGTTAAATATAATTTAGCTATTAAATTTCTTTTTAATATCGGCATAAAAATTTCTTTGTCGTGCGTAAAATTTGTGATTGATTAGGGTTTGCAACTATCATTTAACTATAAGATTTGGTGGTGTTTACATCGGTTTTACATTTGTCGAACAGTTTTGTTTCACTCGACTACAATGAGGCGGAGCGCAATTTTCAGACGGCCGGAAACACACGGGCCGTCTGAAAAATACGTATCACAAAGGCACAGGCTGGTTACAATGCCGCGCTGAATCCTTTACCTTTCCCAACCTTTATTTTGGACGACACAAATGGCTGAAAATTATGTTATCTGGTTTGAAAATCTGCGTATGACCGATGTGGAGCGCGTTGGCGGAAAAAACGCTTCCCTCGGCGAGATGAGTTAGCCAACTGACAGAAAAAGGCGTGCGCGTGCCGGGCGGTTTCGCCACAACGGCGGAAGCCTACCGCGCATTCTTGGCGCATAACGGCCTGAGCGAACGTATTTCCGCCGCACTGGCGCGCTGGATGTGGACGAGCGTGAACGAATTGGCGCGCGTCGGCAAAGAAATCCGCCAGTGGATTTTGGAAACGCCGTTTCGGAAGAGCTGGACCGCGCGGTTGAAGAAGCCTGGAACAAAATGACGGCCGATGCGGGCACCGACGCGATTTCCGTTGCCGTGCGCTCATCCGCAACCGCCGAAGACCTGCCGGATGCCTCTTTTGCCGGACAGCAGGAAGCCTTCCTGAATATCAACGGGCTGGACAACGTCAAAGAAGCCATGAAGCACGTTTTCGCTTCGCTTTACAATGACCGCGCCATTTCCTACCGCGTCTAGAGGTTTCTGCGCACGATATCGTGGCCTTGTCAGGCAGGCGTGCAGCGCATGGTGCGCTCCGACGGCGCTTCGGGCGTAATGTTTACGCGCTGGATACCGAAAGCGGCTTCGATCAAGTCGTCTTCGTAACCTCGTCCTACGGTTTGGGCGAAAATGGTGGTTCAAGAGCGCGGTCAATCCCGACGATTCTATGTCCACAAACCGACTTTGCGTGCTGGCCGTCCCGCCGTGTTGCGTAAAAACCATGGGTTCGAAAACTGATTAAAATGGTGTTTACCGAACAGGCTCAGGCAGCAAGTCCGTGCAGGTGGTGGACGTTCAGCCGAGCAGCGCAAACAGTTTTCCATCGGTAACGAAGAAATTACCGAGTTGGCACAATATGCGCTGATTATCGAAGAACACTACGGCCGTCCGATGGACATCGAATGGGGCCGCGACGGCGTGGACGGTAAAATCTATATCTTGCAGGCACGTCCCGAAACCGTTAAATCCCAAGAGGAAAGCGGCCGTAGCTTGCGCCGTTCACGATTTCCGGCGAGAAAAAGTATTGGCCGAAGGCCGGGCCATCGGTCAGAAGGTCGGCCAAGGCAAAAGTGCGCCTGGTGAAAAGACGCCTTCCGAGATGGACAGCGTGAAAAGAAGGCGACGTATTGGTTACCGACATGACCGACCCCGATTGGGAGCCGGTGATGAAACGCGCGGCAGCCATCGTTACCAACCGTGGTGGACGTACCTGCCACGCGGCGATTATCGCGCGCGAATTGGGTATTCCGGCCGTCGTCGGCTGCGTGCAACGCCTCTTCCGTCCTGCAGGAAGGCCGGGAAGTAACGGTTTCTTGTGCCGAAGGCGACACCAGCTTTGTTTACGACGGGTTGCTGAATGTGGAAGTCAGCGACATCGCTTTGGACAACATGCCCGCATCGCGGTGAAAAATCATGATGAACGTGGGCAATCCCGAATTGGCCTTCTCGTTCTCCAGCCTGCCCAGCGAAGGCATCGGCGGCGCGTATGGGTTATCATCAATCGCCAAATCGCGCATCCATCCGAAAGCATTGCTCGAGTTCCGAACGTCAAGACGAAGACATCCGTGAGGAAATCGAAGACCGTATCGCCGGTTATGCCTCTCCGGTCGATTTCTATGTGGATAAAATTGCCGAGGGCGTGTCCACGCTGGCCGCTTCCGTGATTCCGCGCAAGGTCATCGTGCGGATGTCCGATTTCAAATCCAACGAGTACATGGAAGCGATTGGCGGCAGCCGTTACGAACCGCACGAAGAAAACCCGATGTTAGGCTTCCGCGGTGCGGCGCGTTATGTTTCCGAAGACTTTGCCGAATGTTTTGCTTTTAGAATGCCGTGCCTTGAAACGCGTCCGCGACGACATGGGGCTGACCAACGTCGAAATCGATGATTCCGTTCGTCCGCACCTTGTCTGAAGCGGAAGCCGTGGTTAAAGGCATTGAAAACCAACGGCTAGAGCGCGGTAAAACGGCCTGCGCCTGATTATGATGTGCGAAGTGCCGAGCAACGCGCTTTTGGCCGAGCAATTCCTGCAATATTTCGACGGCTTCTCTATCGAGCTCAAACGATATGACCCAGCTAACTTTGGGTGTGGACCGCGACAGCGGCGGTTCGATGCTTCCTCTTTCGACGAACGCAATCCTGCGGTTAAAGTCATGCTGCATCTGGCCATTTCCGCCGCAAAGCACAACAAATATGTCGGCATCTGCGGGCAAGGCCCGTCAGACCATCCGATTTTGCCAAATGGCTGGTGGAAGAAGGCATCGATACCGTTTCGTTGAACCCGATACCGTGATTGAAACTTGGTTGTATCTGGCCAAGAAGTGAAGAAATAAGCGGATTGGCGTGAAAAACCCGCATATCGGAACGGTATGCAGGGGTTTTCTGACTATCGTCCGGCCGTTGGTGAAGGCAGCGGCGGGCGAGGGAAAGGCCGTCTGAAAATACGGCGAGGGATTTTTCCGCAGCGTTTTTCAGACGGCCTGACGTGACTGGAAAACCGATTATCGTGCGTTTTCCAATTTTTACGTTCAAACACTTCGCGCGGTTCCAAATTCTTTAGAAACGCGACGGTTCGGATAACGCGCCCTCGTAAACGCCGCGTTTGAATTCGATAACCTCATCTATCGGTGCCCAGTAATCGTGCCAACGCCAACCGTCGAATTCGGGATGGCTGGTGGCGCGCAGGTGTACATCGCTTTCGCGTCCGACCAGTTTCAGCAGATGCAAATCTGTTTTTGCCCGCGATAAGAGCCGCGCCATTCGCGCCTGCAGTTGTTCGGCACGTCATAACGCAGCCAGTCGCGCGTGCGCCCGATGATTTTCACATGGTGCGGCAGTAGGCCGACTTCTTCCATCAATTCGCGGTACTGGCTGTTTCCGGGCTCGCCCGGCTTGATGCCGCCCTGCGGGAACTGCCACGATAGCTCGCGCACCCGCTGCTGCCCAGAAGACACGGTTTTGGCCGTTGATAAGGGATGATACCGACATTGGGGCGATAGCCTTCCCTGTCCAACATGATTCCGCCCTCGTACAAATTTCAAATCGGACAATTTTTCCCCATATTACAGGCCGTCTGAAAAGCAAGCGGCGGCGTCATCGATAACGTAACAGGCCGTTAAAAAATGTCGGCCAAACCCCGAAAGCCGCTTGCATCGTACGGGCTTTTGCCGTTTAATGCGCGGCAACACCGTTAAGAGAGAGAAGGACATTCAGGATCGCGGCGGGGTGCGCCGGAAACCGTTGAAAAAGTACGGCAGGCGGAATCATTTTTCCCAGCGGAACCTCAGCCGGCTGCAATCGGGCCGGAAGATGCGGTTACGCACACTCAAGGACACACCCATGAAAACACACACCGGCATTCGTGCTGAGCGCCCTGCTGCTTGCAGCCTGCGGCGGTTCCGACCAAACATCCGACGGCGCGGGATACTGCCGCAGACAAACAGCCTGCCGCTACAAAAAAACTCAATATTTTCAACTGGTCGGATTACGTCGATCCTGACACTGTTTCCGCATTCGAAGCGGCCGAAGGCGTTAAAATACGCTACGATTTCTACGACAGCAACGAAGCCTTGGAAGCCAAGCTGCTGACCGGCAATTCCGGCTACGACCTGGTTGCCTTCCATCTCAACATCGGCCGCCAAATCAAGGCCGGTGCCTATCGAAATCGATAAAAGCAAAAATCCGGAGTGCAGCAACATCGATCCCGAACTGCTCAAACAGATGGAACAGGTCGATCCTGCAGCAAATACGCCGTACCGTATTTTTGGGGCATCAACACCCTGGCAATCAACGAAGACAAAGTGAAAGCCGCTTTGGGCGATAAATGGCCGGAAAACGAATGGGATTTGGTTTTCAACCCCGAATACACCGTCAAACTGAAACATTGCGGCATCAGCTTCTTCGACAGCCGACCGAGCAATATCCGCTGGCCTTGAAATATCTGGGCAAAAACCCCAACAGCGAAGAAGCGGCCGACGTTGAAAGCCGCCACCGATTTGATGAGGAAAGTGCGCGGCGACATCAAACGCTTTACCTCTTCGGGTTACATCGACGACATGGCATCGGGCAACCTGTGCGTCGCCATCGGCTACGGCGGCGATTTGAACATTGCCAAAACCCGTGCCGAAGGGCGGGCAACGGCGCTGAAACTGCGCGTGCTCACCCCGAAAACCGGCGTCGGACTTTGGGTGGATTCCTTCATGATTCCGCGTGATTCGGCCAACGTCCTCAACGCCCACAAATACATCAACTACACCCTTCAGGCCGACGTGGCGGCGAAAAACGGCAATTCGTCACCACTACGCGCCGGCGAGCAAACCGGCGCGCGAACTGATGCAGCCGAAATATGCCGCCGACCCGTCGGTCTTCCCCGACGACGAAGTCCGGGCCAACAGCTTCGTCGTCCTGCCCAAATCACGGGAAACCGTCAAACTGCAAACCAAACTGTGGCAGGAATTGAAAGCAGGGCAGTAGCAAGGCAACAGACCAAGAGGCCGTCTGAAAAACCTTTTTCAGACGGCCTCGACGCTAACTATCAACCTTCAATAAAACAGGGAGTAACAGCCATGGCAGGAAAATTAAGCGGCTAGAACCATCTTGGTAACCGGGCCTCGCAAGGCATAGGGCGCGGAAGTGGCGAAACACTGCGCGGCCGAAGGCGCGACCGTCATCCTGGTGGCGCGCCGCCAGAAACGCATGGAAAAAGTGTATGCGACGAAATCGTTGCCGCCGGTTCGCCCGAACCTTTTGCCGTCTGCTTCGACCTCCTCACGGCAGAAGAAAACGAATTCGCCCAACTGGCCGCCACCATAGGCGAAGCCACGGGCGGGCGGCTGGACGGCATCGTACACTGCGCGAGCTGCTTCACCGCCTTGTCCCCGCTCGAATTCCAAAACCGTCGGCGACTGGGTGAAACAATACCGCATCAACACCGTCGGCCCGATGGGGGCTGACCCGCGCCTTCACCCTGCTGCTGAAACAGTCTGACGACGCATCCGTCCTCTTCGTCAGCGAAAGCCACAGCGAAAAAGCGCAGGCCTACTGGGGCGGGTTCGGGCGCATCGAAAGCGGCAGTGAACTACCTCGCCCTCAGCATTGCCGACGAATGGGAACGCTTCGACAACCTGCGCGCCAACATTTTGATTCCGGCGCGGTGAACTCGCCGCAGCGGGAAAAACCCCACCCCGGCGAATCGAAAAGCGAACGGCGCGAACCGGCTGACATCATGCCCGCCTTCATTTATTGGCTGGGCAGCGAAAGCAAAAGGCAGAAACGGCGAAACGGTTTATTTGTAGCCCGTTAGCGTAAAAGGCCGTCTGAAAACGCTTAACCGTTTTTCAGACGGCCTCACGATTGAAATAAGCATCCCCATACGGCTTTGCCGTTTTGATTTAATTTAGCCGGAAGGAAACAGCATGAAGATTTTAAAAAGCATTTTGCCCGCCTTAATGGTTTCGTCAAGCCTGATATTCCTCAGCCCGCCCGTTTCCGCTGCACCCAAGCAGAAACCCGCCGCAGGGCAGGCCGACAGGATGCGCATTGCCGACAAAGTCGGACAGAATGATTTGTATGGATTTTGGGGCAATGCGGCAGAAAATGAAGAAGGTTCGCTGATTAACACGACGGCCATGCATCCTGACGGGACGGGTGTGGACACAATGATTCTGACGGTCAAGGCCGAGGGCAAGCCCGTTATCATCAAACAGCAATTCACTTGGACATTCGACGAAAGAGCGCGGTGTTGCGGCAGACCGTTACCGATTATCGGGTTGTGAAAAACGGTAAAAGAACAGCGGGACAGGCAAAGAAATCGGCAAGAAAAGTACGATCAAAGTCAGGATGCTGGTGGTCGATAACAAGCCGAGTATGCTGGAACTGACCGATGAGGCAAGCGGCAATCGGATGAGTTATTTCAGGCAAGATGTGAAAAATTCCTCAACACACTGGAAAAATACGGCGCAAAAAACAATAGCACAAACAGGGCCGTCTGAAAACGCCGAACCGGTTTTTCAGACGGCCTCGCAACATCACGACGGCGGAAACCGACACATGGCAAAAGCCTCCAAAACCATCTACCAATGCACCGAATGCGGCGGCACTTCCCCGAAATGGCAAGGCAAATGCCCGCATTGCGGCGAGTGGAACACGCTTTCAGGAAAGCCTTGCCGCGCCCGAACCGAAAAACGCCCGCTTCCAATCTTGGGCGGCGGACATCGACACGTCCAATCCCTCTCCGCCGTTACCGCCACCGAAGTGCCGCGCAATCCGACCGGCATGGGCGAACTCGACCGCGTATTGGGCGGTGGCCTGGTCGATGGCGCGGTCATTCTGCTTGGCGGCGACCCCGGCATCGGCAAATCCACGCTGCTGTTGCAGACCATCGCCAAAAATGGCGCAAAGCCGCAAAGTGCTGTACGTTTCCGGCGAAGAATCCGCTCAACAGGTCGCCCTGCGCGCGCAACGTTTGGAACTGCCCACCGAAGGCGTGAACCTGCTTGCCGAAATCCGTATGGAAGCGATTCAGACGGCCTTGAAACAGCATCAGCCCGAAGTCGTCGTCATCGACTCCATCCAAACCATGTATTCCGACCAAATCACTTCCGCCCCCGGTTCCGTGTCTCAGGTGCGCGAATGCCGCCCAACTGACGCGGATGGCGAAACAGATGGGCATCGCCATGATACTGGTCGGACACGTTGACCAAAGACGGCGCGATTGCCGGGTCCGCGCGTATTGGAGCACATGGTCGATACCGTGCTGTATTTTCGAGGGCGACCAACATTCCAACTACCGCATGATCCGCGCCATCAAAAACCGCTTCCGGCGCGGCAAACGAATTGGGCGTGTTTGCCATGACCGAAAAACGGTTTGAAGGCGTGTCAACCCGTCCGCCATCTTCCTCGCCAGCTACCGCGACGACACGCCAGGTTCGTGCGTTTTGGTCACTGCGGGAAGGCAGCCGCCCGCTTTGGTCGAAATTCAGGCGTGGTCGATGACGCGCACGGCTTCACCCCCAAACGCCTCACCGTCGGTCTCGAACAAAACCGCCTCGCCATGCTGCTCGCCGTCCTCAACCGCCACGGCGGCATTGCCTGCTTCGACCAAGACGTGTTCCTCAACGCCGTCGGCGGCGTCAAAATCGGCGAACCCGCCGCAGACCTCGCCGTCATCCTCGCCATGCTCTCCAGCTTCCGCAACCGCCCGCTGCCCGAAAATGGTCGCCTTCGGCGAAATCGGCGAGCGGCGAAGTTCGCCCGTCGCGCGCGGACAAGAACGGCTCAAAGAAGCGGAAAAACTCGGCTTTAAACGCGCCATCGTCCCCAAAGCCAATATGCCGCGCAGCAAAAAGAGTTCCCAAACCTGAAAAATCTTCGGCGTTTCCAGCCTTCAGGAAGCATAGAAATCTGCGCGCGATGCGGAAAACGCGGCATAGGTTTCGGCGGGACATCAAAGGCCGTCTGAAAAAGCTTCGACTTCGTTGAAGTCGGGCTTTCAGACGGCCTTTTTGATGTCTGCCGATGTCTGCTGAGGGTTGGCCTGCTTGGGCGGCAGACAAATGTCCGGGCAGATACGGCGGACTAAGTTTGGCCGTCGGCGGCAGGGTAACGCCGCATCAGTTTCAGCAGCCCGCGCGCATGGAGTAGCGGCGCAGCCAGGCTGCCAGCATCATGGCAGGATAGAACAACAGGAAGCCGTAAGGATGGAGGCTATCGGGAATAAGCAGCATCAAAAGCAGGCCGATAGCGGCAACTTCCAGCACCGTGCCCAAATGGCCGTTTTGTACTGTGCGGGCAACGTGCGCGGGCAACAGCAGCGGCCAGACGGCGGCGGCATACAGGGCGCAGGAACGGCTGTTGCAGGCGGGAGGCCTGCCCGTTCAATAAGAGGTTGATCGGGCGTTCGACGGCGGCGAGCCAGTTTGGTTTGTGCTCAAGCAGGTAGAGGGCGGCGTTGAACCATGCGGGATAGCGCACAAGAGGCGATGCGATTCTTCGGACAGCGACTCCAGATCGTTCAACGACCAGACGAAGGCGATGAAGCCGGTCATGAGACAAGGAGACGACAACCCACGCCATTTTGTAACGGGAAAGGTAATAAGTCCATGAAACAAGTGGTATCAAAGTGAGGATAAAGAATGTCGGCTCCGGGTGTTGCGTAAGGGGATTGAATGGCAATCGTGACGGCGCGGGCATGGCAAACAGGTGAGATTAGCGCAGTAATAGGGTGGTATTTGAATGTTTGCTGCCAACGGTGCAGCGATATTCCATAACCAACTATAGGAGGGCGATTATGCCGGCAACTACAGAAATTTGAATGACTGTAGCCAGCAAACCGTGAAATGCTCGGTTTTGACGGAGCTCAACAGAAATGAGGAACAGCAGCAGTCCGAGGATGATCTATCCATGCCCCGTGCAGCCGGTTTTCCTCCCTTGCAATAGGGTCGTAGAGTGAAAAATGGGAGAAGACAGGGCGGCTTCGCGCTGCTCTTGGGTGGTTTTCGGACGATAAGTTCTGCCAAGATAAAACGGCGGCCAAGGCGGCAAGCTGTTGCCTGAAAAAGCCGGGCTGTCTGCCGAGGAAGCGGTCGAAGAGCGCGGGTGTAGGGGATGGGGTCGGGTTCGGCACTAAAACGGGTTTCGTCGTCGGAGCGGGCAAGCAGGCGGGAGAGGACTGCGTTTTCGCGAAAGTTTTGCAGCCGCATCATTTCGACGGGTGTGAGAATCAGGCCGTGCTTGTCTTCGTGCCAGCCGAAATAATCCGACCATTCTATCCACAGCAGCCGGTCGTAAATGTCGTGCCGGCGCAGGAAGGCGGCGCACATATACGATGCTTCTTCGCTGCCGCCCAAAGGCATTTGGTCGACATGGCGAGAAAATTTGTTCGCGGTGTTCCAGCAGGCTGTTGCAGCCGCCCTGTTCAAACCATTCTTCCAGCCGGGTTTCGAGCTCTTCGGGCAATATTGCGGCATAGGGGCCGTCTGAAAAACCTTCGTCCGTATCGGCTGTACTTTCTTGGGGCCAGCCGAGTGTCCGACCATTCCGACCACAAGAGAGGGTGGGTGATGTCGTGTTTGTGCAGGAAGTCGAGGCAGTAGCGCGACATTTGCCCTCCTCGTCCCAAGACATTCCGTCCAGTGAGGCGCGGAATTCGCCGAGCTCGTGAAGCAACCCTTCGCTGCCCGCTTCGTTGAACCATTGCTCCAGTTTGGATAACAAGTATTCGGGGCTGCGTATGTCGTGGCCGTCTGAAAAGACTTTATCTGTATCGGAAGCGACGGATGCCGTCAAACGGGCTTTCAGACGGCCTCTCGACGGTCTTCGCCGCTGCCGTTTTTCCCAAGCAGGGGGAATGGCGGATGTGCCGTCTGAACAGCCGGTTTGCCCTGTTTCGGGTTGTCCGTCATTTTCAGACGGCCATATATCGCCGTCGGCATCTTCGTCTTCATCCCCGTCTGCATCGATATAGATATGGGGGCGACGGCGAGGGGCGTAGTCGAAGGCTTCGCGCAGTCGTTGGTAGGCTGCCGCGTCGTCGTCGGGCGGGTGGTTTTCAGTTGTTTGGCGTAGGCGCGTTTGATGGCGCGTTCGTCATTGGTGGGTTCTATGCCCAGTATTTGCCAACAGTCCATATTGCTTTGCTTTTTAAAGGGAAAGGCCGTCTGAAAGTAGGATTTTGTTTTCAGACGGCCGGTTGGGGCGGGTTGGTTAATCAGTCTTTTTCAGCCTGTCCGGAAGGGCTTATTTTCCAGTGTTGCCCTGCGCGTCTGTTGCACGGCCGTATATGCGTTTGTTCTATCTCTTCCGCCAGCGGCGAGGCGGCGGTGAAGCGCGCGGGCTGGACGATTTTGCCTTTGGCGGTCGATATAGCCGTAGCGGGTGTTTTTTTATCGTGTTGCCCGTCGGAACGGTTGGACAATATCGCTAAGCCGTGCCGGAAATCGGAAATCTGGCCAAGCGAGGGGCGGCAGGATTTGGCGGCCTTTGCCGTCGGCCAGCCCCCATTTGCCGTTTTGTTTGAACGGCAGGGCGGTTTTTCGGCAAGCGGGCCGACATCTTGATAACGCGGGGCAATCAGGACGCGCCCTTTCAAATCGGCAATGCCCCATTTGCCGTTTTGCCGCACTTTGGAGGTGGGTGAGGCGGTAATGTTCGTAACCCGGGCGGATTTGCTGCCACACGAATGGGGGCGGATACGGCGGGTGTGCCGTTCGGTCTGATTTCTATCAGGCCGTAGCCGCCGTTTCGTTTGGCGGCGGCATATTGGCGGTTGACGAGTCGATGTCTTCGTATTCGAACGGCAGCATGGTTTGACCGTCGGTATCCGTCATCCCCATTTGCCGTTTGAATTTTGCAGGATGTAGCCGTAGGGTTCGGCGCATTTTGCGTTGCGGTAGCGGTGTCGGAGGCGGCGCGGCCGTCGGGGAAAACGATGCGGAACGAGCCGCTGCGTCGGACCAGATAGGAATGCGGCGGTTGTTTGTCGAAGCGGAAGCCGTCTTGCTGCATGTGTGCGTGCGGCAGACGGTTTCTTTTAAAGTGTAGCCTGCCGGCGCCGTCAGCGGGCGGATGGAGAAAGGCGGAAACGGCGGCAGACGGCAACAGGATGCAAGAGGCTTAATGATATTTTGGTCATGTTCGGTACTTGGTGGGAGATGGATTAGGCCGCCTGAAAATAAAGCAGATGGCCGGGTATTTCAGACGGCCTTATCTGCGCCGCCGCTCTCCGGGCAGCCCCATATCGGCCCATTTCACAATGTTGGCCACTTCGGCCGGATTCAGTTCGTAAAACTGGCCGCGCTTCAGCGGTTGGGCAGGCCGATGGGGCCGAAGCCGATGCGGACCAGGCGGCTGACCGTCAAATCGAAGTATCTCGAATATGCGCCGTACTTCGCGGTTGCGGCCTTCTTTAATCACGACGTTGTACCATTTGTTCGCGCCTTCGCCGCCTTGTTCGTAGATGCGCTCGACTTTTGCCAAGCCGTCTTCGAGCATCACGCCTTCTTCGGTGAGGCTGCGCATTTTGTTCGGTGGTCAGCCCGCCCAGCACGCGCACGGCGTATTCGCGTTCGACTTCGAAGCTGGGGTGGGCGAAACGTTGGACGAGTTCACCGGAGGTGGTCAGGATGAGCAGCCGCTGGTGTTGATGTCCAAGCGTCCGATGGCGACCCAGCGGTTGCTGGCGGCCTGCGGCAGGCGGTCGAATATACTGACGCGGCCTTTGCGGGTCGTCGCGGGAGACGATTTCGCCTTCTTGTTTGTATACAGGATGATGCGCGGCAGGCGGTCTGCCCATTTGAGTTTGATGATGCTGCCTTTGACCAGCGCCCTGGTGCGTCGGGCGTGATTTTGTCCCCAGTTGCGCGGTTTTGCCGTTGACCGTTACCCAGCCGTTGTTAATCCAATCTTCCATTTCGCGGCGCGAGCCGACGCCTGAGGCCGCCAGCACTTTTTGCAGGCGTTCGGGTTCCATGCGCGACAAATCGCTGCGGCGTTCTTTCAAATCGCGCGCGCGTTCCATGATTTTGCGGTTCGGGTTGCGGACGACCAGTTTTTGGCTTTGGCGGCATGCTGCTTCGGTGCCTCGGTGCGGTTTTCAAAAACGGTTTGACGTTTTTGTTTTCAGACAACCTCTGCGCGGCGGCACAGCCTGATGCAGGCTTTTTCAGACGGCCTTTTTGCCTTTGCTGCCGTAGTTTTTCAGACGGCCTGCGGCTGTTTTTAGGTTTGGCGGACACGCCGTCGCGCCAGTGTCGTTTGCTGATTATGGTCATAATAGTTCTCCAACCCGCCGAACGGCGAGCTCTTCTACGGCTTGCGCGGCAGGTTGGTAAAGATTAGCAGAAGGCGGCATCCGCCCCGCCTATATCCGTGATTTTTGAAATTGCCGCCGCAAATTTTCAGGCCGCAAACCGTTCGCTGCCCCATTTTGTGCCAAATTCCAGGCCGAACAGCGGCGGTTCGCCCACTCAAATAGGATGTGTATCGCCAACAATGTGTATGTCTCGGACGGAAACCATCCACCCAAGAGCCAGTACACTTTTGGCGTAATCAAAAACGGCGGCGACCGCAGACGACTACCACAAGTCCGATTGGCCGACAAATCCGGCGATTTGTTCAACATAGGCTTCGGTCGGGGACTGCCGAAAACGGCCAAATCGTTCGAAAGGGACAGTATGATTTCGCCGCTTGCTGCGGGATTCTGACGGTTGTATCACCGTTTCCGTCCAAAACGATATTTTGCCTCAACCATGATTTAATTTACTCTGCTTTTTAAGCCGGCTCAACGGGTTTTCTTCACGGCGATACCCAGCCAGCCGCCGGTTACGCCCACCAATCTGAAAGGCAGGCCGTACACAGCGGACTTTGGCCACTATGCCCGGGTCGGTTTTTCGTCCTGTATCAGTGCATAAGCCAACATGGGGTGCAGTTCTTTGCGGCCAGCCGCCGCTGTCCACCACTTGCAAAAATCAGTTCGTCCGATGTGGCAGGGTTGGACGATTAGGGACACCCCTAAGGGTTGGTTTTTCGTCCGCCAAAAGCCGTATTTTTCGTCTTTTTCTTCTTCGCCTGCAGCCAGAATAGTAGGGTCGAACCTTCCAGTCGGGCTGTCCGGCTATCTTCCAGCCGTCCGGCTGTTTTTGTACTTTCATGGGAAGCTAAATTCGCGGGTCAGCTCATCGGGCGAAGCTGCCGCCTATACGTTTGTCCGCTCGAATGTGCCTTGCGGGGGCTTTTTCGCATTCGGCGGGGATGGTGTCAGCATGAGCATTGACGGCCGAGCGGCCAATAGAGTTGCCAATATGGTTCGCATTATTCTTCACTTTCTGTTTGATTGATATCGGTTTCTTCCGTTGCGCCGTCTTGGGAAACACTTCGGGCAGGACGAGTTCGCTCAATTCGGTCAGCGGCGGCAGTTGTTCCAGCGTTTCCAGCTGCAGGTCGCTCAAAAAGGCGGGTGTGGTTGCCCACAGGGCGGGGCGGCCTCATGCTGTCGCGGTGGCCGATGACTTCTATCCAGCCGCGATCTTGCAGGGTTTGCATGATGTTTTTGCGAAACAGCCACGCCGCGTATGTTTTCGATGTCCCCGCGCGTTACGGGCTGCTGGTAGGCGATGATGGCCAGTGTTTCCATTACGGCGCGGGAATATCGCGGCGCACGCTGTTCCTGCAGGCTGCCGAGCCGTTCGAATGCGGCTTTGCGCGATTTGGAACCGCCAGCCTTCGTGGGTATGCACCAGTTGCAGGGGCGCGGTTTTGCCAGCGGGGTTTTCAAGGTGGCCAGCACGTCTCATGAGCTTGTCGGCCGACAGCGGCGGCACGCACAGTTCGCGCATGGCTTTTTCGCTCAGCGGTTCGGTTTGGGTCAGCAGGGCGGCTTCGATAAGTGTATCCGGGGAAGCGTGTCATTCATGATGTTTTTCGCTTTTCAGACGGCCTTCCATATACACTCGGGGAGGCCGTCTGAGTGCGGGGTTTCCAGTGGTTCAGGCCGTCTGAAAAGCCTGTATTTGTTGCAGGATGCGGCGCGATTTGATGCCTTCCGGCAGGCGGAAGTCCAGCAGCATCCTGGTGATTTGCAATGCCTGTTGCAGGCTTTCGCCGTTGTCGAAACGGCCTGCATGCAGTTGCAGTAGGGTGCTGCCGTTTGCGGTGATACCGTTTGCATTATTCGGTGCCGATGCCAGCAACAGCGGGGCTTGTTCGGCTTGCAGTAGTGTTTTTCCGCTTCGACGGCTGCTCCGTCGGCGTCGTGCAGCAGGTCGGGGGCGTAGCCTAGTTCGATCAGCAGCCGCCATTCGAAGCGGCGCAGGGCGGCAACATGGTTGTTTCGTGCAGATTTCCGGTGTGCTTCGGCCAATGCGTCGTATAGCTTCGGATGCGGGTCTTCGCGGGCGGTCAGTTTCGAAACCAGTTCGTTCAGGTACAGGCCGCTGAAGAGGGCCTGCCTTGCGGTTAGGGGCCAGCCGCCCAGCCATTCGGCGCGGTGCAGGGTTTGAGTTCGGTGTTGCCGTACCATGATGCGTCGATGGGGACGAACGGGACCAAGATGCCGCGCAGTTCGCTTTGCCTTTTTGTGGCGCGCTGCGTCCAGCAGGGCGACGCGGCCGTAACGTCGGCTGAATACTTTGAGCCTCAGGCTGCTTTTCACGCCAGGTACGGCATTCAGCAGGAAAACGGGTTCGTGGTTGATGCGTTGGTTGCGGTCGGACATGGTGGGACGAGGCCGTCTGAAAAGCGCGTCTTGCAGGTGTTTTCAGACGGCCTGGCGATGATTTGTTGCTGTATTTTACGTCGTATTTCAGTTCGGTAAGGACGTTTTTCAGGTTGTAGTCGAGGATGTCTTTTCACCAATTCGGGCGTTTCGAGGTAACGGCCTGATAAAGCTGCTGGTTCAGGTTGGCGGCCTGTCGGGTGATGATGGCGGTGCGGACGACTCCGTTTACGGCATCGGTCAGGTGAGGCATCAGACGCTGCATCAGGCGGTCGATCAATTCTTGCTCCGACAGGCAGAACACAGGGCGGTTGCCTGGTACGCCCTGCGGATTTAAGACGTTCACGTCGACGGGGATGTCGGCCAGGGCGGCACGGCTTCGGTGCTGTCGGCGGTTTTCCTCCGGTCTTCGGCGATAGGCGTTTGCGCGGATTGACGTTTGGGGTTCAGCCAGACGGTCTGCTTTTCCTGCATGTCTTCCGGTTTGATGTTGCCTTTGCAGGGCGTTTTGCGCGCCCAGCCAGTCTTCTTCCGCGCAGAACGGTGGTGTCGAGCTTTCGGTCAGCTCGCCGGGCCAGTGCGGCATTGTGCCCGGCCCGCCAGCTTTTCAGATAGTTTTTCATGACCTGCCGTTTTGAATTCGCGGTATGCAGGTAGTGTCTGTTGCTTGCATGTTGGTGCGGGAGCAGGGCAGTGTCGTTTCAGTGCTGCTCAGACTGGGCGGCTGTCGCGTTTGGCGCGCATTTGTTGTAGTCCCATCTCGGGTTGTTTGTCTCGACATGGTTATCTTCGTCAGTACGGACTTATAATGCCGCCCATTTTAACAGAATATAAGGAGTGTTCGGTGATGGAAGATATCGAACGTCGTTTGAGTATTTGGAAGAGGCCAATGAGGCGTTGAAAATGCAGAACAAGGTGCTGGTTACGCATTCAAAGGTATGCTCCGCGGGTTGCCGCAGAGCTATGCGCAAGATGTAGTGGAATCCGTGCAGCTGGCATTTGCAAGATGCGGTAAAGGAATTGGTTTACGAAGACAGCCCGCATGTCGATTTGTTTCATGACGTTACTTATGCGTTTTTCGTGAAAAAGAGTAAAATTCATGCTAAAAATAAAACGAAAGCCACTTTTACTCAAGTAAAAGGAAACATGAGCATGAAAAATGGTTGGCAACAGCATTGGCTTGTTCCGCAATATTGGCTGCCTGCGGCGGTCAGGGTCAAAAATCAAAGTGCCGGTCATCAGGCATCGGCTTCGGCGGGTGCGCAAGGCGGCGAGAAGGTTTACCGCGTTGCGCAGAATGCCGAATTTGCGCCGTTTGAACTTAGTGGACAGTGCAAACAATATCAAGGCTTTGATGTCGATTTGGGTCAATGCCATGGCTAAGGAGGGTAATTTTCAAAGTTGAGTTTAAACATCAGCTGGGGACAGTCTGTCTCGCATTGGGCAAACTGGCGATGTCGATATCCTGGCTTCTGCGGTAACATTACCGACGACCGCAACAAAACCATGGATTTTTCCGATCCATATTACAAAAATTACCCAAGTGATTTTGGTGCCGCAGGGTAAAACCATCAAATCGGCTGAAGATTTGAAACAGGTGAATAGTAGGGCGTGGGTAACCGGTACGACTGGTGATTTGGCTGCCAGCAAAACCCCTCGGTTCGACAGCACTAAAATTGCCCGTTTTGAAAACATTGTTTTGGTGACCAAAGAGCTGGAAAAACGGCGGTTTGGATGCGGTAATCGAGCGACAGCGCGGTAATTGCAACCACATCAAAAACAACGGCAGCAAAAGGCTTTTCATGGTTGAAATTCCCGATTTCACCGAGGAAAACTATGGATTTGCCGTGCGTAAAGGCGATGCGCGCTACAGCCGCGATAAGTCGAACGACGCACTGAGTGCGCGAATCGAGGCGAATACGATAAAATTTCGATAAATATTTTGCCAACATAAAAGGGCTGATTATCACGATGCCTGATTTGAGGCCGTCTGAAAGAAATACTCAGACGGCCTTGTAGGCGCTGAACAGTCAGGATGGTATAACAATCAAAACGGCACAGCCGAAATACTCAACTAGGGAATAAAGCACGAAAACCGTTATTGCAACATTGGTCGGAATCGCCATCTTGGGCGGCGGAGCTGTCGGCGGCAGTGTTTATGACGATAAAAACTGAAGCAGGATTTTTATTTCCAAACAATCCGAAAGCGGACAAACGTCTGAAAATCACGCTTAAAGAATTCGATATGGGCGTGACATCGGGCAAAGCTTCGTGGACGGCGAATTTACTCCCGATCTGTGCAATACGGAGGAAAACTGTCCTTGCGCGGAGGACGTGATTACGCGCGGCCTCGAGTGGTTACAACATACTGAAAAGCAAGTTTTTATCTGGTTGTGGAAAATGGCAAAGAATTTCTCCTGTCTAACGGAGATACTGATATTTCTGGGCAGGTGAATTCAACGGTAGCCGACTCGCTCCCGCAAGCTCGTATCAAGACGATGAGGCGGGGATGAAAGTTACCTGGGATACTGTAATCTCCAGTATTTCCGGCGGAAAAAGCAGATCAACGCTATTATTTGAGCAAATTTCGATTTTGACGCCCCCTCTGTTTCTATGGAAAACATCAAAAGCTGCCGAGGAAGGGAAATTCCTTTGTTCAAATGAACAATTTGAACACAGCACGCACGGATACCATCATGGGCCAGGTCTGCAAAACCGCAGAACGGAACTGCTGCGGATGCTCCTAGGGTTCATTCAGCGAGGGAGAGCCCGGACTTCGAATTTCTGAAGGTAAATAATGTTAAGAGTGAAAGCGAGCTGAAACGATTAAAGACGCAAGTTCGTTTCGCCCGCCGCCGTAACACCAGTGGCGATATTGGAGGTTAATCAGGCCAAGTTCGATCCGCGTACAGCAAAACTTCCAGCCCGGTGCAAGATTTGAACGGAGAGGCTGCTGAACGTGCCAACGCCTTCTGTGGGCGTGAGAAGGACAAGAGTGCCTGAGTCCGGCACCGGACCACAGACCGAAAATGAGAGAGAAATGGTCGCAAACCGCTGTTTGAAACTCGGCTCTCACAGGTGAGACAGTAAGGCAACCAGAGTTTACTCGGACGGCAGCATGGCGAGAAGGCCGATGCAGATGCCTCATTTGCCGCCTATTGCCCGCAAAACGATCAGCGGTTAGAGCTAGGTCGTGATAGAAAAATTGAAATACAACGGCAGCTGCTCGAAGTCGAGATAAGAAATTTATCAGAAGGAATATTGAAAGCTGATGGGCTGCTTACGGAATAGGCGAGTGGTTCAACGATGTAGAGGCGCCGTGAAAGAATTGCTACCGCACTGCTGGATGGCGAGGGCACGACCGACGAGCTGATTGTCGAAACGCAGTAAATAAGCAGGTTGGATTTTCGTTTTTACCTCGCCAATCGACTCATCCGACTGACGAAAACTTTGTTTCGTGACGGCCTATGCGAATAAAATAGGCTGCTCAATCAAAAGTATGGCAATTCGGTGGTCGGGATTGATTTGATACTATGACGCTACGGTTGCGGCAACTCAGATCAGCTCGCTCGTGCCGTCAGAAATTCCTCTGCGCTGTGGATGCCATATTTTAGTTTGACATGCGAAGGATATTTTGTGAAATCTGCAAAAGGTATTTTTGCTGGCCCGGCTTCGGGATGGTGCAAGCTCGGCGCACGCTTCATGCAACTCAGTACCCTTGGATGAGACACAGTGTTGTCTGTCCAAGCCTCACAAATCAAGCGCGGCGGTGCACGGTATATATGCCTGACAGCCCGGACAGATACGCTTTGTTGCGTTTCATTTGAACCAACTCAGTCCTGACGTGGTGGGTGAAAAATCCGAAAGACCAGGTTGCATTGGAGGTGGAAGGATGGGTGGTACGACGAAGGCGGATGAAGCTTTGCGATCATGGCGGAAAGCGACGTTACACCATTCACTTTCCGCGAGCGGATAGAGTCTTTGTAGCATTAATCGAGTTAGGAAGCATTGCGGCGGGCAGGCCGAAAAGGTCCAAAGCAGCGTCGCCACCGCTTATATTGTTTTTATTTCGAACCACACATTGGATCGAAAGGCCGTCTGAAAATATTGTGATGCGTGACCTTTGCATATTTGCTCGCATCAGTTCGAAGAAATCGTTGTTGTCCTCTCGGAGGCTTTGGGTTTGTCCACCAGAAATTCCGGTGGCTTCCATCGTCCATTGGGTGCAGGAATTTCGCTTAGCGGCACATGCGTTGCGATTGGTCGTTCGGCGCCCGTAGTTCTTCGCGGCAGGGTGCCGGATTTGCTGATGTTAATGGCGGGGAACGGCGTTTTCGGCCGCGCGGTCGAGATGCAGCTCCATATTGCCCGTGCAGCTTCAAATTCTTCTGTAAACCGCGCATCGTCCGGGCTGGCTGCCGGTTTCCACACTAAGGCGGTGGCGATGATGGCTCAGCGAGCTCGCCTTCTTCAACATTGCAGGGCCGAAAAGCACCGGAAGAAGCGTTTGCGGTGCGCGTTGAGCATCCCACGCCGCCGGTCAGGATTTTGCCCGGATGCAGGGACGACGGTGTTATGGGCGCGGGCAAAGGCGGGTAATCGAATCAAGCAGGATAACCACGTCTTTTTGTGTTCTACCATGCGCTTTGGCTTTTCAATCACCATTTCGCGGCTTGCTACTTGGACGTGGCGGGTGGCCGAGGTTCGTCGAGTGGAGGAGACGACTCTCGCCGCGTACGGAAATCGTCTCGCTTTCGGTAGTTACTTCTTCCGGGCGTTCAAGTCAATCAGCAGGACGATGAGTTCCGGCAACCGAGCTAGCTGGCGGTGATGGCGCGGGCGATGCTCCCGCAGCACCGGAAGCGGTTTTGCCTGGATTTCGGAGAGCGGGCAAACCGCGCGCGCTGTCGCAGCAGTCCGATCGAAGACGAGGTCTGTCTGGCGCAGCGTGAGTCTTCACTTATGATGTCGCGTTCCAAGCTGAATTGCTGGGTTGGGAAGAGCGGGAGTCGGGTTTTCAAAGAGGATTTTGTGTTTCGCAGCAGACTTCAGCGGTCGCGCCGTTGATGGAATCGAGGGCGGACGAGGAGCAAAAGTAAGCGTTCGTCGTTTTTCGGGCACGCAGTGAACGCAGCCTTCGATGGTGTCGCCAGGTGGAGGTTGAAACGGCGGATTTGCTGGGCGAGACAGTAGATGTCGTCCGGCGGCGAGATAGAGGTGTCGGCGCTGCGCAGGAAGCCGAAGTTATCGGCAGGATTTAAGTGGTGCCGGGCGGTTAAAATCTTCGCTTGGCGCATCAGTTGGCGGACGATGGGAAACCGATCTGTTTTCTCAGTCGGTTGGCGATGCCGAGTTGTTCGGCTTGTTCCAGAAGTTTGGAAATATGTTGTCGAACGGAGACGTGTATAAGATTGTTTTTGTAGTCAGAGAAAGTGGAAATACGGTAGCGTGAGGCCGTCTGGAAAAGTGGTCGGAGGTGATAGTGATGGTTTTGGTATTTGAAATATGGAATATGAATTTTGAAGGAACCGCCGACAGCGGCGGATTAAGGGGTTGCATTTTCCATGTAGTGTGGGGCGGGCCGTCAAGAAGCGCCGTCTGAAAATAACGTGTCTCAAAAGCGTTGAAATGCCGTGGCGGCATTCGCCCGCGGTATGTTTTCAGACGGCCTGGTCGGGATAGGGATGCTATTTGGGTTGGCTGTAAAGGACGCTGAACATCATTTTAGTATTTGATTTTTGGTCGGTTTACCAGCCGGAAGGCTGCAGCTTCATCATGTGTCGAGAAAATGCCGAGATTTTACACTGCCTCCTATCTGTATTTGATGAAAACAAAATTTCAAAAGAACCCTATGACACCTGATTCTTCCCGCGACATGGTACCGTCAGCCGCCCGCTGCATTGGTTGATGGCCGTTTGTTTTGCTAATGCTGATACAACGCAATTATTTGGAATCTTGATCTGAGTGCTTTGACCGCCTACAGTTCAAGCTCAAATCGCTTGGCTTATTTTGATGGCGCGACGTCAGGTCCGTATCCCGTGGGCGGCCGCCATTATGGGCGTCGCCCGTCGGGCTGACAGTGGCGGCCAAGATAAGTATTTGGTATTGTGGCGTTGATGTTGTTTGTGCTGCTGGTCGGCATGATAGGAATACGGCAGCGGTCGCGGGTCGTTGGCTGCGTTTGGTCGGTGGTGATGGTGGGTACGCCGAAAAGGTTGAATGGATGGCGAATCTGGGCAATATGTTGCACGGGTAAGATGGCTTCACATTGTTTGTTCGGCGGGGCATATTGCGATGGTTATTGTGCACCGTATGGTGGCAAAATAATGTGTTGGCAGAGGTTACCGCCGTTCGTAGCCCGTCGCCCTGAGCGTGAAGGCCCTGAAACCGGATCGGATTTTCAGATTTGCCTTGTGATTTTTCTGCTATTGAGATTCATATTATTACCTGGCTGGACGTGAACCAAAACCTGGCGGGCTTATCAGTCTTCCAGGTTTTTTCCGCATCAGCCCGCAGCCCACGGTTACTGAGAGGGCTCGAGGCGCGACCGGGCCTTGCCCCAGCGAATCGTAAACTGCTGAGGCGCAGAAGCTGACCTGGAGTTGTCGAGGCGCAAAGCCGGATAAAGCCAGGCACGGCCTGACGGCGAGCGTTGCGCTTTATGCAGGTGAGTGGCGAGTGCCCAGTCCCTGCTGTGGATCTGAAGGGATGAGACGTACAGCGCGTCCAGCTGCGCCTCTCTCAAATCAAGCTGGAAAAGTCCTTTCGATGCCGCCCTCGATTCTGGCTACCCGCAGTTCCCGCTTTCGATCGACAGGGTCGGGATAGCTTTCGGAGCCAGCAGTCGCGCTACGCTTCCAGTACCACGGGATCGCAGCCGTGGCGGCAGGTGTATTGCACGGCATATTCGTGAACATGATAAATGTCGTCGCAGTCGGCAGGCCAGCCGCTCGAACGCAGAAGGGTCAGGGATTGGCCATGATGTTTCCTGTGTATTTCAGTGCCTTCAGACGGCCTTAGAATATGGGAAATGGAGCACGAACCGTTCGGAAAAGCCGCAGCGAGCTGTTTACACATCGGCGGCACTGATTTTTCAGCACGGCCCGCTGGCGGTTTTAGGCCGTCTGAAAAGATTTACAAAGCACAGTGCAGTTTTGAGCCGGCGGCAAATGCGTCGCCCGGCATCGGCGGACAAACGGTAAATGCCCATCGGCGGCCTCTCCGCGCTGTGCTCCCGTGGCGCAGGTGCAGGTGCGCATTCGACGGCTTTCGGCAACGGCAGCTCAATCTGGTTCGCCGCCGTCTTCCGCCAACACGCCGTCGCCCAAAACTATTCGCCGGCAGCGTGAGCGTAGCAGCCTGGTGTCCGCGGGTGGCAGATCGCGTCGCATACCGCGTACCTGTTGCTGGAACTGGTTCGCGGCGCAGGCATCCAGCGTATGATGAAGCCGGAATTGTGCGGGCGCGGGAGCGATCGACGACCACCTGGCGCGTGTCGCCGACGATTTCGAATATTTCCATGCCAATACGCCGACATAATCCACCTCGTCCGCCAAGCGTTAAGTGACGCACCAAGCCGCGCCTGTTGCTGCGTACTGCTCGGCACTCAGCCGCGCAGGAACGATGGAGCGCGAGCGACGCTGCTTTCGTGGGATGTTTGTAGCAGGTCGAAGGTTTGCACGTTTTCATCGTTCAGACGGTGCATACGATACCGGAAACCCGCCTGCGCAATCCACCATTTTTCCAACGCAATCCACGCCGCCGTGTTCGGCAAACGCGGCTTTTGAGTTTCGTCCACCGCTTTTAACGCGGATTTGACCTCGCCGTCGCAGCCCAACGCAGCTGTTTTCAGTGATGCCGGGGCAAACTGCGCGCTTCTTCGCTGATGTCGTCTGAACGGCAAAACCGCTCGATGCGCCGGCGCGGTTTTCAATCCGCTTTGGCGTATCCACGCCTCCTGAATACGGTTTTGCGCGCGATGGTAGTACGCAGCCGCCGCTGAAAACAAGCTGGTATGTTTTGCCAGAAAGCGCATCGCGTCGGCACTGACCGTTTTCAAATTCAGTGAGGTTCGCTGCCGCGTTATTTGCCAAACTCGTCCAAAGCGGCTTGGTCAGCCAAAACGGCGCGCGGCACAAATGGGAGGCAGGCTCGGCAACAAAATCGGCCGCAGGCGCGCTGGGATCGGGTCGAGGAAATCTGGTGCCGCCAGAAGCCTTATGGCCTTTGGCGGCAACGGTAAACATTTTCGTTTACTCGAGGTCGCCACACCGAGGATGCCGAGTTTTCATGACTGGCGGAGGATGGGGGATTTTGTTCACAGCGTTTTTATCTGTCTGGTGTTCTGCTGTTTATTTTGAGGTCATCTGCAAACCGGTCAATCCGTCATTCGCGCAGGCGGAATCCAGAAGATAAACACCCCGCAATGTTTAAAAGATTCCTGAACCTAAGAGTTTTCGATTTCCGCTCGCGCGGGACGACGAAATTTAAGCGATGACTAGCTAATTTACACATGCGACGGAAAATGATGGTTATTTAATACTCTCAAAACCATAAATCCTTCTGCCAACTCGATTTTCTCTTCAATAAGCGCGCAGCTCCATTGCCGATTCCAGACGCCAATTGTTTTTCCCTGGCAATGGCGCGTAGTTCCATTGAGGAATGCAGTTCGTACCAAACCAACATGGTTATATGCGATGCTGGATTGTCAAAATCCTTGCGCCAAATGTTCCTTTGGCATGCTGGTAAACACGTTGCAGATTGGATGTTACACCGATATACAGCGGTTCCGTACGTGGGCTAAAAGTATATAAACGGCAGGTATGCATCATGTTTCTGCACTTTAATCCGTCATTCCTGCACAGGCGGGAATCCAGGCCCCCAAACCTTTTAGAAATATTTAGAGACTTCCTACAATTTTAAATTTTCTGGACTCCCCGCCTACGCGGGAATGACGCAGTAAAGGTAGTCAGCTGCTCTAATCAAACGATTGCTGCTTATTGTTTGATTTTCAGACGGCCTGTTGATTCCTGGGCGTCGTCTGAAAGCACCCAAGCCCGGCCTATCCAACCTCTTCCTGACACCATTTGCGCCGCCCGAACCATACGGCGCGGGCTTTGGTTCCGCGTTTCCTGCCATTCGAGTGTTGGATCGGAGTCGGCGACGATGCCTTCCGCGCCACTTTTGACGCATAGCGTGTTGTCACCACGGCGGTGCGGATGCGATCGCCAAGTCCATGTCGTTGTTGAAGCCCTCATACGCCGTGACGGCGCCGCTCGTAGACGCCGCGTTTGCCGGGTTCTCGACCCCTTCGGATGATTTCACGGCGGCGGACTCGGGTGCACCCGGAGAGTGTGCCGGTGGGGAACGTGGCGGCGAGGATGTCCATGTTGGTAACGCCCTTCAGACGGCTCGACGTTGGAAACGATGCGCATCACATGGGAGTATTTTTCAATCACCATTTTGTCGGTTACTTTGACTTCGCCCGTTTTCAAGAGCGCGTGCCGATGATCAGGCAGTGTCCAAATCGATACATGACGCAGTCTGGCGATTTCTTTGGCGTCGCTTAATAAGTCTCGGTTCTCGCTGGCAAGCGATCTTCGGCGGGGGTTTTGCCGCGCAGGCGCGTACCGGCGATGGGCGGATCGATGACGCTGTTGCCCGCGGCGTGACGAGGATTTCGGCGCGAGGAACCGACGATGCGGGAAATCGCCGGAAATCGTAGTAAAAGAGGTAAGGCGAAGTTGGTTGAGCGTGCGCAGGGCGCGGTAGAGGGCGAGAGCGGCTGCCGCGTGCATCCATGCTCGCGCGCTGGCTGGGGACGACCTGCATGCAGTCGCCTGCGAAGATGTAGTCTCGATTTTGTCGACTGCATGGCTTTGAACGGTGGTTTCTTCGCCGAATTCGTTGCGGACGGCCGGCGTGCGCCGTTTGCAGCGCGAGCGGGATGGCGCAGCTGGCGCAACTGGGTGCGGATGTCTTCGAGGCGTTCGCGGGCGCGTTCGGTAGCCGTCGGGCCGCGAGATCGGCGTAAACAATGAGGCAGGATTTACCGGCTCACCATTTGTCGATAACCGCCGACCTGGAGACAGCATCAGCAAGATACATGGGCGTACTGGAGCGGGCTTCCGGTTTTGGCGGTAAGTCATCAGGCGGTGGGCGAAGTGTTCGAAATTGTAGGCGGTTTCGTAACCGAAGAAGCCGGATTTCAATCTGCATGGTAAAGCGCGGCAAGACTTTGGGATTTCGCGTTTTAGCGGTTGTGGAAGGCTTCGACAAAGCGGCAGCGGATCGCCGTCGTGTTGCTCGGACGATTTCGCCGTTTTGATAAACATCAACGTGCTTAAGCCGCTGGCTTTGAGATAGTGGGCTGTCAAAGGTAGCCGGATAAAGGAATCAGGGCTGAAACGTTCGCTCGCCGACAACGGATTCGGAGCAGGTAGGTATAGCGGCTGGCGAGTCGGAGATAGAGTGGAAAGTGCGCATCCAAGTCGGCAAGCGAGTTCTTGCACGAGCCGGGATGCGGTTGCAGCTCTCGCGGCTTGGGCTTGATATTCTTGTTTGTTGACTCGCGTTTCACGCTGGAAGCGTGATGTTTGCAGACGGCCCGGCGATACAGTGCGGACGAAACCCGACTATGGCTTCAGCGTGGTGGCTTGGCAGCTACGTTTTGCTATCCGAACCGGCTTTGATTGGCAGCCGGGTATCAAAGTCAAGCGCGGTTATCTGTTCAACGTGCAATGGATGTTATGTGAAGAGTATAACAGTCGGTCGCTTGGTGGCAGGAAATGAGGCCGTTCGAGCGAAAAGCGCCGTCTGAAAACGGATGCAGTTCCTTTTTCAGACGGCCTCGTATACGGCCGGGCAGTTTTAGACGGACGGCTTCTTTTCTCTGACGCGGGCTGATGTGCTCGATGGCTGAGGCCGAATAGCAGCGAGCAGCGAGCTGGCGACGAGTACGGAAGAATAAACGCCGAAGACGATGCCGATGGTCAGTGCCACGTGGAGAAACCGTGCAGTGCCGCACCGCCGAACAGAAGCAGAGAAACAAACGATAGCTCGGTAGAGCCGGTAAGATGACGGTACGGCCTGGCGGTAGGCAGTAATGGCGTTGTCGACGACTCCAGTGCGTACCGTGTGGTTACGCATCGCGCCTTGCGGACGCTTTTCGCGGACACGCTCAAACACGACCACCTGATCTGTGTCGGCATGCCAACACCGCCAGTGCACGCCCGCCATTGCGTTCATTGGGAAAATCACTGGAAGAGGGCGAAACAGCTGTGGAGGATGGAGTGACGACATCGTGCATGTTGGCGATGATGGCCGAGACGGCGAAGCGCCATCTCGAAACGCATTGACAGGTAGATGATGATGCCGACGCCACCACCATGCCCAATGCAATCAGGCTGTTATGCACCAATCCTCGATCGCCGACTTAGCGGGCCGATGACTCGCACTCTGGCGCAGTTTGGGCCGAGTGCATCCTGCTTTCAGGACGTCCGCGGTTTGCTGGAGCTGAGCAGGATGTGGTGCCTCGCTGAAGCGGCAGGCGGATCACGCGTGCCGGCTGGGTTCCCGCAGGCCTGAACCTCACTTTCGCCCCAGTTGCAGGCCGTTTAGGCTATCGCGCACTTTATCGACTTCCGCGGCTTTGCGCGCGTATTCGACCTATAACCGTGCCGCCGGTGATTCCACCGAATAGTTCCAGGCCTTTTGTTGCAAGCGAGTCACGGTGCGCAAGTATGAAGGTGGCACAACGAGATGAATGTCGTCGCCAGCCGCTGTATTTCATGCACCGGATATCGCGTTTGAACGGGAACAGTCTCCATGGTTACTCCTTATCCGCCAGCGCCACGGCTGGCTTGATATCGCCGATGGAGATGCTTTGCAGTTTGCGCTTGCGTCCGTACCACAGTTAATGTGGAATATATTGGGCGTCGACGACCGACGAGAACATCGAGGTCAGAATGCCTAGGCAGTGCACCACGGCAAAGCGCTGCGCACCGGGCCGGAACCGAACAGCAGCAGGGCGATGCCGGCAATCAGTGAGGTGATGTTGGAATCGACAATGGTGTCCCAAGCATGTTTGTAGCTCAAAGATTGGTGGCTCAGAGCGGCACTGTCGCGTTTTCGTGATACGTTGC
>BNJV01001591.1_pt1 | contig 77032 bp, 115 predicted proteins | sample 8540591 | NCBI WGS metagenome assembly BNJV01 (sample SAMD00202457, study PRJDB9452) | human saliva metagenome | host: Homo sapiens | reverse complement strand
AATCTCTTTCAAAGCATGTTCTTTATTTGCATTATCTTTTAAAAGAAACAAATAAGGGTATCCGCTTTCTTTTTTTGTGTTTGAGAAATTTTTTTACAAGAAGTTCTCTTGCATTTATTTTTTTTCTTTTTTTAACATTTGGATTATCAACTAATTTTTTTCGTACATTTTCGTTCATATCCATTTCGTCCAAGTATTGTCCGTATTCTAGAAAATACTGTGTGTGGATTAAATGTATAGCAAACTTCATCTTCCATTGCTAACTGCATAAATTTGTCTGGAACGATAACTCCAATTGATAGTGATTTTATTCTAATTTTTTCATCGACATTTATTTTTTTACTGTCTAAAAATTCGTTAATGTCTGAGTGAAAAACATTCAAGTAAACTGCCCCAGCTCCAGCTCTTTGTCCCAATTGATTTGCATAAGAAAAAATATCTTCTAAAATTTTCATAATTGGTAAAACTCCAGAGGCCCTACCTTCTACACCTTTTATAGCTTCACCTCTTGCTCTAATTTTAGACAAGTTAATCGCAACTCCTCCACCAATCGAAGACAATTTCATAGATGAGTCAAAAATATATCCAATTCCACTCAAATTATCTCCCATTTCATCTAGAAAGCACGAAACAAGTTCTCCTGATCTTTTTTTCCCAGAATTTAAAAAAGTAGGAGTAGCTGGTTGATATTCTTGATTTATTAACATCAAAGCATATTCTTTTGCCTTCTCAAAGTTTCCCTGTGCCAAATACAATGAAACAGCCGAAATTCTATCCTCATATCTCTCTAAAAATTTCTCTCCAGTATCATCCATCAACGCATAACTTTGATAAAATTTAGAAGCACTCATAAATGAAGCGAATCTAAATTTCTTATCATAAACCATTTTAAAAAGCTCTTTAATTTCATCATGACTATACATTTGATAAAAAAATCGATATAATAGTCATTTTTTTATTAAATATCTCATTTTTTTCTTCTAAATTATGAAAAAAATACTGTATTTTTTTTATTTACATAATCTACAAAAATATGAATAAACTGCTTCTTTATCCTTTTTCAAGCTGAAAAATCTTCACCTTTTTTTAACCATTATTTCATTATTTAAGTATATCCACTTTTTAGCTCTGTTATCAACCATTTTTTTCATCTCCTATTTATTATTTATAATTATTTTTCCAGATAATTTATATAATTTTTCCACTTCCGTATTAGTTCCCGACAATTCAAATTTCATTAAAACTGGAATTCCATATTTTTTTCCTGAATTTTTATCAGCCGCCACTGCAAAAAAATACTCCCCAGTTTCTATTTCCGCTGGAACTTACTGATTTTATCAATTTTGCTATTATTTTCATTTTCCAAAAATTTATCTGTCGTTTCTGGAACTTCTCCAATTTTTTTGTTGTAAATGTCAAAAAAATGCCCTTCATTTTCAATTTTCATATTTTGGATCTATTTTTAATAAAATGCCAATCTGGACGTTGTCTTTCCATTTTTTTACAAATCTTTGGACATTTCCTGTTTTTTTGAATCGTAATATATATACATTGATTTCACCTTACTTTTTTTCATTTTTTTGATGAATTTCCTGATTTTTTTGTAGAAAAATATACTCAAAACTGAATATTTTAATAAAAAAATTGTTTTTGAGTAGTATTATTAATTAATTTAAATTGTATTATTAACTCAGATTATTTTTTTAATCACATCATTGAAATAATTTCATTAATTTCTTCAGGCTTGAATCCAATTGTTCTTTTTCACTTCTTCATTTTCTTCAAATAAAATTACTGTTGGAACACTTCTCACTCTGTATTTTTACAGCCAATTCCGGATTATCAAAGGGATTTATTCTTTCATATTCTACGCCTTTTTTTTATCTAATAAGTCCGACACCATTGCACATGGATTACAGTCATTTTTTTCAAATTTCACTAATTTTTTTCATTCTCTTTTCTCCTTTAAATTTATATATTTTTTTCATTTTATTATACAAAAAAACACAATATGTTGTGTTTATTTTTGATTTTTACCGTATATGTAGTGTATCTTATTTTTTTGAAAATTTTTTTCAATAAGATTATTTTTTTAATTTTTGATTAAAGAGTTTTCTAAGTTGATAAATAAAAGGGATTTATTAATTATATATTTTTATATATGGAAAAATGATTATTTATTATTATTTCTAAAGATATAGGAAAAAAATGATGATTGGAGATGAAATAATAAAAAAATATAAATTTATGAAAAAAATAAAAATTAATTTCTATATACACACAGATTTTTTTTATGATAGAATAAAGTAATATAAATTTACTTACAGGAGTTGAGCAAATTATGGAAAAATAAATATAAAAAAATTCATATAATTTATTACAAAATGATCTAAAAAAATAAAAATACTAATGCTGGATGGAGCAATGGGAACAATGATTCAGCGAGAAAAATCTGACTGCTGATGACTTTGGCGGAGAAAAAAATATGAAGGATGTAATGATTATCTTGTGCTGAAAAGACCTGATATTATTAAGAATATTCATAAAAAATATCTGGAAGCTGGAAGTGATATTATTGAAACTAACAGTTTTGGAGCTTTAGAAATTGTATTAAAGGACTATGACTTGGAAGACAAAGTTTTTGAAATGAAATAAAAGGGCTGCAGAACTTGTAAATGAAGCTATTGCAGAATATAGAAGTGAACATCCTGAAGTTACACGAAATCTTTATGTTGCAGGAGCTCTAGGGCCTTCTAACAAGTCAATCAGTGTTACTGGCGGAGTTACCTTTGAAGAACTTATTAATAATTATTATACCGCTGTTTCAGGGCTTCTGGCTGGTGGAGTTGACTTGATTCTATTTGAAACGATCCAAGATACAAGAAACTTGAAAGCAGCTTATTTGGGGCTTAAAAAGGCTATGGAAGAAAATTATACTGTTCCGTTAATGCTGTCATTTACGATTGAAAGTACAGGAACTACGCTTGCAGGGCAAACTGCAGATGCCTTTTATTATGCTGTAAATCACATGAATCCATTTTCTGTTGGACTAAATTGTGCAACTGGACCTGAATTTATGACTCAGTTTTTAAAAACATTGAATAATATTTCAAATACTTATATTTCAGTTTATCCAAATGCAGGATTGCCTAATGAAGACGGGGAATATGAGGAAACTCCAGACACATTGTCAGCTAAAATTGAGCCGTTTTTCCAAAACCATTATTTAAATATTGTTGGTGGATGCTGCGGAACTACGCCTGAACACATTCAAAGAATTAAGGAAAAAAGTATAAATTATGAGCCAAGAGTTATTGATAAAAATAAGGATTTTAACGATGTTTCTGGATTAATAGCCTTGGAAACACCAAAAGATCGTCCAGTTTATGTAGGAGAACGTACAAATGTAATTGGTTCACGTATTTTCAAAAATTTAATTGCTGATGAAAAATTTGATGAGGCGACTGAAGTTGCCAGGCTTCAAATTAAAGGGCGAGCAGATGTAATTGATATTTGTCTTGCGAATCCTGATAGAGATGAGATTGCCGATATGAAGTCATTTTTGGATAAAGTGGCAAAATTTGCAAAAATTCCGCTTATGATTGACTCGACAGATATAAATGTCGTTAAGGAAGGGCTTACTTACTTGCAGGGAAAAGGAATTATAAATTCGATTAACCTTGAGGATGGAGAAAAGAAATTTGCTGATATGGCAAAAGTTATTAAGGATTTTGGGGCTTCTGTTGTTGTTGGACTAATTGATGAGGAAGGTATGGCTGTTTCTGTTGAGAAAAAATTGAAAGTTGCCAGAAGAAGTTATGAACTGCTTACAAAAAAATATGGGATTGATGAAAGGGATATAATTTTTGACACATTAGTCTTCCCAGTTGCAACAGGAGACCAGAAAGTATATCGGTTCTGCTACAGCAACAATTGAGGCAATTACGTCAAATTAAAAGCTGAAATGCCAAATGTAAAGACAATTCTTGGGAGTGAGTAACATTTCATTTGGACTGCCGATTGCTGGAAGGGAAGTTTTAAATACTTATTATATGCAAAAGGCTTATGAGGCTGGACTTGATTATGCAATTATAAATACAGAAAAAGTTATTCCGATGAATGAAATTTCAGATGAAGAAAAAGAACTGTCAGAAAACATTTTATTTCATACAAATGATGAAAATGTATCAAAATTTGCAAATTTCTATCGTGAAAAAAAGGCTGTAAAAAAAGTTGCTGATACAAGTAACCTAACTACTGAAGAAAAAGTTGCAAACTTGGTTGTAGAAGGAAGTAAAAAGGACTTGACAATTTTACTGGATGAATTATTGAAAAAATATTCACCAATTGAAATTATAAACGGGCCTTTAATGACTGGAATGGATGAAGTCGGAAGATTATTTAACAACAATGACTTAATCGTTGCTGAAGTTCTGCAAAGTGCTGAAGTTATGAAGGCTTCTGTTTCACATCTGGAACAATTTATGAAAAAAGATGAGTCATCTGTAAAAGGAAAAGTAGTTATGGCAACTGTAAAAGGGGATGTCCACGACATTGGAAAAAATCTGGTTGGAATAATTATTGGAAATAACGGTTATGAAGTAATTGACCTTGGAATCAATGCTTCTGCAGAAAAAATCCGTGAAGCAATTATCGAACATAAAGCTGATTTTCTCGGGCTTTCTGGACTTCTTGTAAAATCTGCCACAGAAATGGTAAATACTATGGAAGTTCTGCGTGAAGCTGGAATTGATATTCCGATATTTGTGGGAGGTGCTGCACTTACAGAAAAATTTACTGTAAACAAAATTGAGCCTGCCTATAAAAATAATATTGTAATTTACTCAAGAGATGCAATGACTGCACTTTCTGATTTAAATAAAATGATTGATGAGAAAAAATTTGAAGAATTTAAGGAACACTTGCAAAAACGTAGAGAATTAGTAACAATTAAAGATGCGAAAAAACTTGAACAGCTGAAGGTTAAACCGACAGTAAGTGATATTAAAGATGCTGATGGAACATTCGACTTTTCAAAAAGTTGAACTGCCAAAATATAACTTTGAAAAAAATTTACAAGCCGCAAACTTTGAATAAGCAAATTTTAACAAATATAAAAGGCAAAGGATGTATTTCCATTTGTAAACTTGCAAATGCTTATTGGAAAACATCTTGGAATGAAATGGATTGTAAATAATTTGATTGAAAAACAAGATCCTAGAACAATAAAACTATACAATGAAATTTTAGACATTGTCGAAAATGGCGATGAATACTTTGATATAAAGGCTATTTATAAATTTTTCCCTGCACGTAGAAAAGCTGGAAAAAGAAAAGATGACTTTAAAATTGAAATTCTATCAGATGATTTGTCAACAGTTTTGGAAACTTTTGATTTTCCAAGACAAAAATATGGACAATATTTATCGCTAAATGATTATGTAAGTCCAGAAGGAATCGACTACATCGGATTTTTTGTCGCAACTGCTGGAGAAAAATCAAGACTTGTTTCCAATGAATTAAAGGAAAAAGGCGAATTTTACAGAGGGCATATTGTAAATTCTATTGGACTGGAGCTTGCCGAAGCAACATCTGAATATATTCACAAAATGATGCGTCAAGATGTTGGAATCATTGACAAAAATATCTCCCTAAACGAGATTTTAAATGCCCAATATCAAGGAAACCGTTATTCTTTCGGCTATCCAGCCTGCCCAGACTTAAGCGACCAAAGAAAACTGTTTAATTTATTGAAACCAGAAAGATATGGAATTACATTGACGGAAGAATTTATGATGTACCCGGAAGCGACAGTAAGCGCAATTGTATTCTCGCAACCGTTCTGTAAATATTTTAATATGTAAAATTTTGTAAGTGAAGTGTATTACTTTAAAAGTTGTAATGCACTTTTCTTATGAAATAGATTCCCATTAGATCAATAGATTTATATAACCTCTACTTTAACAAGGGGTCTTTGAACTCCTTGTAAATAAAAAAATAAATTAAAAAAATTAGGATGATAAAATCAATCATCCTAATAAAAATCCATCGTATTTTTTTTAAATAATTATCTTTTTTTATTATTTTTTTTCTTTTTGCAGTCTTGCTTTTTTCTTTTACTTCTTTCTTTTTTTCTTTTTCTGAATCTTTCTTATCCACAAAAAAACAATCTTTTTCACATCATCATACGTTTTTGCAAAATAAAATTTCATCTGATCTGCAATTTCCTTTGGAAGTTCCTCTGTATCAACTTTATTATCAAAAGGAAGCACAACATCTCTTATTCCAACTCTATGAGCTCCGATTACCTTTTCCTTAATTCCGCCAACTGCCAGAACCTCTCCAGTAATCGTAATTTCCCCAGTCATTGCCACATCTTGTCTAACTTCCTTATTAGTCAATACTGAAATTATTGCTGTTGTAATTGTTATTCCTGCTGATGGTCCGTCTTTTCGGCACTGCTCCTTCAGGAAAATGTAAATGAACATCTGTTGTTTCATTGAACTTTTCTTTTATTCCAAGTTCATTTTTTATGTGCCGTACATAAGAATATGCCACTCTAGCTGATTCCTTCATTACATCTCCCAGCTTTCCCAGTAAGCTGAAGCACACCTTTCCCTTCCATTTTTACCGCCTGCACTTCCAGAGTTGTTCCTCCAACCGCTGTCCATGCAAGTCCATTTACAACACCGATTTTACCTTCTTTTTCTTTAATTTTATCAATTCTGAAATTTGGCATTTCCCAAATATTTTTTGACTTTTGCTTCAGAAACAGAGATTTTCTTGCTGTCAGATTTTGATAAAAGTATTTCCTTTGCTATTTTTCTAAATAATTTACCAATTTCTCTTCGTAAATTTCTAACTCCAGCTTCTCTTGTGTACTCGTTTATAATTTTCATGACTGCTTTATCAGAAAATGAAATTTTAAAGTTCTTTTAATCCATTTTTCTTCCTGTGTTTGAGGAATTAAATATTTTTTTAGCAATATTTAATTTTTTTCAAATTCTGTGTATGATTCGATTGAAATAATTTCCATTCTATCACGAAGCGGTCCTGGAATTCCGCCCAAATCATTTGCTGTACAAATAAAGAACACATTTGACAAGTCAAAAGTATGATCAATGTAATGGTCTTCAAATGAATTATTTTGTGCAGGATCTAATACTTCCAGCATTGCTGAAGCAGGATCTCCTCTAAAGTCAGAAGCCATTTTATCAATTTCATCAAACAGCATTACAGGGTTATTCACTCCAACCTGTTTCAATGAATTTATAATTCTTCCAGGCATTGCTCCTACATAAGTTCTTCTATGTCCACGAATTTCAGCCTCATCTCTTACTCCACCAAGCGAAATTCTTGTAAATTTTCTGTTCATTGCACGGGCTACCGAATGTGCAAGTGATGTTTTACCCACACCTGGAGGCCCTACAAGACAGATAATCGAACCTTTTAATGTATTGTTTAATTTTTTTATTGCCAAAAATTCTAAAATTCTTTCTTTTACTTCTTCCAATCCGTAATGATCCTCATTCAGAATTTTTTCAGCTTTCTTTATGTCAATTTCATCGTTAGTAGAAACTTCCCAAGCAATTCAAGCACAGTTTCAATATATGTTCTAATTACTGAAGATTCTGCAGAAAAATCAGGCATTTTCTTCATTCTTGAAAGCTCTTTCACCAATTTATCCTTCAAATCCTGAGGAATTTTAGCATCCTTTACTCTTTGATCAAGTTCTTCCAATTCCTCATCAGAATCCGTTCCTTCTCCCATTTCTTCACGCATTACCTTTAATTTTTTTCACGTAAATAATAGTTTTTCTGAACTTCTGCCATCTGTTCCTTCACACGATTTTCAATTTCTCTTTCAAGCATAAAGATTTCAATTTCTCTTTCAAGTATGCTTAAAATCTTATAGGCTCTCTCTTCCACATCCAGCGTTTCAAGCAGCCCTTGCTTTACATCTGTAGCAATCATAAGATTAGTGCAGATCAAATCAAAAACTTTGTCAATGCTGCTAATTTCCTTTATATTATAAATAATATCAGGCAACACTTTATTAGTTTTCTTTGCATATTTTGAAAATTCATCAATAACTTTACGCTTCAAAGCCTCAGCTTTACTTTCATCAATTGGCTTTGAAAAGATTTCTTCATATTCAGCATAAATAATGCCATTTTCATCTTTTGAAAACTGATTGATAAGAACTCTATGCTTTAGCTTCAACTAGCACTTTTACATTTCCATTTGGCATTTTTACTGTTTGTATAATGTGAACTAAAACTCCAGTTTCATACACATCTTCTGGAAATTTCGGCTCTTCTATATTCGCATCCTTTTGCGACGTAAGAATCAGCTTATTATCAAATCTTGCAACTGCTTCTTCAAGACTTTTCAGGCTTGACTGCCTTCCGATAAAAATCGGAGTTACAACGCCTGGAAATACAACTAATTCTCTTGTAGCTATAAACGGTTTATTTTGCATAATTTCTCCTTTCATATTTTATACTAAATCTAGATTTCTTTTAAATTATAATAAATACAATTCATATTCAATAATTTATGTTTTCTGTATATTTTTTTAAATAATTTAAATAATTTTACTATTCAACAATTACTTTATCCTTATCTGTAACAGCTTCCTTCGTAATTATCACTTTCTTAACATTGTCTTTTGATGGAATTTCATACATCAAGTCAGTCATAACGCTTTCAATAATTGAACGAAGCCCTCTCGCTCCAATTTTTCTCTTAAGTGCCAGCTGTGCAATCTCAACAATCGCATCCTTATCAAATTCCAAATCCACATTTTCCATCTCAAAATATTTTTTATATTGTTTAACAAGCGAATTTTTAGGCTCTGTCAATATTTTTATCATAGCCTCTTCATCAAGCCCATGAAGCGCTGTAATTACAGGCAGCCGTCCAATTAACTCTGGAATTAACCCAAATTTTATCAAATCTTCAGGCAATACATTTTCAAACAAAGTCAAGTCATCCAATTTAGTTTTATTTGTTTCCAGCCCAAATCCAACCCTCTTTTTCATTAACTCTATCTTTAACTTTTGCTTCCAGCCCTTCAAATGCTCCACCAACAATAAATAAAATATCCTTCGTATTAATTTCAATCATTTCCTGATTTGGATGTTTTCTCCCACCTTGAGGCGGCACACTCGCAACAGTCCCTTCAATAATTTTAAGCAGTGCCTGCTGAACTCCTTCTCCAGAAACATCCCTTGTAATTGACATATTTTCCGACTTTCTCGCAATTTTATCAATTTCATCAATATAAATAATCCCATGTTCTGCTGTTTCAATATCATAATCTGCAGCCTTTATCAACTTCAAAAGCACATTTTCCACATCATCCCCAACATATCCAGCTTCCGTCAATGTTGTCGCATCTGCAATCGCCAAAGGTACATTCAATGTTTTTGCTAATGTCTGTGCAAGCAAAGTTTTTCCCACTTCCAGTAGGCCCTACCAACAGCACATTAGATTTTTGAAGCTCCACATCATCATCTGTTTTTTTCTGCTGTTTATGCGTTATTCTCTTAAAATGATTATAAACCGCCACAGATAAAACTTTTTTAGGCTGTTCCTGTCCGATAATATATTCATCAAGTTTAGCCTTTATTTCCTTAGGCTTTAACAACGTAATTTCCCTATTCTGCTCATTTTTATCATATTCTCTAAAACTGTCCAATAACTCCGCACTGTCTTCTATACACTCATTACAAATAAATACATCATCCTCTTCTGGACTCTGTACCAGTCTTTCCACTTCATCTTCTTCTCTTCCACAAAATGAACAGTAATTTTTTTTCTTTGCCAATATTTTTCACCTCGTTTTTTCTACAATTTAAATCATAAATAATTACAATATTTTATCAATTAATCCATAATTTACAGCTTCTTCTGGTGACATAAAATTATCTCTTTCAGTATCCGCATAAATTTCTTCTACTGATTTTCCAGTTGCTTCTGATAAAATTTTACTTGTAATTTCCTTCATTCTTTCAATTTCTTTTGCTTGAATCTGAATATCTGTCGCTTGCCCTCTCGCTCCACCTAATGGCTGATGAATCATTATTCTTGAATTTGGCAACGAATATCTTTTCCCTTTAGCTCCTGCTGCTAATAATACCGCTCCCATACTTGCCGCCTGACCTACACAAACTGTAGATACATCACTTTTAATATGACGCATTGTATCATAAATCGCAAGTCCAGCTGTAATTACTCCACCTGGGCTATTTATATACATAACAATATCCTTTTCATTATCCTGCGCATCCAGGAACAGCAGCTGTGCAACAATCGCATTTGCCATCCCATCTTCAACTTCTCCGCTTACAAAAATTATTCTATCCTTCAAAAGTCTTGAATAAATATCATAGCTTCTTTCCCCACGTCCATCATTTTCAATAACTACTGGACTATATACTGACATATTATTTCCTCCTCTTTCTGTCAATTTTTTTCTTTCATTTTCTTGTTTTTTTATTCTTTCTCATTTTTACTATCAAATAGAGAAAAAAAGAATTTCGCAATAAACTATTTTATCACAAAAATTCTTCTAAAAATCAAAATATTCTTTTTCAATTCACAATTTTTTTCAAAAAAATTACTATTTAACTTTTTGCTTCATTTACTAATAAATCAATTGTTTTTTTTGATTTACTAATCTATAATTTGTTTCATCAATGAATCTTTCATAATTTCCATTTTTTCTTACATCAGCAATTAATGCATCCTTTTCAAGTCCATACATTGCAGCTAAAGTTTCGATTTCTTTTGCTACTTCTTCATCAGTTGCTTTAATTTCTTCAGCTTTTGCAATTTCAGCCAGCACTAATTCTGTTTTCACAGCTTTTTCAGCATTTTCCTTTGCATTTTCCCTCATTGAATCCATTGTTTGTCCAGTCATTTGGAAATATTGATTCAAGTTAATTCCTTGCATTTGCAATTGTTGCGCAAATCTGTTGATTTGATAATCAATTTCCCTTTGAACTAATGCTTCTGGAATTTCAACTTCTGTTGCACTTACTACAGCATCTACAACTTTGTTCTTAAATTCATTTTCAGCTCTTGTTTCTTCTCTTTTTGTAATATTTTCTCTAGTTTTAGCATACATATCTTCAACTGAATCAAATCCTAATTCTTTTGCCAAGTCATCATTTAATTCAGCTTCTTCTTTTCTCTTGATTGAGTTTACTTTTACTTTAAATAAAGCTGGTTTTCCAGACAAGTTTGCAGCTCCATAATTTTCAGGGAAAGTAACGTTTACATCAAACTCATCCCCTTTTTTGTGTCCTGCAATTTGATCTTCAAAAGTGTCAATAAAGCTGTGAGAACCTAATGTCAAGTCATATCCTTCGGCTTTTCCTCCATCAAAGGCTTCCCCATCTATAAATCCTTCAAAGTTAATGTTTACAACATCATCATTTTTAGCTTCTTCATCTTCTGCAATTTCTTTTAATTTTGCAGCGCTTTCTCTTAATCTTTCAATTTCTTCATTTACAGTTTCATCTGTAACTTCCACATTTTCCTTTTCTACTTCCACACCTTTATATTGTCCTAATTCAAATGCAGGTAATACAGGAATTGTAAATACAACTTCCACTTTATCATCATTATTTTCATATTTTTTTCAAGTTTAATATCAGCAATTGGTTTTAATTCATTTTCTGCAACTGCTTTTCTATATTCATCAGAAATAATATGATTTAGGATTTCCCTTCAATTTCCTTTTTTTGAATTTACTTTCAATAACTTTTTGCAGGTACATGTCCTGGACGGAATCCATCAACTTTTTGCATCTTTAAAAATGTACTAAAACGTGATCTTTTTAAGTGTTTTAATTCTTCTCCTTCCCTAACTGCTGATACTTCATAAGTTGTTTCATTTAATTTTTTTACTGCCATTTCTTTAATTCCTCCTAAAATTTTTTTGTTATATATAATTTATATTAATTAACTTTAATTATTTAAAAATCCTTTATTTTTCAACTCGATAAACAAATCTGAATGAACAGACTTAAATATCGGAGTATAAACTATTTTTAAACTTTTTCTTATAAAAAAATTATTTGTTTTTTTAATTTATGTCCTAAATTGTATCCAATTACCGATATAATACGGTTATTTTTTTTAACAAATCCCTTAAAATGCCGATTATTTATCCCAAACTTTGTCAAATTCAAAAAACTCACATCAGCATCCATAAAGTTAGGCTCTTGATTATCCAGCCCAAACGGTGAAAGCCTATTTATATCATGAAGTCTTCTCTTATTCAAATTTTCAATATTCAGCCAAGCATCAATATAAAGCACTTTTTGAACATTCTCTCTATTTTTTCTGGCAAGCTTATTTCGCAAATGCCTTTCTATTTCACCCAAATATTTTTCAGATACAAGAAATCCTGCCGCCAAATCATGCCCTCCAAACCGCTCCAGCTTATCTGAAACACTTTTTAAAATATCAAAAATATTAATTCCTTCAATGCTTCTGCAAGATGCCTTTCCATATCCATTTTTTATTGAAACCAGAATTACTGGAATATTATATTTTATGGAAATTCTTGAACATACAACACCAATTACTCCAGAATGCCATTTTCTACTTTTCATAAAAATATACTTTGGGCGTTCCAGACGCTGTATTTTTTCCTCCAGCTCGTTATAAATCTCATTTTCCAAATAACGCCTGATTTTATTCGCACGCTTCATTTCTTCAATTATTGAGAAAAAGTTTAAAATCATCCTCTTGAATAAAGAAATTTACAACAATTTTTTTGAATTATCAATTCTCCCAAGCGCATTAAAAAAATTGGTGCTACAAAAAAATCCAATATCGCTAGTCGTTATATTTTTTTCGGATTTATCTTTCAAATAGTTAATAATATACTTCAAACCTTTTTATTTTCGTTTTTTTAGATTATTTAACCCTTTTTTTATGATAAATCTATTTTCATCAGTCATCGGCACAACATCTGCAACTGTCCCAATCATTATAATATCCAGATAATCATACAATATCTTTTTATTCGCACCATAAGCTTCATAAACCGCATCTGCAAGTTTAAATGCTACTCCAGAGCCAGATAAAAATTTATTTGGATAATTTTTACTGCTTTTTGGATTTATCGTAAGAACTCCAAGATTTTTTTCCTCATTTTCAGAAATGCCTGTTTTTCTGTGATGATCCGTTATAATTATATCAATTCCTCTATCTTTCAGAAGCATCATTTCCTCAAGATTATTTATAGACGTATCAACCGTTATAAACAATTTTGCATCCCATTTTTTCAAAAATGACAGAACATGCTTATTTATCCCAGTTCCCTTATGAACCCGATTCGGAATGTAATAATCCACATTCAGCCCCAGTCTTCTTAGCATTATTACCAAATATGCCACCCCAGAAATTCCATCAACGTCATAGTCCCCGTAAATTATAATTTTCTCTTTATTTTTACCCGCTTTTTGGATTCTCTTAACGGCATTTTCCATATCTTCAAACAAAAATGGGTTATGAATGTCCTTTTTATCTGAATTTAAAAATTTCTGCACTTTTTCCTTCGTGTTAATTCCCCGATTTAAAAGAAGTCTTGAAATTAATTTGCTCTCACCAAATTCAGAACTTTTTGATACCAAATAATTTTTATCATAGCTTTTTAATTCCCATTTCATTACAAGATTAATCGCTTCCTTTTTTTGTATAGTCAAACACCTTAAAAATCAGAATTTTTTTATATTCAATAATGAATTCTATACAAGTTTCAGAATTTAATAAAACAAATAATCCCGTTGTATAGATAAAAAAACTTATGCTATTGAACATATCTATTCAATTACTTTTTTTAGAAATCCTCATTTTAAAAGCCATTTTGCATCTTCGTTCTATTCAGTATCACTATTTTCTTTTTTTATTTCACTTAATATTGAAGCTATCTTCACACCATATTCAACACTGTCATCCAAATGAATTCTCACTTCTGGAACAAATCTGACTGTTAATTGCGACCCAATTTTTTTTCTAAAAAATCCCTTTAACTTGTTCAAATCTTCAGCGATTTTTTCTTTATTCACATTATCATTCAAATCAAGTATTGAAAATGTCAAATCAAGATATCTTCCATCCTTTGTAAGCTCTACCTTGTGAATTGTAACAAGATTTCTTATTTTTTCATTTTTTATTTCTGTCAAAAGCGTCATTCCAACAATTCTTGAAATTTCCTTTTCCAGTCCTTTTTTTCTTCTATCATTCATAAAATTATCACCTATTTTCGTTATCTTGGGATTTCTTCCATAATGTATGATTCAATAATATCCCCAGCCTTAATATCATTAAAGTCCTGGATACCAATTCCACATTCTTGTCCCATTACAACTTCTTTTACATCATCTTTAAACCGTTTCAGCGAACCTAATTCCCCGTCAAAAATAATAATTCCATCACGAATTACACGGATTTTAGAGTCTTTTGTAACTTTTCCGTCAACAACAGCGGCTCCAGCGACATTTCCAACATTTGATACCTTAAATACTTGCTTAACTTCAATTCTTCCAAAGTAAACTTCCTTAAACTCAGGATCAAGCATTCCCTTCATCGCTTTTTCAATTTCTTCAGTTGCATGGTAAATTACGTTGTAGTTTCTAATTTCTACTCCAGTCTTTTCAGCAATAATTCTGGCAGGCGTTGTTGGACGTACGTTAAATGCTATTATAATTGCATTCGATGCTTCTGCAAGTTTTACGTCCCCTTCAGTTACCGCTCCAGCACTTCCTTGAATTACATTAACAACAACTTTTTCCGTATTAAGTTTTTCAAGCGATTCCCTCAATGCTTCAACAGACCCTTTTGAATCGGCTCTTATAATACATTTCAATTCTTTTAATTCTTGTTCTTCCAATTCCTGTGACAAACTTTCCAGTGAAATATGTTTTTTCTTGTTTTGTTCATTTACTTTTCTTTCTCTAATAAAGTCTTCTACAATTTTCTTAGCCTGTTTATCACTTTCAACACCATACAGAATATCTCCTGCATTTGGCACAACATTAAATCCTGTAATTTCCACAGGTTGTGAAATAATTGCCTTATTTATCTTTTTACCTCTGTCATCAAGCATAGAACGAACTCTACCGTGAGATTCCCCAGCTACAAACACATCTCCAATTTTAAGCGTTCCTTCCTGTACAAGCACATCGGCAACTGCCCCCATTTTAGGATCCAGTCTTGATTCTACAACAACCGCTTTAGGACGTTTATTAGGATTAGCCTTCAATTCTTCAAGTTCTGCAGTAATCAATATTGTTTCAAGAAGTTCTTCCAAATTAATTTTTTTCTTTGCAGAAATTTCAACAAATTCTGTATTTCCACCCCAGTCAGGAGCCATCAATCCATATTCAGTCAATTCCGTTCTAACTTTCATCGGATCAGCCCCTGGCTTATCAATTTTATTAATTGCAACAATTATTGGAACTCCAGCTTCCTTAGCATGCGAAATAGCTTCTACAGTTTGAGGTTTTACTCCATCATCAGCCGCCACAATCAAAATAGAAATATCCGTAATATTAGCTCCACGAGCCCTCATTTCAGTAAACGCCTCATGTCCTGGAGTATCAATAAACGTAATTCTTTGTCCCTTCCAGTTTACTTGGTAGGCACCAATTTTTTGTGTAATTCCTCCAGCTTCATCACCAATTACATTTGTATGTCTAAGCGCATCAAGTAATGAAGTCTTACCATGGTCAACGTGCCCCATAATTGTAATAACAGGTGCTCTTGTAATAAGTTCATCTTCCTTATCTTCCTGTTCAAGATGATATTTTTCACCATAACTGACTTCTTCAACTTCTTCCTTTTCCACGATAACTTCATAGTCAAGTGCCACTTCTTCAGCCTCTTCAAAAGACAAAATTGCATTTGCCGTAAGCAATTTTCCTTCCATAAAGAACTTTTTAATTATGTCAGAAACATTAATTCCCAGTTTTTCAGCCAGATCTTTAATAACAATTTCATCTCCAATTGTTATCATTCCTATGCTCTCTCCTTCAATTCTGATAATTTCATCCTTGACAACTTTTTCATGTTTTTTATTTTTCTTTTTCTTTTTGTCATCCTTTCTAAAATCAGAACGAAGTTCTTTTTCATGCTGTTCCCTGTCTCTTCTATTCTTTTCGTATTTTTTCTTTTCAAATTTTCCTTTTCCTTTTCCACCAGCTTTTCCCTTTTCAGTAACTGTTGCCGCTGGAATTTCAGTCTGCACATCTTTTCTTCCGCCAGAAAAGTTATTTCTATTATCTTTTCTGAAGTCATCTCTATCTCTATTAAATCCGCCTCTATCGGAAAATCCTCTATTATCCTGTCTATCTCTAAAGTTTCTTGTCCCGTTTTCTCTATTGTCACGGTTATCTCTATTTTGGAAACCTCTGTTATCTCGATTATCTCTCGACTGATTACTTCCATCCCTATTAAAATTTCTATTATCTTTTCTAAAGTTATTTTCTCTTCCTTCTCGCTTAAATCCATCTTTATTTCGATTGTCTCTATTTTGGAAGTTTCTTGTTCCATTTTCCCTATTGTCACGGTTATCCCTATTATCACGTTTTTGGAAACCTCTGCTGTCTCGATTATCTCTCGACTGATTATTTCCATCCTTTATTAAAACTTTTTATTATCTTTTTCTAAAGTTATTTTCTCTTCCTTCTCGCTTAAATCCATCTTTTATTTCGATTATCTCTATTTTTGGAAGTTTCTCGTTCCGTTTTTCCCTATTGTCACGGTTATCTCTATTTTGATAATTTTTGCTTATCTTTATTTATTTCATTTTGCTTATTATTCTGATTACTCAAATTAACTTTCATCTCCATTTTCTTTTTATTTTCGTTTTTATCTAATCTATTTGATTTTTTTCAAATTTTTGATTTTTTTATTATTATCTAAATTTTTTTATATTATTCAGATTACCTTTATTAATGCCCATCTGATTTTTTTCTGCATTTAGCTTTAATATCTTTTTTTCCAATGGTTGTTTAAATTTTTCGTAATTTTTCATTAATATTTTTTTATCTTTCATTTAATTTTACTATGTTCAGCATTGCTGTTTTTTTGACTATCTGAATGGTCATTTTCTTTTTTTGCAGCAAATTTTGCTGTTTTTTCTTCATTTCTATTCAGATTTTCAGTTTTACTGCCATCACTTTGACTTTGATTCTGAACACCCTTCTGAAGTTTTTTTCCTTATCAAGTCAACTTCTTCGCCACTTAGCACATTCATGTGATGTTTTTTATCAATTCCAAATTTTCGGATTTCCTCCATAAACTTAGATGCCGTAAAACCATTTTCCTTTGCTAATTCATGCACTTTCATCCATTCATCACCTCCACTTTGCTCAATATTCCCTTTATTACCTTTTTATTAAAAAAATACCGACAACATTGACATCTCTTGAAAAAAAGCCTTATCAATTCCTCTTTTTTTCAACAAATATAATCTCAAAATTAAAAATTTTCCTTCAATTTTTTTCAAATTCTTCAATATATTTTGCCTTTATATCCCTAGGAATTATCAAAAGTTTCACTTTTCCCTTTTTCACTCCATCAATCGTTTCATCAATCCCAAAAAAACAAAAATATTCAGAATTTTTTTCATCGGCTTTAAAAATATCAATTATATTTTTTTCACATTTTATTTGCTCCAGCATTTTTACAAGCTGCTCAATTTCAATGTTATATTTCCTATTTTTTTTGAAAGCCTTTCAACACATTCATTAGTTTTACAAACATAAAACCCTCTTGCCTGCACTTTCATTTCCCTGTCAAAAATGTATTTTCCATTCTGCTCAGAAATTCTAAAAAATTCAGATTTTTCACCCTTCCTTCTGCAGCAGACACACATTCTTTCAGGCTTGCTTTTTTTCTTTATTTTTCTAATTTTTTTCATCAACTGTATCCAAACTTTCCAATTACCTCCTTGTTCGATACAATTTTAACCACTTGTAAAAGTCATTAACAAATTTTTTAATTTCCAGTTTCCTAACAATTTCCTAATCGTAGCATTTCACTTTTACAGCCGTCTAATTGTCCCATTTCTATTCCTTATCTTCGCCAAGTCCTGCAAATGCACTTTCTTCAACTTCAAATGAGTCGCTATTTTTTTCAGCATTTTCCCTTTCATCTAAAGTATCTTGAAATGCACTTCCTTCTTCAAGTTCATCTTCATCACTTTCAGCCGCTTCATCTGATTTTGTATGAATGTCAATCTTTACACCGCACAATCTTGCCGCAAGTCTTGAATTTTGTCCTTTTTTACCAATCGCAAGCGACAACTGATTTTCAGCAACAACTACTTTTGCAACTTTCAGATTATCTTCGCCTTCCTCAACAACTTCCACAGACAAAACTTGTGCAGGATTTAAAGCATTTTTTACAAATTCCTTAACATCTTCATTCCAAAGCACAATATCAATCTTTTCCCCTTGCAGTTCATCAATAATAGTTTGAATTCTCATACCATTTCGCCCAATGCAGGCACCCTTTACATCCAAATTCTTATCATCTGAATAAACTGCCACTTTAGAACGGCTTCCAGCTTCTCTTGCAATATTCTTAATCTCAATTATACCTTCATAAATTTCAGGCACTTCAAGTTCCAATAGCCCACGCAGCAATTCTTCAGATTTTCTAGAAACAAAAGTTTTTGTAAACTTAGTTGCCTCCTCAACTTCTCCAATAAATATCTTAATTCTGTCCCCTTGCACAAATTTATCCGTTGGCGACAATTCCTTTTGCGGCACAATCGCTTCAAGTCCATTTATATCAACGTATAAATTCCCCTTTTCATCTGTCTTTCTAACATTTGCAGACACAATTGAATTTTCAATTTCCTTAAATTTATTAAAAAAATATTTCTTTTTTCACACTCTCTAACCTTTTGCACAACAATCTGCTTTGCATTCTGAATCGCATTTCTCTTAAAACTTTCCGCATTAATTTCAAAATCCAGAATATCTCCCAGCTTAGCACGTTTTTTCACAGAAATTGCATCTTCCAGACTAATTTCCTCTTCAGGATTTTCTACATTTTCCACAATCAGTCTTTGTGAATAAACCTTCACATCTCCGCTATTTCTATTTATAGTTACTTTTTACATTATCCTTTTCACCATAATTTTTTTCTTATAAGCCGCAAGCAACGCAGTTTCTATTGTTTCCAGCAATTCTTCCTTTAAAATTCCCTTTTCCTTTTCAAGTTCATCAAGTGCTTCCAAAAATATTTTTTGATCTCGCCCTTTCATCATTCCTCCTCACTATTTAATATGCCATTTGGTAATTCATATATTAAATTTGCCTTTTTTAATTTAGAAAGTGGTATTTCCACTATTTTCCCCAATTTATCATCCAAAAGAAAAATCGTATCATCTTCAAATTTTTCCAATTTTCCAACAAATCTTTTAGCCCCCTCAATATTACTCTTAGCCTGAACATTAACTTTCTCCCCTAAAAATCTCACAAAATCCTTAGGCTTTTTCAACCTTCGCTCAACCCCAGGCGTCGAAACCTCCAAAAAAAACTTCTCTTCAATCAGTTCATCCGCAATCCCATCAATCTCACGGCTAAAATCAATACAATCATCAAGCGTCGTAGTCCCATCCATTTTCTCCACATACACTCTCAAATAATTATATCCCCCATCCCTCACATATTCCAAATCTGCCAACTCCAGATTCATTTCCTTTAAATGCGATTCGATTTTCTTCTCAAACTCATTTAAAATCTGTTCCATAAAATTACACCTCATATCTAAAACTAAAGAGTGGGCTAACCCACTCTCTACCTAAAATTATTTTCTATAATTATAATAACATATTTTTTTACTTTTTTTCAACCCCCTATTTTTTTATCAAACAAAAAAACAACCTTATAAAAAAAGTTGTTGTTTTTTTAAACCTTATTTTTAATGGATAACTTACTTTTAACATTACTGAACAAGAAGAATGTCCTTTAGCTTAAAAGGTAACGTTTCAATCCTTGTTTTTAATGGATAACTTACTTTAACAAAAGATATTCAACATTCAGGTAACTTAATAGACTTTTTCATGAGGGTTTCAATCCTTGTTTTAATGGATAACTTACTTTTAACACGTACTTTTGAGAAAATCCTTTATTTATCAGTATTACAGAGATTTTTTTTCAGACATTAAAATCACATTTTTTTTGACTTAATTTTTTTATCATTTTTTTGCTGTTTTTTTGACATTTTCCGTAACTCCTAACGTGCATGTTTTATTGGCTTTGAATAGGTTTTTCTCTGCTTTTTTTTAATTTTTTTAGTAGTGGTAGGAATTTTTTTACTACAAACTTATTGTACCACATTTTTTTTGATTTTTTTCAAAATTTTTAAAAAATTATTATCAAAATTTATTTTCTTTAAATAAAAAGATACTAACACTAGACTTATACTAAAAAAACAGAATATACATTTTATTTATTGACAAGGGGTCTTGACCCTTGCTAGAAAAATTTATAAAAAAATAATTTTTTTGTAATTTAGTATCTTTCTTCAAATTTACTTCCAGTAATTTTACTTCATAGATGAAAATATTTTTATTCAAGGCTTCTTCAGCCTTTTTTTGAAAGATTGCTTTTTGGAAATTCTTTTTACTGTATAAGTACATCTTTTCAGTCCAAACTTTCTTTTGTGACATTTCCTTTATTTATTTTTGCTAATTGTCCTTTTTTTACATTATAGCATATAATCTCTCCTTGAATTAATTTATACTATTTTCTAATAACAAAGAAAAAAATTAACAGCTTAGGATATTTATTTTATTAAATTCTAAGTTTGTATAGTTTCTAATAAACCTCCGCACCCTTTCAAATTTAATCTTCTTCTTCTCAATAGTCCAATTATCTGATAATTCTGCAAGTTCCTTTTTTTCATATTTTCTAAAAAAATTCATCATTATCGTAATTCAAAGAAATTAAAGTTGGACCTGCACCGCTTATATATTCTCCCAAAGCACCGTGTTTTTTAGATGCTTCAAAGATTTTTTCTGAATTGTTTATTAATGCAAATCTGTAAGGCTGGTGAATTTTGTCACCTAAAAAGAAACGTAAGTTGTCGTATTCTCCTTTGTTAAAAGCATTTACAAGTAATCCTAGTTTTGAGATGTTGTTTATTGCATCAGAAACTAGGTACATTTTTGGTAAAACACTTCTTGCCTTTTCTGTAGATAATTTAAAATTTGGAATCATTACATAAAAGCATAAATCATCAGAGCTTATTAGTGAACTGTAAACAAGATTTTCCTTGTCATGTGCAGTAAGCACCATTCCTCCAAAAATCGCAGGTACTACATTGTCAGGATGTCCTTCCATTTCTACGGCAAGTTTTGCTACTTCGTTAATATCCAGCACATCTCCTGCAAATTTATTTGCAATCAAAATTCCAGCAACGATAGCAGATGAACTGCTTCCAAGTCCACGTGAAATTGGAATATCATTTCTCACAATATTTACTTTATAGCTTGGAATATTTTTTTTACTAAATATTTTTTTCTGTATATTTTATCGCTTCAAAAATTAAATTGTCCTCAATCGGAATTGAAAATGGCTTTCCATTTTCCAAAAATTCAATTTTATTGCTTTCTTCTACTTCGAGTTCCAAAAAAATAATCCAATGCAACTCCTAAACAATCATAACCTACACCAATATTGGCCGATGTCCCCGGCACTTTTACCTTAAATTTTAAACCCATCTTTATTCCTTTCTTTTTTTATCATCATAATTTCTATAAGAATAGCCTTGCAGCAAGGCTCAATCTAAAAAAATACAACAAAATATTAATAATAAATACATAACTTTATAATTTTTTTATTATCTTTCATAAAAATACAACACAGCTAATGAAATAATTACAAAATCAATAAATGTAGGTAAAAAAATATTATATTTACAAAAAAATAAATAATAAACCTATCCAATAATTTATTCCTAATAATGAAAAATCCTGTATGAAATATATCTTCAAATAAACAGAAATATAAAACTATTATACAAATATAATACTTGTATGCCTTTGCTCTTTTTTTCTTATAAATATATATAGCAGACCAAATAGTATAAAAAAACAGAAGTTCTCCGTTTAAATATCTTGCATTTAGTATAATTTTTGAAAAAAATATTCAATGTCGAATAATTTTTATTCCCATTAATAATGTCTGTCTATTCAAATAAAAATAAAGTAATGCTTTGGAAAAATAAAAATTTCAAAATCAAAAAAACAAATTTATTTCCAAATTTATCATTTTCTTTTTTTACAAAAAGAATTTAAAAATAGAAAAATATTAAACCTGCATTTGTTATAAAAAAATAAATTATTTTTTTAGACAACACTATTGATACTGTCAAAAAAATTATTTTCAAATAATTTAAAAAAATCTACCTTCTTTATTAATTTTTTCAATTCCTTCAAATACTTACTTACATCCATTTGTTAATTATCAACTTTCAAAAAAATACTATATTGTCAAATCCAAGTAATGAGCCCATTTTATTTGACTCAATTCTCGTAGTGCCTTTAATGTTCTTCTTCCAACTTCATTATCTACTGTTAAAAGCATAATTGCACTATTTTCACGTCTACCAACATTCATTGTGGCAATATTTATATTTTCCTCTTCCTAAAGTTGCTCCCTACAGCTCCGATAACTCCTGGGACATCTTCATTTCCTAAATAAATCATATTGTCAGAAATTGCCATATCCACATCATGATTTTTTATACTTACAATTCTTTCTTCATTATTCATTCCGATTGTTCCAACAACATAGATTTTTTTACCATCTTCATTTGTTATTACGAATTCTATTGCTGAAGAATAATTTTTGTATTTATGATCTTTTTTATTTATTGAAATATTAATTCCTCTTTTTTCAGCCAATGGCTTTGAATTAATGTAATTTACTTCTTCCTTTAATACAGGCTCTAAAATTCCCTTAATTGCAGTTGAATCCACAAGAGCTGTTTCCTGTTCTGCAATTTCTCCATAATAATTAACGGAAACATTTGTAATTGGAGTTTTTTCAATTTGGAAATAAATTTTTCCTAATTTTTCAGCTAAATTTATATACGGTTTTACAATTAAAAATTCCTCTCTTCCAATTGCAGGCAAATTCACAGCTGTTTCAACTATTTCTCCACGAAGTCCATTCAATACCTGCTTTTACAACCTGAGTTCCAACATTTCGCTGTGCTTCATAAGTTGTTGCTCCAATGTGTGGAGTTGTAACTACATTTGTCAAATTCATATAAAACACATTCTGAACGTGGCTCAACACTATGCACATCGTATCCAAAACTTGCAATTTTTCCACTTTCTCAATCCTTCTGCCACAGCTTCTTCATTAAAAAGTCCTCCACGTGCTGCATTTACAAGTCTTACTCCCATCCTTTAACTTGTGAATATTTTCAGCGTTTATCATATCCAAAGTTTCCTTAGTTTTAGGAGTATGGATAGTTATCACATCCGCCTTTTCCATTAATTCATCAAGCGTTTTAGCCTTTTCACAGCCGTATCTCTTAAATCTTTCATCTGAAATATACGGATCATAGGCAACAAGTTTCATTCCAAATGCCTTCATTCTTGTAGCAACCAATCCACCAATTCTTCCAAGTCCGATAATTCCCAATGTTTTTTCAAACAATTCATTCCCAACAAAAATTTCTCTTTCCCATTTTCCACTTTTAATAAAATTATTTGCCGCAACAATATTTCTCGCAGAAGCAATCATAAGCCCAATCGCAATTTCACAAGCTGAAACCGTGTTACTGTCTGGAGTATTCGCCACAATTACACCATGTGCAGTCGCTTCTGGAATATTTATATTATCTGTCCCGTTTCCAGCACGCCCTACTATTTTCAAATTTTTAGCCTTATCCAGCAATTCCTTATCTACTTTTATAACGCTTCTCACAATCAAAGCATCATATTCATGAATTATTTTCAAAATTTCTTCCCGTGAAATTCCCACTTTCACATCAACTTTTACATCTCTAGCCTTTTGCAGCCTAGCAACCGCTTCATCATCAATATATTCACCAACTAAAACTTTATACATTATTTCCTCCTCATAATTCTGTAATCTATATCTAATATATTATCATAAATTAAGCCACAATTCAATATATATGCCAATTCTTTATAAATCTTCCTAAAAGTCTGAATAGCAGTTCTCAAATTTATATACCATAAATGTAAAAAAATTAAAAAAATTATGGATTTACAATTTATCATATTTATTATATAATATACCCAAATTATTTTTTTATATTGAACTATTTAAAAACTAATACTAAAAATTTCATTTTAAAAATAAGCAAAAATCTTACTTTTTTTATAAAAATATAATTATAATCTGAAATTAATTATTGAAAAAAATCTTGTTTTTTTATAAATCAAATATATTATAGTTTTAAGTTCTGTTTTAAATTAATTTTTTTATGCTTTATATTAAAAATAAAAAAAGGAGAATTACAATATGGCAAGTTACAAAAAAATTTTTGACTTTAAAAAAACTGTATTTTCTCGTGTATATTGCCTTAATTTTTAATAGTCGTATTTTTTTAGCATTTAAATTGGGGATATTTTTTTATTTCCATTTACAATAGCGCTATTTTTTTCAATATTAGCACGGCCATTTACACGATTTTTTTACAAAATAAGCTGAAACTTTCAAAAAAACTTTCAACGATAATTTCAATTGTATCATTTTTACTAATATTTTTTTGGAATTATCGGCTGGGGATCGCTAAAACTAATAAGTGAAATTTATAAATTATCTCAAAAATCTTAACAGCTACAGTGAAATGATGCAAAAAAACTTTTGGACTGACGGCATGGGAAAAAGTTTATGCCTATTTGGGAAATTTCCCATCAGGCTTTACAAAAGCAAGTAAATGATACGATAAATGCTTTTTATTTCCACAGGTTCTGCAAAAGCTCGGAACTTTTTATAAAAGGTTTAATCAATTTTATTACATCAATCCCAACTGTTATTTTATATATCTGTATTACAATTTTAGCAACTTTCTTTATCAGCCTTGACAAAGATGAAATTGTAGTTTTTTTAGAGCATCAGTTTCCAAAATCTTGGCTAGATAAAGTTTTCAATATAAAAACAGATATGTTTACAGTTCTTGGTTCCTACATCAAGGCGCAAATTATTCTGATGACAATTTGTTTCTTTGAACTTCTAATATGCCTAAATTTATTGTCATTTTTAGGATTAAATGTGCCTTATCCCCTACTAATGTCCATAATTATCTGTTTAATTGACGCATTACCAATTTTAGGAGCAGGAACAGTCCTAATTCCCTGGGCAGTGATTTCCTTTGCATTATCAGACATAAAGTTAGGAGTTGCCCTAATAATAATTTATTTATTTGTTCTATCAGTAAGACAAATGATGGAACCAAAATTAGTAAGTCAAAATCTAGGAGTTCATCCTTTAATTACCTTGATTTCAATGTATTCAGGATTTAAAATTTTTGGAGTAATTGGATTTTTAATTGGGCCTGTAGTGATGATTATTTTAAAAAAATGTATTTTCAAAAAGAATTGGAAGTTGGATTTTTTTAGGGACATTTTTGGAGATACTGCTGATAATAAAAGTTCTAATAATAAAAAAATTAAAGAAGCAAGATAAGTTCAAGCAATAGATGTGTTCAATAATTTAAGTTTTTTTATTTCTGCAAGGAGTCCAAGATTCCTTGTTTCAAGATATTTATTTTTTTCAAATTTTTAAGTCTATATGATTATCAATGGGTCTAATATAAAAAAAAGAAGGACAGTTTTTACACTTGTCCTTTTTTTACAAACCTAAATTCAACTCGGCGATTTTTTCCTCTTCCTTCACCTGTATCATTATTTTCAGCTGGATTATTTTCTCCACGTCCTATTATTCCAACTACTCTATCCTTTGAAAGTCCCAATTCTATTAATTTTGAACTAACAACTTCAGCTCTTCTACGTGAAAGCCGCTTGTTATATGAAGCCATTCCGCTCGTGTCAGTATATCCAATAATTGACACAAGAAAATCATTTTTTTCAATATAATCCTTTACATCACGTAATACTGGATAAGCCTCCTTTTTCAGATCAATGCTATTTTTATGAAAACTTAATTCATCTGAACTTAAAGATATAATTTCTGAACTCGACATCTTCACTCTTTCTGGATTGCTTATTGGCTCCTTCTGAATTTCAAAAGTTTCTGGCTGAACAGCATTTTGTGAAACCGTTGATGGTTCTTCAGGTTTCTGTTGCATATTTTCAGAATTTTGAGATGATGAGGAATCCTTGGAAATTTGTGTTCCTGTCCTATTATGATTCAATTCAACTGTTATTAAGTCAGGATTATCTTTAGATGAAACCGCTCCTGGCACTGTTTTTTCAGGATTTGGCGTATCTAATGTAGGAATATCCTTCACATCGTGCTGTATATCCGCCACATTTGGTCTGATTATATCCTTTCGCATTTCAGAAGTAGTTATTTTTTCAGAGGCTAGAGGTACAGTCATTGCCACCATTGAAGAAACTGCAACTAATGTTGGTTTTTTCATAATTATTCCTCCTCCTTTTTTTCAATCAAATACCTTATTTTTTTGACTATTTTTCCAAACCATATTTCTTAATTAATTCATCATATTTTTCCATTTTCTCTCATTTTTTTCAATTCAGCATTAATTTGTTTTATCAATTCTGGATTTTTTTCCTTTATCAATAGCCATTGCCATTCCAATTGAAGCAGGTTTTTCATCAAAAATTTCCATTTCAGGATTTTTCTTCATATATTCAGTAGCAACTGCCTTTTCCAAAATAATTGCATCAATTTTTCCTGCCTTTAAATCTAAAATTATATTTACAGTACTTTCATTCGGTACAACTGTAGCCCCTTTAATAGTTCTGGCTTCAATTTCTTGAATTGTCCCCAATTGCACTCCAATTTTTTTACCGCTCAAACTATTTGGAGTAACTGATTTGTCGCCTTTTCTTCTCAAATAAGTTTCTTTAGAAATAAAATAATCATCTGTAAAAATCAACCGATTTTTTTTCTTTGTTCAGTCGAACTCATTCCAGAAACAATAATATCAATTTTTTTCCTGCCTTTAATGACGGAATAAGCCCATCAAACGACTGATCTATAATTTCAATTTTATATCCAAGATTTTTCCCGATTTCATTAATCATATCGACATCAAATCCTGTTATTTTACCATTTTCAACATATTCAAACGGAGCAAAGACTGCATTTAATCCAACTCTTAATTTTTTTTCTCCATTATCTTTTTTTCCACATGACATAACTCCAAAAAAATTAACAATGTCAACACTAAAAAAATATTTTTTTCATATTTTTTTCCTCACTTTCTTTAATTTTTTTAATTTTTTTCCTGTTTCCAAACCATATTTTTTTAACTAATTCATCATATTTCCCGTTTTCCTTTAACTTTTTCAAGTCTTCATTTATTTTTCTTTATAATTTCTGTATTTTTTTCCCTTATTAAAAAGCAATCGCCATACCATAAGGCAATTTTTTTCTTCATAAAAAAACTTCTATATCAGGATTTTTTTAATAAATTCCTTTGCAACAATATTTTCCAGAATTACTGCATCAGTTTTCCCATTTTTCAAATCCAATATCAAATTAACAGTTGCATCATTTGTCACAACATTTGCATTTTTTATTTTTCTAGCTTCCAGCTCTTGAATTGTTCCTAACTGAACTCCAATTTTTTTACCAGCCAGACTTTCCTTTGAAGTGAGTTGGTTATTTCCCTTCTTTTTAAGAAACATTTGTGTTGACTTGTAATATTCATCTGTAAAATCAACTGATTTTTTACGTTCTTCAGTTGCACTCATTCCAGAGATAATCGCATCTAATTTCCCAGCCTTTAATGACGGAATAAGAGCATCAAACGGCTGAACCTTCATTTCAATTTCATATCCCAAATCCTTCCCGATTTGTTTTATCAAATCAATATCAAATCCAACAAGCTCTCCCTTTTCAATATACCCAAACGGAGGAAATACTCCATCTGTTCCTACCACAAGTTTTTTTGCTCCTTTATCAGCACTATTCTTATTTCCACAAGATAAAAATTCCAAAAAAATTATCATTGTAACTATTATTAATATTTTTTTCATATTGTATTACCTTTCTATTATTTATTAAGCCGTTTCTAATTAATGATTTAACACTTTGTCTAAAAATTCCTTTGCCCTTTCAGTTTTCGGATTTTCAAATAATTCAGAAGGTCTTGCATCCTCCAAAATATATCCTCCATCCATAAAAAACACTCTATTAGCCACATTTTTTGCAAATCCCATTTCATGTGTCACCACTATCATTGTCATTCCTGCATGTGCAAGTTCCTTCATAACTTCCAGAACTTCCCCTATCATTTCAGGATCAAGTGCCGAAGTTGGCTCATCAAACAAAATTATCTTTGGATTCATAGCCAAGGCCCTAGCTATAGCCACCCTTTGTTTTTGCCCTCCAGACAATTTATTTGGATAAACATCCCTCTTATCAGCAAGCCCAACCTTTCTCAAGCAATTCCATTGCCAATTTTTCAGCCTCCGGCTTTGATACTTTTCTCAATTTAATTGGACCTAAAGTAATATTTTCCAATACTGTTTTATGTGGATACAAGTTGAAATGCTGAAATACCATTCCGACTTCTTCACGAATTTTATTTATATCCGCTCCACGCTCCAAAATATTTTTTCCATTTATTCTAATTTCTCCAGAAGTTGGCTCTTCAAGCCTATTTATACAACGTAAGAAAGTTGACTTCCCGCTTCCAGACGGCCCGATAACAGAAATTACTTCTCCTTCTTTTACTACCGTGCTAATTCCTTTTAGAACTTCCAAATTTCCATATTTTTTCTTTAAATCCTTTATTCTAATCATTTCCTTATCTTTTTCCCCGCCACTAATTCCTTCCGGCTCTCTGCACTTTTTATTAAAACTAATCATTTTCCTTTAACTTCATCTCCAATCGTTTCCCAATAAACGAGAATAATTTTACGCTTACATAATAAACTACACCTGTAAATAATATAGGTTTTATACTATAATAGGCAGCCTGCAAACTTTTACTGTTCATTGTAACATCCATAACGCTAATATAACCTACAATAGAAGTTTCCTTAAATAAATTTATAAATTCATTTACAAGAGCAGGTAAAATATTTTTTACAGCTTGAGGCATTATAATTTCATTCATTGCCATTCTATAAGGCATTCCTGTAGCTCTCGCAGCTTCCATCTGACCTTTGTCAATACTTTCAATTCCTGAACGGATTGTTTCCTCAACATAAGCTGCACTATTAAGTCCAAGAGCAATTGCAGCTACCCAATAATTATTAAAAATCACTATTACAAAGGAAAGTGTCAATAATTGCAACATCATTGGAGTTCCACGCATTATATCGACATATTCATCAATAACTGCATCTTTTATCATATTAAAAACTTCATTTCCAGTTTTCTGAAATTTTAAAAATGCTAAAAACATTCCAAATAATATTCCAATAGCCGCACCCACAACTGTAAGTCCAAGAGTAGTCACAAAATAACTGCTTGCATAAATTTCCCATTCGTGAGGCTGCATATCATGCGGAAATACAAGAAGCACTGTAATCACAACTACTGCCACAAAAAACGATGTTTTTATTATTTTTCTAGTTTTTTCTAAATCTTCCATATTCTTTATGAACTTTAATTTTTTTGTTCATATCCTCCTTATATTTAAATTATTATAGTATTATTATACCTAATATTTATTCCTTTTTTTCAATAAAAAAATTTTTAAAAAAATTATTTTTGTATATTATCTTGGTTTTTTTAAGAAAATAATATTCCCATTATCCAAAAGTATCATTTTTTTATTTTTTTATATTTTTTTAAATATATTTAATAAAAATTATTACAATGGCATTTACATTTATAAACATCAGAGAAAATCATTAATCTCCCAAATGAATTTTTTACAAATAAATCTTCACCAAATCAAATAAAAATATCATAACAAGCGACACCGAAACAATAATTCCAAGTCCAAATTTTTTCAGCGACAAAAAAGTGACAACACCCATTCCAATCAATATTTTTTTACAATGTCATAAGGAGCTGTACCGCCCTGAAGTAAAAAAATATCTGGAAAAAAACCATAAGTGCTAGTACTGAATATGGCAATGCTTCAAAAAATTTATTCATTATTGGATTTTTTGGAATCTTCACAAACAGTGGCAGCAATCTTAAAGCCACCGTTACCAATGCTGAAATGACAATTACTTTAAAAACTTCTAAATTATTCATTTTCTTTTTATCTCATCCTTTCTATGTCTTACCGCATAAATTAAACTTGAGCCTATCATAATTAAAATCATCGCCCATCCGCTGCTTACCTTATTTAAAATTGGCAAATACATAAATGCCAGTTTTGCGGCAATTACATAAATTACGACTTCAAAAAATTTTGGCAATTTTTGTAGCGACATTACAAGCAAACTAAAAATATATCGAATATAAAAATAAAAACTTAGGCTTGCACGGAAAAACTTCAGGTATCATATTTCCAAAAAGTGAACCTAGAACAGAACTTCCAGCATAGCATAAATACGGAATTGTATTTAGTCCAATAATATACCAAGGTGAATTTTCTTCCTTTATAATCGCATAAGTTATCGTTTCATCAGTAAGTCCAACTCCAACCAGTATTTTTTCAAATAATTTAGTTCCATTTTTTAATTGCCTGAAAATCAATAAATTTAAAAGCAAATATCTCAAATTTATCATAAGTACTGAAATTATAACTTCAATTGCTGTAGAATGCTGCACATAAACCATTTTTCAAAAAGCATTGCTTCCGAGCCGCCAGCATAAATTCCAAATGACATAGCTGCCGTGACAATCGTATACATTCCGTTATTTTTAGCAATCAGCCCAACTGTCAGACCAAACGGAATATATGCAATTCCCATTCCAATTCCAGCTTTTAGTCCTTTTAGATATTTTTCTGTATTAATCATTTTTCTCTATCTTCTTTCCTTTCTATTTTATTCTATTCTATTCTATTATTTATTATTTTTTTTAATTTTTATTGTACTCAAACTTATTTAAAAAAATAAAATGTTAAAAAAATTATATAAATTTAGATTTTTGGGTAAAAATAGTCATAGTTTTTTTGAGTTCAACTTTAAACTTTAAAGTGAGTTTTTCTATAAATTAAATAAATTTTCATTATTTGAAAAATTATATCACAATTTTTTTCATTAATTGAACTTTATTTAAATTTATTTAAGTTTTTTTAATTAAAAAAATAAAAAAAGAAGTTAGTTCATATTCAAGCTAACTCCTTTAATTTTTTTATTTATATTACAATGCGTCTTTTCCTCTCTCTCTCGTTCTAATTCTAATCACATCATCTATTGGCAAAATAAATATTTTTCCATCTCCAACTTCTCCAGTGTAAACGGCATCTATTATAATATCAACTAATTTTTCAACATTAGCATCTTGAGTAATTATTTCGATTTTTAATTTAGCAAGCAATGTCGGCGTAATCTTTTGCCCACGAAAACTTTCTGTGTAACCTTTTTGATTTCCGTGTCCTAAAACTTGGCTTACTGTCATTCCTCTGACTTTGGCTTTTGTCAATGCATCTTTTAAATCTTCTAACTTATCAGAACGAATTATAACTTCTATTTTTTTCATAATTTTTCTCCTTAAATTAAGAATCTAGTCCCATAAATGTTGGGTAAGCAGTTTCTTTATGTTCACTGTCATCCATTCCCACAGCTTCTTCTCTATCTGTAGCTCTAAGCGGTAAAAAAATACTCCGATAACTTTTTATTATCACAAATGTAAAAAGCTCCTGCCCAAATAGCTGTTATCAGTATGGCAGCAATTGTTGCACCAAATAAATGAGTTCCGCCGTATAAAAAGTCCAAAAATTTCCCTTTTCTGGTGTTAAACTTGGCGTTGTAAAAATCGCTGTCGCAATTCCTCCAAAAATTCCACCAACACCGTGACAGCCGAAAGCATCTAATGCATCATCGTACTGCAATTTATGTTTTAAACTTGAAATTGCAAAATAGCAAATTGGACTGACTAACAATCCCATTAAAATTGCTGAGCCGTACGAAACATAACCTGCACCTGGCGTAATTGCCACAAGTCCTGCAACTAAACCAGTTGAAGTTCCAACTAATGTAGGAGTTCCGTTACTTAACTTTTTCAATAATTACCCAAGAGCATGTTGCCGCAGCAAGTGATAGCATTGTCGTAATAAAAGCGTGAATCGCTGTACTATTTGCTTCAAGAGCTGAACCTGCATTAAATCCTAGCCATCCGAATGCCAAAATTCCTGTTCCAAGCAGTACAAAAGGCACATTATGCGGACGATACTCGGTTCTTGTAAATTCTCTTCTCTTTCCAATAATTGTCGCTAAAACAAGTCCAGACACTCCTGATGAGATGTGAACGACATCTCCCCAGCAAAAATCTAATGCTCCCATTTTTTTGCAAGAAGTCCTCCGCCCCCAGACCATGTGAGCTAAAGGATAATAAACAAATATTAGCCAAATTGGAGCAAAAACTAAAAACGGCGCAAACTTTATTCTCCCAGTCACAGCACCTGTTGCAATACTTACTGTAATTATTGAAAACATCATTTGAAATAATGCAAAAACTGCATCTGGAATTTTATATCCTTTTGTACTAGCTGTTTCACTGACTCCACGGAATAAAACATTTCCAAAATTTCCTATAAATTTCCCATTTCCAGAAAATGCTAGGGAATAACCTACTAAAAACCACATCACAACTGCAATAGCAATTGGAAGAATAACCATCATCATCGTATTAATGACATTTTTTCTTCGACCCAGACCTCCGTAAAAGAATGCCAGTCCCGGCGTCATAAAAAGCACTAATGCTGATGAAAATAAAATAAAAACTACACTTGCTGTATCCATACTGATACCTCCTATATTCTAATTTTTCGACATCCTGTGTCCTTTAATAACCTATTCTAGCAATTTTTTAAAAATTAGTCAAATATATTGTATATATACATTTTCATATATAAAACTTATTTTTATTTTAATGATCCCCAATTTTTAGCTAAACTGCCATTAGCCTTCAACGGAACTTTCTTAAACTTGACTGTATTTTCCATAATTTTTTCAATTTTTTCCATATATTCCTTAGCAACTTCATCACGTACTTCAAAAATCAGTTCATCATGAACTTGGAGCAGCATTTTAATATTTCCATCATTTTTAAACTCTTCAAAAAGTTCAATCATAACTTTCTTTATAATATTTGCAGCTGTTCCCTGAACAACTGTATTTACTGCCATTCTCACAGCCTGTGCCTGAATATTTTTATTTTTCGCATTAATTCCGCTAATATATCTTCTCGTTCCATAAAAAGTTTCCACAAACCCATGAAGTTTAGCCGTTTCTGTCACAGTTTCCAAAAATTTTCTAACTCTTGGATACTCCTCAAAATATGTCCTAATATATTGTGAAGCCTCCTGAACCGTAATTCCAAGTTCCTTAGACAGTCCAAACGGAGTTTTCCCATAAAGAATACTAAAGTTAATTACTTTTTGCGATGCTTCTTTCATTTCTTGAAATTTCATCTTCTTCTGTTTTAAAAAATATTTTTCCTAGCCGTCAAGCTGTGTAAATCCTGATCATCCTGATAAGCCTGCACCAAATGCTTATCCTTCGACAATTCAGCCAAAACTCTCAGTTCAATTTGAGAATAGTCAAATGAAATCAAGCTATGCCCTTCCTTTGCGACAAAACCTGTACGAATCCTGATTCCATCATCTGTTCTCACAGGAATATTCTGTAAATTTGGATTTGCCGAAGAAAGCCGACCCAGTTGACGTTCCATTCTGGTTAAAAGTCGTATGAATCCTGTCCTCTTTATCCGCCAGTTTTGGAATTGGCTCAATATAAGTAGACAACAATTTCTTATAAGCCCTGTATTCCAGCAATTTTTTCCCAATTATCCGCTTATCTTCTGCCAATTCCCCGTTGTTAGCAATCATTTCCAGAACTTCCACATTTGTCGAATATCCAGTTTTTGTCTTTTTCCCCGATGGAATCTGCAATTTTTCAAACAAAACTTCCCCCAGCTGCTGTGGTGAATCAATATTAAATTCTTCACCAGCAAGTTTATAAATCTCATTTTGAAGCATATTTATCTTTTCTTCCAGCTCATTTTGAAATTCTCCAAAATACTTTTTATCAATCTTTATCCCAGTTTCCTCCATCTGTGCCAATACTGGTATTAACCGACTTTCCAATTTATCAAAAATATTCAGAAATTGCTCATTCTGCAATCTATTTTTTAAAATTGTCTCCAATTTATAAATAAAAAATGTTCTCTTTGACAAAAAAATTCACAAATCACATCATCTGAAACATCGCTAAAAATTCTTTTTTTCTTCTCTTTCTTAAATTTTTTTCCTCAAAAGTAGCAATCTCCACTCCGAATTCATCTAGAATTATTTCCTCAATTTCCTGCAAACTTTCCGTTCCCAGAACATATCTTGCAAGCAAAATATCAAAATATTCAGTACATTTTATTCCAAACCTGTTATTATTTATCCCATAAGTTTTTTTCCGCCAACAGAGTAGCCAAAATACTCACTTTCCCCACTTTTCATATATTCTTTCACATTATAGGCGATAATTTCTTTTTCACTCAATAATTTATAAATATTTTCAACATTTTTTTTATTATTTTTTTCTTCTCATCAGCATTATTACTTAAAAGCAAACAAATTAATTTGTACTCCAGATTCTACATTTTCTTGATTCCCATTTTGCAAAAATATCCTGAAGTTCACTATCTAAAAGCACAATATTTGTCTTTTCATCACAAATGGAGATTCCAAGCATATTTTCAAAAATCGCCACTTTTTTATCCATTTTTTCAATCACAGAATAAGCCTCATTCCAGCTCACAACTTTTCCGTAATTTCTCTCAAAATAAACCTTTTCCTCTTTAACTTTTTTAGTTTTTTCACTTTTTTGACTTTCCATCACGTTTTCTTCAGATTTTTTCTTCTGATCTTCATATTCTGCAATCAATTTTCCCTTCAGTTCCTGAATTTCATCCATTTTTTTATCTATTTCCGAATTATGCTCATATTCAACCTGCTCATAAAAATGTGAAATTCCATCAAAAATTGGATTTTCCCTATCATACTCCAATTCCTGCCTTTTAATTTCTTCATTTTCCTTTTCCTGCTCTAATCTCTCTTTTTCCAGTTTCTCTTCATTTAATTTTTTATTTTTTTCTAAAATTTCCTTCTCTTCCTCTGTAAGCCCCTCTTGCCCTTCACTTTGCAATTTTTCCCTTTCTTCCTGTATCGCTTTAGAAAATCTCTTAAAATCCAGCTCTTCGTACAATTTTAAAAGACTATCAAAATCCTTTTCCTCAAATTTCAATTTATTCTTGTCATATTCAACATCAAGCCCCCTTTTCACAGTCGCAAGTTCCCGGCTCATAAAGGCATTTTCCCTATCAGTCAGCAATTTTTCCTTCTGTTTCCCCTTGATCTCATCAATATTTTCATAAATTCCTTCCAAATTGCCATAAGCTGTAATAAGTTTCACTCCATTTTTAGGCCCAATTCCCGTAACTCCCGGAATCCCATCCGACTTATCTCCCATAAGCCCAAACAAATCAGGAATCTTATCAGGCGTAACTCCCAAATATTCAACCACATCTTCATCAGTCCTTATATGCTTAAATGCAGAATTCTTATCCCCTTTTCCAAGCAAGGCAATATTAATTTTTCCATCCACAAGCTGTGCCAAGTCCTTATCCCCAGTTATTATAAAAACCTCAATTTGCTCATCAGCATCATTAGAAAATTTGGTAGCAAATGTAGCAATCACATCATCCGCTTCCTGTCCAGCCTTCTTGTATTTTGGAATCCTATACCCATCCAAAACCTTCATAATAGTATCAATCTGCATAACAAGCTCTTCTGGCATACTTTCCCTATGCGCCTTATAAGTTTCCAGTTCTTCAGTTCTCTCCAGCTCATCCCTTTTCACATCCAGGCAAGCCACCAGATAATCTGGCCTAAACTCCCTAATTACACTTTCCAGAGTATTAATAAACCCAAATGTAGCTCCAGTAGACATTCCGCTGCTATTTCTCATCCCCATCAGTGCAAAATGGCTTCTATACATAATCGCACTCGTATCCAATATAACTGCTCTCTTCAACTTAACTGTCCTCTTTTCTTTTTTTATTTTTGTTTTCACTAATCTAAAATATCTTGTAATTATAAATATTATCAACATCTAATCTTTATAACTTCTACAATTATTTATATTTAATTTTACACCAAAAAGAAATTAGATATGATAAAAAAATACCATCCTATTTCTAAGACAGTATTTTTACAAAAATATATTATTTTTTTATTTTATTATGCTTCTGCTCTTTCAGGATAAATACTTACTCTCTTTTTACCATTTCCAAATTTTTTTCAAATTTTACATATCCATCAGTTAATGCGAATAAAGTATAATCTTTTCCCTAATTTTGCATTAGTCCCAGCATAAAAATTTACTTCCTCTTTGTCTTACAATGATGTTTCCAGCCTTTTACAGCTTCTCCATCATATTTTTTTTACTCCTAAATATTTAGGATTAGAATCTCTACCATTTCTAGTTGATCCTTGTCCTTTTTTTGAGGCAAATAACTGTAAGTTTAATTTTAATAACATTTTCCAACCTCCTTGATTTTTTTTTATGTTTTTTTAATTCATAGTTTTTTTCAAACTTTACTTTTTGTGAATCTGGCATTTTTTTATTATTTATTTTTCCATCTTTTCTTCAAGTTTCACAAACTCACTATAACTTCTTGCAACCGCCTTTCAAATATGAATACATTGATTCAATCAAAAATATCCGCTTTTTCCATTTCATCATCAGTTAATTCAGAATCCTTCAAATCACAAGTAATAAGCCCATCTTTCTCAACATATTCCAACTTTTTTTGAAGTTTTAAAGTTTCAATAAGCCCATTAATTGTCATTTGTCCCACCGATGAAACAGCTGCACAAATTATATCATCTCCATATCCTGAAAAAAATCTGCATGTCCCTTTTATTTCAAAAATATGTTATTTTTACCATTCTGTCTTTTGAATTTCTATTTTTATCATTCAAACCACAACATCTTTTCACATTTTAAAAGTTAATTTTACAATTTTAATATTATCTCAATTATGCATTAATTGATTTAATTTCAATTGCTGTAAATGATTGTCTGTGTCCTTTTTTTCTGTAGTAAGTTTTTTTGTTATATTTAAAGTTAATTTTTTTATCAGCTTTTCCGTGTGATTTAACTGTAGCTACAACTTTAGCTCCTTCCACAACTGGAGTTCCAACTTTTACGTTATCTCCTTCTCCAACTAATAGAACTTCATTAATTTCGATGTCTGAATCAACATCAGCTGCTAATTTTTCAACTTTTAATACAGTTCCAACTTCTACTTTATACTGTTTTCCACCTGTTTTAATTACTGCAAACATTTATGTTCACCTCCAAATAATTTATCGCTATTATTGGTATTAGCCACCAATTTTATGCGTACATCTTAATTAGTTTACTATATTTTCATTAATTTGTCAAATTATTTTTTTCTATAAATATTAAATCCAGTCGCCTGATTTGTAGCCATAATTGTAATATCTGAAATTTGTACGTGTTTTGGCTGATTTGCAATATAAAGTATCGTATTTGCAATGTCTTCAGGCTTTAGTGCCTCAACTCCTTCATAAACCTTTTTAGCCTGTTCCATATTCCCATGAAATCTCACATTGCTAAAATTAGTTTCCACAATTCCAGGCTGAACAGTTGTAACTTTTATATTTTTATCAATCGTATCAATCCTAATCCCATCACTCAACACTTTTACAGCAGATTTTGTAGCACAATACACAGCAGCCCCTGCATAAGCATAAATTCCAGCAGTCGATCCAATATTTATAATATGCCCTTCATCATTTGCAACCATGCTAGGCAAAATCTGTCTTGTAACATACAATAGCCCCTTCACATTTGTATTTATCATCTGTTCAATATCCACAATATCATAATCTTGAAACTTGTCCAGCCCTAGAGCAAGCCCTGCATTATTTATCAGTACATCAACTTTCTTCACATCTTCCAATATTTTTTTAGTAAATTTCACAACATCATTATACTTTGTGACATCAAGCACAAAAATGTATGCATTAGTGCCATATTTTCTGTCAATATCTGCCTTAATCTCCTTCAACTTTTTCCAAATTTCTGGCACACAAAATTACATTATCTCCATTTTTAGCAAATGCATAAGCAGTTTCCTTCCCAATTCCACTTGTAGCACCAGTAATAAAAACATTTCTATTCATAAAAACTCACTCCCTATATTTGAATTTATCATTATTTATTTTAAAAATGACTTTTTTTAATTTATTTAAAAATCAAATACACTTTTACTTCTATGCTCTATTTCAACAGCTAAAAATTATTAACTTATCATCTTGGATTTTTCAGAATTGTTTATTTTTTTCAGAAAATCATAAATTTTTTTACTTGTATTTTTTTATCCATCTTTTATAATTTTTTTTGCTGCATATTTAGATAACAATATTTTTATATTTCACTTAAAATCCCATTTTCTTTCCAAAAATCTTTCAAGAGACATCATCAGGGGATTTTTTTAGCTTTTTTTCAGATAATTTCATTATTCTTTTTTTATTTCTGATTTGGAAATCTGTTCATTTTCTTCTATTTTATCTAATTCTTTTTGATATCAAATTATTAATAAAGTTATTATCATATTCCAAAAACTTCTTTTTAACTGTTTTTTTGTTTTTTTCGTTTAATTCAATATCTATAATCATAATATTTCCCTCCTAAAAATAAATTTTGTAATTTTTTTAGAAATTGAATAATTTTTTTAAGTTCATTTAATAGAATATCTATATTTTTTTATTATACCACAAAAATTTTCATTATAAGTATTATTTTTATATCAAGTTTATTTTTTTGATGGAATTTTTGTCTTAATTTCAATTTAAAAAAATTCCAATTCCCTTTTTCAATGCTCATTTCCTGTAAAAAAATTATATACAAACATATTTGTAAACTTCAGATCCATTTTTTTATTTGATCCCAAATCAACAAACATTTCCAAATTTCGATAATCACTCTTTTTGAAGATATGATTCAGCCCATTCCACTAAGTCTATTATATTTTTTTATTTCTTTCATACAAGTCATCATTCACACTTTTTATTTTTCAGAATTCAAGTTATTTCCAGCATTTTTCCAAATTTGAAATAATTTTTTTCCAGTTATTTCCATTTCCACCGTACTTCTGCTATTTGCCAGATTTCGTATCTTCTGCAAGCCCAATTTTGTATTTCACTTCGATAATCTCATCTTCACTTACATTTATTTCCTTTTTACTTTCCTCATCTGTAATTTTTAATCTATATTTCATTTATCCCACCCCTTAATTTTTTTAAAAAAACTGCTATTTCATCAATTTTTTTACTGTTTCTCCAACACTTACAACTCCAAAAATGATTTTTTTCCAAAAAGACCTTCAATTCCAGTCCAAATTCCAGAAATAATAATTCTAAAGTTTTTTTATTTTTTTGCAATATTTTCTTTATTTTTTTCCTTATTTATATAAATTATTATTTTATTTTTTTGATGTTTTTTTCCCTATAAATAAGCGAATCTAAAAAAAGTATTTAATTCCAAACTTAAAATTTTTTTCATAGAATTGACATTATTAATCTTTTTCATTATAGATCAAAAGTGCCACATATTCCTGCTCTTCCCTATTCAAAAAGCAAAAAAATATTTTTTTAAATTCTTTCCTAAAAATTCCTTTTCTTATATCTTCTGAAATTTTTTTCACAAACAATGTCAATCACTGTCGTTCCACTTGCAAAAATCAAGTTCCCTTAAATAACTTATCGCATTATTTTCAATATTTTTCTTAAAATCCTTTAAAGATATGCTCATTTTTATCTTCTCTTGATTCATCAACTGTATTTTTTTCTACGTCTAAAACTGCTTATTTTAGATTCTTTTTTTAACAACATTTTTCCATTGTCAAATTTTTTTAATTTTATTATCCTTTTTGAAGTTTGTTTTCAAGTTTCAAAAAAATTATCATAATAATTTACAAAAATCAGTAAAAAAATTTTATTAAATCTCACATAAGGATTTACTTTCACAGCCTTTTTTTCTTCTCGAATTTGTCATAAAAAAATCATCATTTACTTCAATATATGCTGATACATTATTTTCCAGTTCAAATTGTGTATTTATAGGAACTGCCCATATATACGGATATCCTTTTTTTATTTTTTTATTCGCCATGCAGATACCCCCTGCACTCAAATTCACTGTAATTATTCTGGATTTCTGAAATTAAAAAAACTCAATTTATCCTCTGAATATTCATTAAAAATCTTTAATTTCTACAAATAAATTTAATTTAGGCTTTTTTTATCAAAATATTCCCTTTGAAATTCATTTCTCAAAGTTTTTCATTGCAGTCATAAATATCCAGATTTTTGTTCAATATTTTCTTTAAAAATTAATATCTCTTTAGTATAATTTCATCCTTTGTAAACTCATATTCCAAAAAAATATTTTTTTCCAAAAAAATGCACGGCTTCTTGTATTTTTATGAATTTTATCAATAAAACTTTCATTTTTAAAAATTCGTAAAATGAAAAATAATTTTTCCTGATTTTTCACTATTTTTTTCAAAAAAATTTCAAGCATTTTTCCTGCATTTTTTTCTATTGGCTTTATGGAAAAAAATATCCCATACATCACCTGTATTTTTTTTTGAAATAATGTTTAACTTATTTTTTTCCGCTGTAATAACAGCAAAGAATATCTTCATTTTCGTGATTTGACACTAAAAATTTGCTCATTATCTTCAAAAATTTATTGTATATTCAAAGGATAAATCAATTTTTTTACTGGACGTACAAATATAGTGCTTATGATCTTCTTTTTTTCAATATTCCAAAGCAATTCCCTATTTCTTAGCACTTTATCTTGAATCTCTTCAAAATCATAAGTAATCTCACAATCCCCATTTTGAATTTTTTCCAGGACATCCCTTTCCATTTCAAAATCATACTCAACCAGTTCAACTTTATAACATCTCATAAAATGCGCCATATTAAGAGTTTTCCAGCTTTTTCCATTCAATTCAAATGAATTATGCAATTTTTTTATTTCATCCAAATAACTCTCATCCTTTGCAAATCTCACTTTAATTTCATAATTATTCCCATCAATATTTACCCATCCAGTAAATTCCCTTTCAGAAACCTCATTAATTTTACGTAAATCCAAATTTAAATAAACATTTTCTAAATAAATATTTCCATAATCTTCACTAAAAAAATATCCACTTTATCAGTTACTGGAAAAAAATACACCATCCATTTTAAATGCATCCTCGCTTTTTCACCAGCACCGTTTCAACAAAAAAATATTCTCATTCTCTGAATTTTCAGCAATCTTAACCTCCAAAAAAACTTATCTTTAATTTCCTGAAATCTCTCCTGCATCTCTACATTTCATTTCAAAAAAACATCTCTCTCAGACTTTTTTTCCAAGCATTTCCTTTTTCAAAAAATTTCATTCTCTCTGTTCATAACCCTCCAATATTTAACTATATTTTAATTTTTACCATATAATTAAATTTTTTTCAAATTTTTTTTATTAAAAAAATTTAATGTTTGTAAAAAAATAGAAAAAAATGCTAAAATTAATTGAAATATAAGACATTATTCTGCTAAAATAAAAAATTGCAAAATGTATTCAGGAGGAAATATTTTATGAGCTATCAAACTATAATTGTCGGAATTGCAGGAGGGACTGGTTCTGGTAAAACCTAGTGTAACTCAAGCTATAATTGAAAATTTGGAAAGAACAGGGATTCATTCGATTTTACTTGAACAGGATTCCTATTATAAAAGAAATGACCATTTAACTTATGAACAAAGGACTAAACTGAATTATGACCATCCAGATGCGATTGATTTTGATTTGCTTGAAAAGCATATTTTGGCATTAAAAGATGGAAAATCCATTGAAAAACCCATTTATGATTTCCAAGTTCATAACAGAATTAATGAGACTCAGCATATTGAGCCTGCAAATTTAATTATTGTGGAGGGAATTTTAGTGCTTGCCATCGCAAAAATCAGAAAACTTTTTGATGCAAAATTATTTGTGGATACTGATGATGATGAAAGACTTTTAAGAAGAATTGAAAGGGATTTAAATGAACGTGCGAGAAGTTTTGAAAGTATAAAAAATCAATATATAAATACTGTAAAAACCGATGCACTTGGAGTTTGTTGAGCCTTCCAAAAGATATGCAGACGTTATAATTCCACGTGGAAAAGATAATAAAGTGGGAATAAAAATGGTAGCAAGCAGACTTCGATATTTATTTAATAAATTAAATAAAAAATAATAATAAGACAAAAAATTGAAAGGAGCGTATGATAAAAAATTAAAAAAATTATCATACAATAAATATTATGAAAATAGTTGTAATTGGAGGCGGAGCAGCTGGAATGATGTTTTCGACTCAATATAAAAAGGCAAATCCTGAAGATGAAATTATTTTATTTGAAAAGTCATCTTATGTGGCTTGGGCTGGATGTCCAACACCTTATTTTATCGCTGATGAATTGAAAAAAAGCGATGTTCTGCACGGAACACCTGAAGATTTTATAAATCGTGGAATTAATGTGAAAATTCATCACGAAGTTACAAAAATAGATTTTGAAAATAAAACTTTAACAGTAAAAGGCAATGAAATTAACGGGACAATTTCTTATGACAAATTGGTAATTGCTGTTGGAGCAAAATCATTTGTACCAAATATTGCTGGATATTCTGAAAATTTGGAAAATGTATTTACTTTTATCCCATGCAGAGCATGCCTTTAAAAATAAAGGATTTCCTGAAATGAAAAATAAATCAAGATTAAAAAAATGCAGTTGTTGTAGGAGCTGGGTTCATTGGGCTGGAAATGGCTGAATCATTCAAAAAAATGGATTAAATGTTACATTGATTGAAAAAGGCTGATCAAATTTTTTTCCAAATGTTTCTGAAAAATTTGAAAAAAAGAATTTATAAGGAAATAGAAAAAAACAACGTTACATTAAAAATTAAATTCAGGAGTTTCGAAATTATTTCTGAAAAACAATGTAGCAAAATCAGTAAAATTAGACAATGGAGAAACTGTGGATTTTGATATTGCATTATTTAGCATCGGAATTACTCCAAATATTGATTTTCTGCCTAAAGAATTAAAAACCGATTCTGGAAAAATTACTGTCAATGATAAATTTGAAACAAATATTAAAGATGTATATGCAATTGGAGATTGTATTTTTAACAAATATTACAAAACTGACAGAAATTTATATGCTCCATTTGGAGATGTGGCAAATAAGCATGGAATGTTCCTTGCGAAACATTTATCAGGAAAAGATGTAAGCTGGAAAGGATTGATCCGTTCTTTTGCAACTTCATTTTATGATGTGAAACTGGCACAAACTGGACTTTCACTAAAAGAAGCACTAGAATTAGGATATAATGCCGAAGTTGTTTCAATGAAAGCAATGTATAAAAATTCAGGCTTTGAAGATTCTGTTCCTGCAAGCGCTGAAATCATTTACGATAAGGATAAAAAAATTGTTCTTGGTGGAGCAATGGCTGGAAAGGAAGCAGTTGCTCAATTTGTAGACCAAATGGCTATTGTTATTACTCTTGAAACGCCTATTGAAAAATTTATAGAAATTGACTTTGCATATTCTCCAACAAATGCAAGTGTTTGGAATCCGTTGCTGGTAACATACAGAAAAGTTATTAAATAAAACAGGTATTTTTATGAAAAAGAAAATTGAAGATTTACATAAAAGCAAAAGATTTAGGATAAGTTATCAGGTTATTTTTTTATTTTTTTAGCATTATACAGCTTTGTTACTACAATTTTAGATTTACACGGCGATATTAGTATTTTTTTAATAATCCGATTTTAGAATTTGTTGATGTATCAATTTATCTGATTTTTTTGCAGCCGATTATTTTATCCGCTTTACACATTCAGACAATAAACTTAATTTTATAGAAAAATAATATTCCCGATTTAATTTCAATTATTCCGTATTATTCTATTTTTTTAGATTATTCAGGATTTTTAAAATAAGACGTTTGGCTAGAGTTTTTTTAAGCATTTAAAAACTAACAAAAAAACTTATTTATCTATAAAAAAATTCTATAAAAAAATAAAAAAATTTTTAAGGGCAAATGGACTTATTTATTTGTTAATTTTCGCTGTACTAGGAATTATCGTATCTGCCCTGATAGTTTCCTATGTTGAAAAGCTATCCTATTTCAACGGCTTATGGTGGGCATTTGTAACTGCAACTACCGTCGGTTACGGCGATGTCTACCCGCATACATTTATTGGAAGAATAATTGCTATTTTTTTCTAATACTCATTGGAATGGGAACTTTTGGTATGATCACAGGAGCAATTACAAGCTACTTTTTAAATCGCCAAGCTGACCTGATTCCAGATGATGATTTAGATGAATACATCCTTAATTCTCCAAATTACACGGATGCAGAAAAGCAGGAAATTATATCTTTTATACAATTTGTAAGAAATAAAAGAAAAAAATAAATTAAACTTATGCTAAATCCCATTTAAAAAAATCAGAAAATATATTTCATGTTATTTGCTAACACGGGAATCTCAACTCCATGTAAAAAAATTCATAATTACTCCACTATCTAAAATTAAGTTTTTTTAAATACAGGAAAAAAAGAGCAGGATTTAGACTGTTTCTGCTACTTTCCTGTATTTTTTTAAGTCTCTTTACGATAAAATTGTCTTAAAAACAAACTCAAAAAAATTATGACTATTTTATTAAAACCATAAATTTATATAATTTTTTTAATAGTTCGACTTTAAACAGATTTAAAAATAATATTATACTTAATTACTATGAACTTTCTTCCCTTTAATTCTCACATCTGAACTCAACGATTCCATCGTTATTTCCTTTTCTTTCCCAATAATATTTATTTTAGAAGCATAAAAGTCAGCATCCCCAATCGACTCTATCCCCAAGTAATTATCCGATGCCACCACCAAATTTTGAGTTGCCTTATTTACAAAATTATCTGCATTTTCAACTATATTAGGTGATTCTACACTATATTTTTCAGCTGTCTTAACTTCAAAAGCATTTAAATTCAAGTTAAAATTAAAATCGCTCTGATTTACCTGAAAGTTCCTTTTCGTATAATCGCTAAATCTTCCATTTCCTTTGTTATTAATTGCCCACGACACTTTTGCAAATCGCTCATCTTCGTTTGGAAAATAAACCTCAACAGTGTCATTTACTTCTGGAGTACAGAAAAATCCTGTATTTGTCTGCGAATAAAAAGTCTGATAACTTAATGGAAATCTTTTCAATCCATAATCATCATAAGCCCTGTCATTACTTTCAGAATTACTTCTTTCCTGAACAATTCTTTTTAGCCCTTCTGCAAATTTTACTTCCATTTTTGCAATTCCACCTTCTTCAAATACTCGCTCAACATTAGCCTCAATTCTACATCCTCTAATTTTTTTATTATATTTTTTAAATATATGATAACTGCCCATATTTGTTGCCAAAAAAATTCACTTTTTCAGAATGAAGTCCTTTAAAAAAATATTTTAGTTTTTCAATACAGAAAAAAACTTCCCTTGTTCTCATTAAAAATCTTCACTATTTTTTTCTATTTTCTTCAGCTTTGTTCTTCTCAGGATTTTTCAGAAATAGAAACAGTATCTCCTAGATTTATTACTTTATTCGACTGCACTTTATAATATAAATTTTTATAATCCCTCACAAGCGAATAATCTGAAAAAAATATTTATTTTCCTTCTTAACTTCCCCCATTTCCACCATTCCAAACAATATTATCCCCTGCTCAACTACAAACAGCCCAGTTTTCAACTGACTAGCAAGCCTTACTAAAAATTCCCAATCTGTTTCATCAAACTGTACAACAAGACTGCTAATCTGCTTTTTCGCAATATCAGAATATTTTATTTCCAGCTTTTTTTATCAGCATAATCTTTATTAATCTCATTAATTATATCTGAAAACATAAGACTCGTGTCTTGAAAAACTCTATATTTCTTCTCATTTTTCCTATCAAAAATCACACTTTTGGAAAATGCCTTCATTAAAATCCTGCACCCATAACTTCCATAATCTAATATTTCAAAATAATCAACTATTCCACAAAAAATCTTCCTTCTGACATTCTGATCCAACCCTGAAAGTTCAATTTCAATTTCAACATTTTCCTTTTCAATAATTCTTTCCAGATTCTTCCTTTGCTCTTCATCCATTTCCAGTTGTATTTCCAGCTTCTGATGTTCATTAATATTTTCATTCAGCACAAATTCTCGAATTACAAAATTATCTAGATTTTTTTCTTATCTAGTATAATTCCAATATTTTTTTCCCTTCATACATATTTTTCCATATTTGCACTTTCATTCCCCATTTTCATCACCTCAATTTTACCTTTTTTTATATTATTTAATTAAATATTAATATGTTTTTTTATTATACTATATTTTAATTATATTTTTCAATCTTTTTTTCCCTGATATTTAAAAATTTTTTTAAGTTTGCTTTCTTTTGTACAATTTTTTTACTTAAATAATGAATTAATTATAGATTTTTTTGCAAAAAAATCAGGCTCTCTTGTTAAAAAAATAATATAAAATATGATTTTTGTTTTTTTTAATGGGATAATTTAGAGTAACTTTTCAATAATCCCTATTATGCCAGAAAAATAATAAAAACTTAAATTATCTATTGAAAAAAATACACCTTTTTATAATATAATAAACTTGTTCAAAAAAACTTATAATTTATAACCTATCATTTATTTAATTTAAAATTATATAATTACTGAACGAATTTAATAAAAAAATAAAAAGAAAGGAAGAGATACCTATGTTTATAAATACTATGAAAACAGGTCTTTTAATGTTTGGATTAGTTTTCCTGTTTGTAGCAATTGGCGGTGCATTGGGAAATCAGCAAGGGGCATTAATTGGGACTTATAATTGCTGGCGGAATGAGTTTTTACAGTTACTGGTTTAGTGATAAAATGGTTATTAAGGCTTATAATGGTCAAGAAGTTAATTCCCAAAATAACCCAAGATTATATCACCTGATACAAAGATTGGCAAAAAATGCCGATTTACCTATGCCAAAAGTTTACATAATTCCAGAACGACAGCCAAATGCCTTTGCAACTGGAAGAAATCCAAATAATGCAGCGGTTGCATGTACTGCTGGACTGCTTGAAATGATGGATGATAACGAACTGGCTGGAGTAATGGCACATGAACTTGGACATATAAAACATCGGGATATTTTAATTAGTACAATTGCCGCTACATTTGCTGGAGCAATTGCAAATATTGCAAGATTTTTACCTTATGTATCAAGCGGAGACAATAGAAATGGCGAAAGAAGACGAAATAATGTCGCTACTGCAATGTTAGTATCACTTTTAGCCCCAATAGCCGCTTCTATAATTCAAATGTCTATTTCAAGAAAAAGAGAATACATGGCAGACAGAGCTGGAGCTGAATTTTCAGGAAATCCCTTATATTTACGTAATGCACTCCAAAAATTGGAAAGTTACAGTCACAGTATTCCAATGAACAGAGAAGATCCGGCAACAGCACATATGTTTATCGTAAATCCATTTTCAAACCTTGGAAATCTAAAAAATTTATTTAGTACACATCCGTCTACTGACGACAGGATAAGAGAACTTGAGAAAATGGCAAGAGAAGAAAATTTATTATAGTAAAAATTTATTGGGATTTTTTTATTTTACTTGAGAATTTGTTCCAGATATGATAAAATATATAAGGTTTATTAAATATATATGGAGAATAGATAAGACATGATTAATACTTTTTACATTTTTTTAACATTATTATTACTTTTTTTGTACGTATTTACTCGCTTGTTTCAATTTTATTCCTGAGCGGAAAGCGAGTACAGTTTGCAGAGAGAATAACTGTATCTATACTTTTTATTTGAAGTTTTGACTATATTTTTATATGCTTTCTTTAGTTCATTCCGTTATTTTGCTACCGCCAGTTTTAATGTTGCTGAAAAACTCAAAAAAATTTTTTTATTTTTGAAAAAAATTTTTTTCAGTAACACTCTAATATATTCTATTTTAAATCTGGCATTAGCTTTCACATTCGGAAGTCAAAAACATCTTCAAATTTATAAATAGATTTCTAGTAGGAATCATATTATTAACAAATATTATTTATGGTTTTGTGTTAATAATATAAATTCATCAAAAAAATAGGTAACTGAATGAAAATCTCAAAAAGCTACCTATTTTTTTATTTTTTTAAACTAATTTCATATTATCCTTCCTGTTTTTTTCAAGAATCATATTTACTTCTTCAATAATTATATCTGGATTTAACCCATGAACAGCAATCCCTTCACCTAAAGTTTCCGCACTCGAAATAATACATCCAACACATCCAAGTCCATATCTCATCAATACTTGCGCAATAATTGGATATTTTTTTCCACAGCTTCCATTATATTCATATCTTTTGTAACTTTTTTTCCATAGTCATTTCCTCCCATTTGAAATTTTTATTTTATATTTTTTTTATTTACAAATCCTTCAAAACAAAATTTAAACTAAATGTTATATTTCAGGAATTAGATTTTAAAGTAATCTGTAATAAATCTCATAAAAAATAGCCAGTAATACTTATTACAAACTCATTATTTAAACGAGAAATAACAATATTACTCTATAAGTATAGCAAATTATATCATTTCAGTCAACTTTTATAAACAAATATTTTTTTTTAATCAAAATAAAAAAAGACTGAATTAGAATTATTATAAATAACGACTCCAATTCAATCTAAATTTATAAATTTATTTTTAACTTATTTTTGCAGCTTCATATTTTTTTAGATACTGCATCCCAGTTTATAACGTTAAAGAAAGCTGTAATATAATCTGGACGTCTATTTTGATAATTCAAGTAATATGCATGTTCCCATACGTCTATTCCTAAAATTGGAGTTCCTTCTGAACATCCACAAGGTGTTACACCTGGCATTAATGGATTATCTTGATTTGCTGTTGAAGTTACTTTTCAATTTTCCATCTTTGTTTACAACAAGCCAAGCCCATCCTGAACCAAATCTAGTTGCAGCCGCTTTTGAAAATTCTTCTTTAAATTTGTCAAAACTTCCAAATGCTTCATTTATTTTTTCAGCTAATTCACCTTTTGGTTCTCCACCTGCATTAGGTCCCATTACTTTCAAAAATATAAATTGTGGTTATAAAAACCTCCACCGTTATTTCTAACAGCCCCACGTATATTTTCTGGCAATGCATCTAAATTTGTTAAAATTTCTTCTATTGATTTTTCCAAAAATTGTGGTGCATTGTCTTTTAATGTGCTATTCAAATTATTAGTATAAGCTGCATGGTGCTTTCCATAATGAATTTCCATTGTTTTTGTATCAATGCTTGGCTCCAATGCATCAAATCCGTAAGGTAATTCTATTTGTTTAAACATTTTTTTATCACTCCTAATCTGTTATTTGAATATATTTTTATCACATTATTTTTTTATAAAAATCAATAAAAAAATTTATATTTTTTTATGAATTTGTTATTGTTACAATTATGAATAGTTTAATAAATTAATTAAAAATATTCACTATTTCTATTTTTTTAAAAGAAATCTACTCTTTTTATGATATATCCAACACTTCTTACAGTTTTTTTATAATCTTTTTGGTCATGTCCTTTATCTATCTTTCGATCTCAAGAAATTAACATACACATCTACAATATTGCTTTCTGAAACAAAAATCTATATCCCAAATTTTTTTCTGAAATCATTGTTCTAGTAAGAACTCTGTTTTTTTATTTCTCAAGAAATATTCCAATAATAAAAAAATTCTTTATTTGTTAGTTCTATTTCTTTTTCCATCACGTTTAACTTCCCTATTTGCAGGATTTAATGTTAAATCATAGGCTGTCAAAATTCCCATTTCATCTTCAGTAAGCCGTTTATTCAAAATTCTCACTATTGCTCTAAATTTGGCTGAAAGCTCTTCCAATCTAAAATCATTGTATACATAGTCATCTATTCCCTTCAATAGAGCTTCGGTTTTCGCATATCTGTCATCTTGTTCAATTGCCATTAGAATATAGCTTTGTTTTTTATATCTTGTTATTTTTTTCTATTGACAACGGAAAAATCTTCAATTGAGTTAATATCTAAAAAAAGAAATATCGAGAGTCTCTGTCTTTAGGGCATCTAGCATCTGTTCTTCATTTTCTGCCAATATAACATTAAAACTTAATTCCTTTAATAACTGTCCCACTACCATTCTAGTTTTTTCATTCTTGTTAAATACTAATACTTTCATTTTTCTATTGTATAATAAACATATTACAATTGCGATACATTTAAAATACCTCTCCTTTCACATTTTTTGTCTTACTTATTTTCGTTTTCTGTTTTTTCAATTACTTTAGCAATTATATCATTCATTCTTCTTGATGCTAAAGAATCATTTGAAATAAATGGTAATCCGTTATCGCTAGACTCCACAATATTTCCATCTAATGGTATTGATCCTAGAAAGTCAGTTTTTTTCTCCTGGGCCATTTTTTCAGCGCCACCTTTTTTAAAAATATTAACTTCTTTTTGACAGTCAGGGCAAATAAAACCACTCATATTTTCGATTACACCGAGCACATTCAAGTTAATCAATTTGGCAAAATTTATTGATCTTGTAGAATCCAGCAAAGAAACCTTTTGCGGTGTTGTCACAATAATTGCCTTTGAATCAGTTCCTATATTCTGAGCAATACCTAATGTTTCATCACCAGTTCCAGGCGGCAGGTCAACTATTAAATAGTCAATCTCTCCCCATTTAATTCCTTCCAGCATTTCCATTATTGCTGTAATTTTTTGCGGTCCCTTCCATACAACTGGCGAATTATCAGGAACAAAAAAACTTAATGACGATATATGCAGATTTTCTGTTATTTCCAGCGGTTCAGAAATTTTTGAAAGTTTTACTCCTTCTTTTCCAAACATAATTGGAATATTAGGCCCATGCAAATCTGCATCAAGAATACCAACTTTGTATCCCCGCAACGATAATCCATAGGCTAAATTAACAGACGTAGTTGTTTTCCCAACTCCACCTTTTCCGCTCATCACTACTATTTTATGCTTAATTTTAGACATGTTGGAATCAATTCTTTGCTTCCGTTCAGCTAAAGCCGGATTAGTTTGCATCCATTCCTCCTATTTCTAAAAAAATATTATAATTTTATTTAACTTCCCTACTTTAATTAAATCATAAACTTAGAAAAAAATACAAGTAATTTTTTTACATTTCTTTTTAAAAAAATTAATTCTTTTTATTACATTAAATAAATTATATTTAAAAATTTTTTTTTATTAAAAAAATATGCTGGACTAATTTGTGTCTTTTTTTATAATATACATAAGTTTGACTATTAAACCAATAAATAGAAAGGAATAATCCATTATGAATATTTATTTAAAGGGAAATATAAAAAGACTGATGCTCTTTTTAATCCTGACACTTTCACTTATATGTAAAACCAAACCGGAAGATAAGTATTTCTGGTACACTACGCATGAAGTTATCTCAAATGCCGATAAACTTCAGCCAGGAGATATTCTTATTTTATCAAAAAAGCCGACTTTACGTTCAATGTGGGGACATGCCGCTGTTCTTAATGAACACAAAAAAATAATTGAATTTCCAACATATTCTGCCGGCTACAGCGAAAGTCCTATATATGCCTGGGAAAATATTAATAGAAAAGTTGCTATTTTTAGACTAAAAGGAATAGATGATAAATTTAAATCCGCATTATTCAAAGAAATTGATGAAACTATAACTAAGCCTTATGGATTAACATTTACCAAGGATTTTGACAAGAGGCTTTACTGCTCGCAATTTGTATATTTAGTATTTAAAAAAGCAGGAGAAAGAGTTGGCCGTGAAGTAGATCTAGATTCCAACGGCGGCGGATGGGTTATGCCATTTGACATAATGAATTCTCCTCTGCTTGAAAAATATATCTATTTACACTCAATAAATTATTTTACTTTTTATTAATAAAAAACTGTCTTGCATAATTTATTTTTTTAAACAAATACTGCTCGACAGCTTTTTTTATTTTTTTATTATTCTCTAAATAATCTATTCCCGTTTTTCAAAAAAATTTTTTTACTAATATTTTCTTAAAGAATATAACTATTTTTAAAACTAAATTTGAAAAATTAGGAACTTTTTCCCAATGTTGTCAAATCATAAGGAGTTCCTTGATAAACATGATGATTTATCCAATTTGAAAACAATAAATTCGCATGAGCTCGCCAAACAAAAAGCGGCTCTTTGCTTGTATCGTCATTTGGATAATAATTATAAGGAACTTTTATACTTTTTCCTAATTTTACATCTCTTTCATACTCTTTTGCCAATGTCATCCTATCGTATTCCAAATGTCCCATAATAAAAATATTACGTTTATCTCGGCTACGTACGATACTCACTCCAGCTTCTTTAGAATTGGCAATAATTTCCAGATCAGGAATTTTTTCTATATCTTCTGCATGTACTTCTGTATGCCGTGATTGCGGCATATTAAACACTTCATCAAAACCACGTAATAACATTGTATGGCAAATATCAATTTTTAAAGGATAAATTCCAAAAAGTTTTTCCTTTAAAGGATATTTCTTTATTCCATAATGATAATAAAGCGCTGCCTGTGCTCCCCAGCAAATATACATTGTAGAATAAACGTGAGTTTTACTCCACTCCATAACTTTTGTTAATTCCTTCCAGTAAATAACCTCTTCAAAAGGAATATTTTCCACAGGTGCTCCAGTTATTATAAGCCCGTCAAAATAATCATTCCTTATATCATTGAAGGTCTTATAAAAATTCGACATGTGCTCCTTAGAGATATTTTTAGACACATAAGATGCCATTTTTAAGAAAGTTACTTCAATTTGAAGCGGAGTATTGCTTAAAAGTCTTAATAACTGTGTTTCTGTTTCAATTTTTGTAGGCATAAGATTTATTATTATAAATTTTAGAGGACGAATATCTTGTGACAATGCCCTTCTTTCATCCATTACAAAGATGTTCTCCTTTGCTAAAATATCTACAGCCGGTAAGTTATTTGGTATTTTTATAGGCATTGCATATTCTCCTTTCTATTATTCTGACTGTATACTTTCTTTTTAAAAAAACAAAAAAATATAAGCCATTTAACTGTTTCTAATCAATTTAAATTTTTTTCTGATTTTTTTAAACTTAATTAACTTTCTCTAAGTGCCAATGGCATTGTAAAATAAAAGCGATTTATCATTATCTTCATCCTTTACAATTACAGAACTTTTTATTATTTAGCAGCTCCAACACCGTAACTTTTCCTTTAATTGTAGAAATATAATCAAGTAAAAAAATTTAACATTTAATGAAATTTTTAAATCTTCACCCTTCTTGAATCGTTACAATTTCCTCTTTTTATCTGTGCATTTTCACTCGTTCCTGTAAGCAGCAGCTTATTATTTGAGAAATTAAATATTCCACCATTTTTTTAGATTCCTTATTATCTCTGACAAATATGGCAGTTCTTTTTTTAACACTGACAGAAAATCCTTTGTATTTAATAATATTTTTTTTATTATGCTGTGAATTATTCAAAAATTGATTTATAATCTGGAAATTGTAAATCAATCGTACGAGTTAATATTTCCACATTTGAAAATTTGAAAAAAATACTTTTTGAGCCATCTGATTTTTACTACAATCTTTTTCCTCATCTATTAACTTCATAATCTTTATTAATCCATCAATTGTCTTTAATGGAATGCTCAAACTAAGATTTTCCTTATTTCTTTTGAGACTCTTCCAAGTCTTCTTCAATATATGTCAATCTATATGTATCAGATGAAATAAGTTTTAATTTATTTTCCTCGATTTCCACTCTAATACAGTTTACAGCAAGATTTTCTGGATTTGGAGAAGCTGATATTTTCACATTTTCAATTTTATTTAACAATTCCCCTTTTTCAAATACATATTCAACCCCATTTTCAAGTTTTGACTGAAGTGGAAAATTTTCTGCATTATATAAAGAAAAATTCTGTATTTGTCGAACTTGCCTGAATTATCAACTTACCACTTTCTTCAATTAAAGTTATTTTATCATCAGAAATTTGTTTTAAAAACTCTTCGATCAATTTATGCTTTATGACAATTCTTCCATCTTCTTCCACTTGCGCTTCTATTTCTGTATTTATAGAAAGTTCCAAATCTGTTCCTCGCAAAATTGCCTTTTCACCTTGAGTTTCAATATAAATTCCAGAAAGAACTTCTTTTACTTTGTTTTCAGTTACTGCATTTTCAACTATGGTCATAGCCCTCAATAACGATTTTCTATCTACAATTATATGTAACATACATTCACCTCTTCTTTATAATATATCCTTGTATTCTTCCAAATGTTCCTTTAATTTTGTTATAGCCTTTTTCTCGATTTGTCTAACTCTTTCACGTGTAATCCCCATCTGCTCGCCAATTTCCTTTAATGTATGGATTTTATTGTCATACAATCCGTAACGATATTCAAGGATCAGTCTTTCCCGCTCATTTAAAACTTTTTCAAGTAATTCCTTCATTTCAACAAGCTGATCTTCCTTTATTATTTTATCCTCAACATCATCATTTTTCCCAATAATATCCTCCAGATAAATATTATCGCCTATTGTTTCATTTAATGACATTATATCCTGAAATTCACCTAAAAGCAATATAACCTTGCTTTCCTTCAAATCAACTTTTTTTGCAATATATTCTGTTGATGGAGCTTCACCGTGAATGGCAGTATAATCCTTTATGACTTTATTTACTTTTGATAATTGCTCATACTTATAAGACGGTATTCTAATATCCCTTCCGATATTGATAATTGCCTTTTTAATTGACTGTTTTATCCACCATACTGCATACGTGCTAAATCTATGCCCTTTTTCATAGTCAAATTTATTTATAGCCTTTATCAATCCAATATTCCCTTCGCTAATTAAATCAATTAGAGGCAATCCGTTCCCAAGAGATTTTTTAGCTGTACTTATTACCAGTCTTAAATTTGATAAAATCAGTAATTGTCTTGCCTGTTCGTCATTATCTTCCCTAATTCGTTTTAACAGTTCATATTCTTCTTCTCTTGAGAGTAAATCAAATTTTTGAATATCACTTAGATATAACGACATTAAGTTTAAGTTGTTATCTTCCATTACCTCACTCCAGTTTTATTTTTTTTATATTTCTTAATTTAAAAAAATTCTGACTTCAGATCTCTGCTCATAAATGTAGATTCCAGTTCTGAAACTGGCTTTCCACCATAAATTACTTCATAAAGTGCTGTAAAAATAGGTGCCTTTAAGTTATTTTCCTTTATAATTTTATAAAGAGCCTTTATTGTTTCTGCACCTTCTGATACCATATTCATGTGTGAAACTATATCTTCAATTTTTTGACCTTGCCCCAGCTTTTCCCCAACATATCTATTTCTACTATGCTTGCTTGTACAAGTTACAATAATATCTCCAAGTCCCGACAATCCCATAAATGTTTTTGGATTTGCATTATAAAATTTTGCAATTTCAAACATTTCATTAATTCCACGAGTTATAAGGGCAGCCTTTGTATTATCTCCATACCCCATTCCATCGGCAATTCCCGCTGCAATTGCAAGACAGTTCTTTAATGCTCCTGCAAGTTCAGCTCCCATAAGATCCGTTCCCGTATAAACTCTGAAATAAAGATTGCTAAATGTAGTCTGCACGATTTTTGCAGCTTCTTCATTTTTAGATACAGAAAGTATCGCAGATGGCAATTTTTGCGCCACTTCTTCGGCATGTGTCGGTCCAGCTAGTAAAACATAGCTATATTCCTTATTTTCCAGTTCTTCAGCCACAATTTCAGAGATTCTTTTTTTTGTAGCAATTTCTAAACCTTTTGCAACATTCACCAGTATTATATTATAATTTAAGAAATTTTTTTCAATCTTTTTAAAAATATTTCTTAAAAAAATTGCGTTGGAGTTGCTAATAATAAAATATCAATTTTTCCCATATTTTTTTCAGGATTTTTTTAATATTTCTCCATAATCATCCACAACATTAAGGCTGTCAGGCAATTTTATATTTGGCAAAAAAATTTAGGATTTTCCTTTGTGTCACGAATAACTTTTCTAACCTCTTCATTATGCTCCCACAAATATACTTTATGTCCATTTTCCACTAACAGTTTTTGAAAGGCAGGTTCCCCAGCTTCCACCACCAATAACCAATATATTTTTCATCATTATCCCTTCCTTTCACGATATATAAATATCCTAAAGAATTTAAATTTTTCATTTACAATTATATTTTTTTATAAATTCGTTACTTTTTTTACTTTTCAAGCTAAACTTAGATTCTGTCCCATTTTTTTAATCTTTCAATATTGCTCTTTATGCTTTACAATAATTAAAATTGCTATTAAAATTCCTAAAATAACATATATTATTTGCTGGTACAAAAAATATGTAAAAATAGGAAGCGATACAGCTGCAAAAATTGAAGAAAGCGAAACATATCTAAAAATAGCAAAAACCACAAAAAATACAATTGCTGCAAACAATATAGCCTTTGGAACTAAAACTAAAAATACTCCAAGCGTTGTTGCAACAGCTTTTCCACCTTTAAAATTCATAAAAACATAGAAAATACATGTCCTAAAATCGCACAAATTCCAACCAGCACATAATCAAGATTTTCAATTTTTGTCAAATTTTCAAAAAAATCCACTTTTAGCAAAATTGCAATTAATGTCGGGACTAATCCTTTAGAAATATCCAAGATTAATGTCAAAATTCCTAATTTTGCCCCTAAAACACGTGCAGCATTTGTAGATCCTGTATTTTTACTTCCGTGCTCACGGACATCTATTCCTTTAAATACCTTCCCTATCCAAAGCGCATTTGGCACACTTCCTAAAAATATGAAAGTGCCATTAATAAAATTGTAATCATTTTTTTATTCCTCTTTTTATTTAATAAATTATTTATTATTTTTTTATCTATTTTTTTCATGCTCTGCAGCTTCTATATTTTTTTAGATTCCAGTAAATGATTTTGATTTTCAGCCATTTTGTCAAAAAATCTTTTTTCTCTGTATAAAAATACTAGAAGTATCAAAAAGAACAGAAAATCCGTAAATGGCTGCGCAAGCCATACACCATCCAGTTTCCATATATTTGAAAAAACTATGACAACTGCTAGAAATATAACAACTTGCCGCATTAAATTCATTGTAACCGAGTATTTTGAACGTCCAGTCGCCTGAAAATAATTTGGCACAGTTATTCCAAAAGATGAAATTATTACAAGTGAAAAATAAATTCTAATAGCTTTTATTCCTTCCCTTAAAGCTTCAGGCGTACTCTTTTCATTAAAAAATAAAATTAATTGTTTTGGCAAAAGCATTACAATTACCCAAAATGCAAAGGATAATACGAGCTCCTGCACCTATAGCAGTCATTAAAGATTTTTTAACCCTTGTAAAATTTTTTGCACCATAATTAAATCCAATTATTGGCTGAACAGCTTGAGAAACTGCATAAACACTCATTGTCATAATTGGCAAATAGGAATTTATAATTGTCATAACTGCCACACCGTAAGTTCCACCGTAAATATCTACAATTTTATTTGTTACAAGTCCAACTCCTGAACTTGCAGCTTGCAGTAAAAACGGCGACATTCCAATTGAAAAAATATCCTTTACTATTTTGGGATCTAATCTTAATTTTGAAAATCTTATTGTAATAACGCTTTCCTCTTCTAATTTAAATCCAAACATATCAATTTTAAACGGTAGTTTTCCAGCGATTAAAAACCACAATACAAATATCGCAGACAACACATTTCCAATTAAAGTCGCATAAGCAGTCCCTTCAATTCCAGTATGCATAATCATTACAGCCACATAATCTAAAATAATATTTACAACCGCTCCAATTAACATTGAAAACATCGCAACTCGTGGCGCTCCAGCCGCATTTAATACATTTGAAAGCCCAAATGAATAAATAACGGTAAAATCGCCAGTAATATTATTTCAAGATAAGCCCTTGCATAAGGCAGCGTTTCATTGTTAGCACCAGAATACCGTAAAACTGTGTCAATATTCAATATTAAAAATGCATACAATAAAAGTCCTAAAATTGCAAATAATGTTACAGCATTTCCCAATATTTTTTTTGCTTCTCCCTTTTTCCCCTGTCCAAGCCTAATCGAAATAATTGTTCCAGCTCCAACTCCGATGAACATTGAAAAAGCAATAATCAACATAACAATATAAAAGGCAATTCCCTGCACCTGCAAGCGCCTTTTCACTAATTTTCCCAACAAAGAATCTATCAACAATGTTGTAAAGAACAACTGCCGCAGATCCAATAAGTGTCGGTATGAAATATTTTACAAATAATTTCAAGATAGAACCCTTTAACAGTTCTTCACGTTTTTCCATATTTTTTTCCTTTTTTTATAAAGTCAATTTTTTTATTTTTTTAACAAATAATTGGCAATCTTTTTCAAAACTCCAAAAATTACCCAACTTTTTCTCTTTCCTTTTTTTAACTCTAAAATAGTATTTTTATTCTTTTTCCATAATTTCCATTTCTTTCAAGCAATTTTTTTCCACAGAAAAAAATCCTCCTGCAACAATTCCTTAAAAAAATTTCCTTATCAGCATTTAAATTAGTCAGAGTTATATATTTTATTTTTTTACTATATGCCGTGCAATAAAGGCATTAATTGCCGAAGTCTTGTAAACTACTATTACAGGCAGACCCCATAAGCGAAATTTCAAACGTCACTGTTCCTGAAGTTGCTATTGCATATTTACAATCTTTCCGAATATTTTTTTTATTTCATCAAAAGTTATTTCTAAATTTGGAATTTTTTTAAAACATCAATTTTATATTTTTCTTCAAATTCACGAATATTTTTTTTATGCTCTTCACTTGCCAATTTCATTAAAAACTTTTCATTCTTAACTTTTTTTCATTTCTAACCAATTCTACAATTACTGGCAAAAATTTCTCAATTTCCTGCCTTCTGCTTCCAGGTAGCAGCAATATTTTTTCTCCCAATTTATCAGAAAAAAATCATATTTATCAACAAACGGATTCCCAAAATACTCCACTTTCAGCCCTTTTGACTCATCCTTTTTCAAACTCTCATCATAATATTTCTTTTCAAACGGAAAAATTACAATAACATCGTCAAATTTTCGCAATTTTTTTATTCTTCCTTTTCCCCAAGCCCAGACTTTAGGCGGAATATAATAAATCATTCTCAGATTTTGCAGTTCTTTTTTCAAAATTTTCTTTTTCAGCAATTCAAAAAATTTCAGGTTAAATCCTCCAAAATCAACGAATATAACAGTTTCTACTTCATTTTTCCCTAATAAACTGCAAATATTCATGTGCCTTTTTCGTGAAATACCTATACTTTTTCAAAGCCTCTACAAATCCCATAACATCATTATTCTTAATATGATTTACAGCCTTAACTCCCAGCCTTTATCGACTTATCTCCAACTACACCAAAAAATTCAATATTTTCATCTTTTTTTCTCATTTCCTCCACAATGTACGAAGCATGCAAATCTCCTGACATTTCACCACAGGAAATAAAAAAATTTTTTTTCTTTTTTTGAATCTGCTGTATCATAATTATTTTTTTCATTTTTTTAGCCTTTTTACATTTTTTTATTTTGAAAAAGGATTTAAAATTTTCTATTTAAACTTTAAATTTTAATTCCCTTTATAAAAAAATTTTATTTTTTTATTTGCAAATTTAATAACTTCCTCTTTATCGATAAACAACATTTTGTCAGCCTCTATCACAATTCCACGACCATTTATCTCTGCTACTTTCTTAATTGTTTCCAGCCCGATCGTTGGAATATCTATCCGATAATCCTGATTTCGTCTTGCCATTTTCACAACAATGCAATTTTTTCCAGCCAGTTCCCCGCCACGTAAAATCGTCTTATCAGTCCCTTCCACACCTTCCAGCGCAATAACCGATTCATCTTTCACAACAACTGTCTGCCCTGCATCAATGTCAGTCAGCATTCGTGCAGCTTCTATCCCGATTTCTATCGTTTTTTCCTCATTTTTATTTGGAGAAGCTTTTGTATAAACTTCATTTCTGGCAATATATTCATCTAGCAAGTAATTTTGAGGTAGAAACTTTAATATTTTCAGATTCGATATAATTAATTATCGCCTTTAAAAATATTTTTTTATCCTTTTTTTATTTTTTTGTAGATAGTAATATTTTTTTGTCGCTGTCAAATCAAATTTTAAATTTGAAAAAAATCAGATTTTTTTCAACTTTCCCAAAGCATTATTAACTGAGTTATTCCATTTTTTTCTTAAAATATGAAATTATTTTTCCCAACTTGCGCTACACTATATTTTTACAGAATTTTTATGCTCCTTTACACTATCTTCCACACTTTCAAACAGATAAACTGAAAATGGCTCAATACCCTTTAAAATGCATTGATTCAAAAAAATAATTCCGGCAATTTTCCCATTTCCAGCAATTAGACCTACTTTTTTTCCATCGTCATTTTTTTATTTTTTTCCTTTTTTTATTTTTTTCTCTAAAAAAATATTTACATTAAAAAAATTAACTCAAAATAAAACATAGATTATTTTGAGAAATTTTTATATTTTAAATCTTTATATACAAATTTTTAATATTTCAATTTTGTAATTGTATAGTAAAAATCACTTTAAAACTGAACTCTAAAGTTACGACTATTTACTCAAATCCAATATTTAATTCTGTTTATTTAAATTCTAATGTTTTTTTAGAGTTCAAGTATACTATCTCAAAGTTCTATACTTTATCTTGTAATACCTCTTTTACTTTTTCGTATAAAATTAATAAGATTTTGAGCTTCCTCATATTGTCCATACTCACGCTCAACTGTCTGAAGAGCTTCTTCCAGTTTCAATTTTTTCTTAAATATAATTTTATACAGCTCTCTCAATCTTTTTATCTGCTCATCTGAAAAGCCTCTACGTTGAAGCCCTACAATATTTATATATACAGCTCTTGCTTTATTACCTTCAGACAGCATATAAGGAACAACATCCTGATTTACAGCCGAACATCCACCTATCATTGCATGCCGCCCAACTCTCGTAAACTGATGCACAGCAGTAAGTCCGCCTACCACCGCATAATCTTCCACTTCCACATGTCCCGCAAAAGTCGCAGCATTTGCCAGCACACAGTTATCTCCAATTATACAATCGTGAGCAATATGAACATAAGCCATTACAAGCGTATTATTTCCAACTCTTGTTTCATATTTATCAGTAGTTCCCCGATGAATTGTAACAAATTCACGAATTTTATTATTATTTCCAATAACAACCCTAGTTTTTTCTCCTGCGAATTTCAAATCCTGCGGATCCTTCCCAATTGATGCAAAAGAAAAAATATAATTATTTTCACCAATAATTGTTTCACCCTCAATTACAACATGTGATTCTACAACTGTCCCGTTACCAATTGTAACTTCCGGACCTATAATCGAATAAGCCCCTATTTTTACATTTTCTCCAAGTTTAGCATTTGGATCAACAATTGCCGTTGGATGTATATTCTTTGAACTCATAAATTAATACCTCTTCATTTTTTATTTGTCTTTACATATCTGTTACAGCGAATTTTAATTCACCTTCACTTACAACAGCTCCATCAACTAAACATTTCCCTTTTGCTACAATAATATTTCTTCTTACACTTAATTTTTCCACTTCAAGTCTTAACTGATCCCCAGGCACAACAGGTTTTCTGAACTTACATTTATCAATTGACATAAATAAAGGTATTTCCCAGGTTCTAGCATAAGCAGCCCAACTGCTTGTGCAAGTGCTTCCATTTGCAAAACTCCTGGCATAACAGGCTTCCCAGGAAAATGTCCTTGAAAAAATTCTTCATTCATTGTCAAATTCTTAATTGCTACCAAGCTATCTGTTCCATTTTTTTCTATAACTCTATCTACCAATAAAAATGGGTATCTATGTGGCAATATTTTCATAATATCCTCTACATTCATAATTGTTTCATTTGCTGCCATGTTTTTTATTCCTCCTGAATTTATATTTTTATTTATTTTAATTTTTTTACTCAAAAATCAAATCTAGTTTAATTTCAATCTTTTCAATAAAATTTAAAATTTTATACTTACATTATATTTGATTTTTTTACAAATTACAAGTGTTTTTTTTATATTTTTTTTACAAATATTTTTTTTGCAATCATTCCAGTCAATTGCGAATTTACAAAAATGCCCAGCCTTTATCGCAATAATATGAGCTTTTTATTGGAGTTCCCAAAAACATATAAATCTCCAATTATATCAAGAATTTTATGTCTGACAAATTCATCAGGGTATCTCAATCCTTCTGGATTTAAAGGCCCATCAGCCCCAACTACCACAGCATTTTCCAAACTTCCTCCCAGTGCCAGATTATTCTTTTTAAGAAAATCAATTTCATAATCAAAGGCAAAAGTTCTACATTTTGCAATATTTTCCACATAATTTTCCAAATTTACTTCCAGCTCATAATACTGCGATTTTAAAAAACTATGATTAAAATCAATCGTATAAGATATTTTAAATCCATCATAAGGCAATGCCATCACATATTTTCCAGCCTTCTCATCTGAAAAAATAACAGGCTCCTTAATCACAACAGGCTCTATTTCCTCATCCAATTCTAAAATCCCCGCACTTTCAATTTTTTCCACAAACTGAATTGAACTTCCATCCAAAATCGGCATCTCATTCCCTTCAATTTCCACAAAAATATCAGTAATCCCACAAACTGAAAGTGCCGACATAAAATGCTCAATCGTATGAAGTCTCACTCCATCCTCATTTTGAATATTAGTCCCTCTTTCCAAATCAAACAAATTTTCATGAGCAACTTTTATAACATTATTTTTATCATTAACATCCAATCTTTTAAAAACAATCCCAGTTTCCTGACTCACAGGTCTTAATACCATTTTTATCTTTTCGCCCTTATGAAGCCCAATTCCTGAAATTTCAACTGTATTTTTTTAATAGTTTTTTTCTTTTTCACTTTTTTTGTTCCCTCCATTTCCTAAAAATTTTTAGTTCATTTTTTTATTTATGAAATCTTTTTTTATTATCCATAAATATTATATCATAAAAACTAGATATTTTTTTCCTTTTATTATTTTTTTTGATTTTCAATATTTTTTTGAAAATTGAAAGAAATTTATGCTAAATCCTGTTTGAAAAAAATAAAAAAATAATCGCTCCCTTTTACAGCAACGATTATCTTAAAATTTTTATAATTCAACTATTTGTTTTTTTATTTCTAAAACTAAAAAAACTTAACTGCTAATTTACCAGATTTTTTTATTCTATCTTCAGGAGCCTTGTACATTTTATCCCCTGGTTTTGTTTCAAATACTTTATGGAATGCGTCAATATTTTCCAAAGTTCCGTTTACACGGAATATATTTGGTGAATGTGAATCTGTTTTTGCCAGGTTCTTTAAATATTCTGGAGTAGATTTTTGTCGCCACATTCTTGCAAAACTTAAAAAGAATAATTTATTTATCGTATCTGGGTAGGCTTTTGATGAATTTGGATGATCCTTCAAATATAATTGCAATGCATCATAAGCAACGTTTAATCCCCCAAGATCTGCAATATTTTCTGTTAATGTATATTTTCCATTAACATGAACTCCATCTCCAACTGTATATTTTGAAAATTGATTTTCCAGTTTTTTTGTAGCCAAATCAAATTTTGCCTTATCTTCAGCAGTCCACCAGTTCTTAACATTTCCATCGCCATCATATTCAGCACCAGACACATCAAATGCATGAGTAAGTTCATGCCCAATAACTGTCCCTATTGCTCCAAAGTTGCTTGCCATTTCTAATTTATTATAGTCATAAAATGGATACTGCAAGATTCCCGCCGGGAATACAATCTCATTGCTTGTTGGAGAATAATAGGCATTTATTGTATGAGGTGACATGTACCATTCTGTCTTATCTACCGGCTTTCCTACTTTTTTAAGCTCTTCGTTATAAGCCCATTCACTAATTCCCTTTAATTGATCATACAACGAATCACTGCTTGAAATTGTCATTTTGCTGTAATCTTTCCATTTGTCAGGATATCCTATTTTAACATTAATTTTTGCCAGTTTTTCAAGAGCTTTTTTCTTAGTTGCAGCGCTCATCCAATCCAGTTTTTCAATTCTGTTTTTCATTGCCTTTTTGATGTAATCAACCATTTCTTTAGCATTTTTCTTCGCTTCAGGTGAGAAATTTCTTTGAATATAAATCTTTCCAATTATTTCCCCAAGACTTCCATCTGTAAAGTTCAATGCTCTCTTTTCAAGCGTTTCCCTTTCCTTTTGTCCATTCAAATATTTTCCAAAAAACTTCAAAACTTCTAGCACCAAGCTCATCATTCAAAACTCCTGCCGCAGAACTAATTAAATTATATCTCATATAATCTTTAATTATGTCAATATTCTCATCATTTACAAAATTATCCAAATTTTTATAATAGTTCAACTCTGTTATTATTACTTTATCCGTTTTCACATTTAACTGTTTCAAATATTGAGCCAAGTCTACATTCTTAGACAATGTAGCTAAATCACTTACTTTTACTGGATTATTATACTTTTTAACATCGTGACGTTCTTCATTAGTCATTAAAGTATTTGCAATCCCCTTTTCAAAAGCAACTATCTTTTTAGCTCTTTCAAGAGTATTATCTTCTCCCAAATATTTCAACATGTCACTGACATATTTTGTATATTCCTCCAATATTGCCCTATTTTCCTTAGTATCCTTCTGGTAATAATCTCTTGACAATCCAATCCCTGCACTTCCTAAATATACCGCATTATTTTTAGAATTGTTAAGATCAGTGCCTATCCCCCATCCATAAAATTCAGAACTTCCATATTTTGTAACTTCTACATTGTATTTTTTTAAATCCTCAATATTTTGAATCCCGTTTATTTTTTCCAAATCCTTTTGAATAGGCGATAATCCTTCTTCATTTCTTTTTTTCATATCAGAATAACTGTCATAAAGTGTCAATACCTTTTTTTCATCCGCAGTCAGCGAAGTCTTCTTATTTTTTTAATTCCTTTATCAAATTACGTAAAAAAATCCTGATTTTTTTTCATTAAGTTCATAAAATGATCCCCAAGCCGGCTTCTGTACTCGGAATCTGTGTCTTCTCATCCCAATTTTCATTTACATATTTGTAAAAAAATCATCTTGAGATCTAGTTTTTTTGTACTAAGATTATCGAATAACTCCTTATCTTTTTTTCCTTCAAAAGTTTTTGCCTGCTGCTTTTTCATAAAAATCCCAGAATCCTGATCTTTTTTTTGAACAGTCTGCGCTGCTGTATTTCCAGTATTTTTGATATGATCTTTCCAATGAAAGTTTATTATTATCAACATTCTCATTTTTCTGCATAAATTAAATTAATGCTAGCTAAAAAAATAGCGAAACTATAAGTAATTTTTTTCATCCTTCATTCATTTCTTTATTTCAAAAGAAACTTATCCTTTCCTTTTTTTATTCTAACTTCTTTTTTTAAAAAAATAAAAAAACAATATTTTAAAGAAGTTTGGATATATTATACATTTTTTTCTTAAATTTATTTCAACAAATTTATACAAAAAAATAAATTTTTTTATTTTTATCTTAAATTTATTTTTTTCTAATGATAAATAAAAAAATAGCCTTAAATTAAATTTAAAGCCATTTTTTTGTCTTGATTATCCTAAAAATTAAAATGCTGGAATTACTCTACCATCATATTTTTTTCTTCAATATTTTTTTTAACTTTTTTTCACTTTTGCAATGCCTTTACAAGTTTTTTTCACTCTTTCATCATTTTGATTTTCTTTTTAAAAACAGTAACAACATTTACATAAGGAGAATCTTTTCCTTCTATTAAGATAATCTCATTTTTTGTAACTTTTGCATCAATTGCAAAATTTGAATTTATAATTGCTCCTGCAACTTCATCTAATCTTGGTGCAATTTGTTCATTTGACATTGTCACAATTTTTTTAAATTTTTAGGATTTTTGAACAATGTCAGCAGGTGTTGCTGATAAATTTTTTTATTGTCTTTTAATTTTTATGATTCCAGCTTTGTCAAGTAAGATTAATGCACGTCCTCCATTAGTAGGGTCGTTAGGAATTATTAAAGTATCTCCACTTTTCAAATCTTTAATATTTTTTATTTTTTTAGAATACAATGCCATTGGCTCTAAATGAATATTTCCAACTGCAACCATATCAATATGATTTTTCTTTCCAAAGTCTTCCATATATGGAACATGTTGGAAAAAGTTAGCATCTATACTTTTATCTGCAAGTGCCTTATTTGGCAAGATATAATCAGTATACGGAACAACTTCCAAGTCAATTCCTTCTTTTTTCAAATCATCCTTTACTAAATTTAATAAATCACCATGTGGTATTGGTGTTGCTCCCACTCTTAATTTTTGGCCTTTTCCACCACAAGATACGATAAACAGTGCTATCATCAGCACTAATGTAAACAATTTTTTCATTTTTATGCCTCCTAATTTTTTAATTTTTTTATTTTTATTTTATGCCCTTTTTCTTTTTTCAAGCAATGCCCTTACAATTCTATCTCCAATAAACTGAATAATTTGAACTAGAATAATTGTAACAACTGTTGCCTGCCACATCAATTCAGGATTATTTCTTTGAAATCCATCTATTACAGCGGCATTTCCAAGTCCACCTCCACCAATTGTACCAGCCATTGCAGAATATCCAATTAAACTGATTAATGTCAATGTAATTCCATGAACAAGCGACGGCAATGCTTCAGGTATCATAACTTTAAAAATTATTTCAGATGTTTTTGCTCCCATTGATTTGAAGCCTCAATAAGTCCTTCATCAACTTCCTTTAAAGCCCCTTCAATTATTCTTGCCACAAACGGTGCTGACCCCAATGACAGCGGCACAATAAACGAAACACTTCCAAATGAATATTTAAATATTAATTTTGAAAGCGGAATTAATAAAACTATCAAAATTATAAACGGTATAGATCTTGTTATATTTACAATAACTATATCCAGTATTTTATGTAAAGTTTTATTAGGTTTTATTCCTTTTTCATCAGAAGTGACAAGTAAAATTCCAATCGGAAGTCCGATAATTAATGCTACAATTGTTGAAAAAAACACCATATAAAAGGTTTCCCATAACGGCTGAGCCATATTTTGAAACTGAAAAAAACTTAATCCAATCAAATCCCATTATAACACCTCCGAATCTATTTTATTTTCTTTTTAGCCATTCAATAATATCTTTAGATTTCTCTTCACTTGCAGAAATTTCTATCAGTAAATTTCCCACGATAACATCGCCCACTTTATCAATAAATCCGCTTAAAATATTTACTTCAACATCATATTTACGGATAATTTTTGTAATATACGATTCATTTACCTGATCCTCATTATATTTTAGCCTTAACCGCAATTTTCCCATTATTTTCCTCACGATGTTTCTTTTCTTCTTCTGTGCGAAATTCTTCATGGGAAATATTTCCTACAAATTCTTTTGCTAAATCTGTTTTAGGATTCAGGAAAATCTCTTTTGTTTCCCCTTTTTCAATAATTTGACCATCCGACATAATTGCCGTTTTATTGCATATTTTTTTTATAACTTCCATCTGGTGAGTAATAAAAATTATCGTTATCCCAAATTTTTTATTTATATCCTTCAATAGTTCCAAAATAGAATTAGTAGTTCTTGGATCAAGTGCTGAAGTTGCCTCATCCGACAGCAATATTTTCGGATTATTAGCCAACGCCCTTGCAATCGCAACTCTTTGCTTTTGCCCTCCTGAAAGCTGTTCAGGGTAATTCAGTTTTTTATCTGAAAGTCCCACGATTTCCAGCAGCTCATCTACTCTTTTTTCAATATCCTTTTTTTTCCATTTTGAAATTTCCAACGGAAAAGCCACATTTTCCGCCACATTTCTTGAATTTAGCAAATTAAAGTGCTGAAAAATCATTCCCGTTTTTTTCCGATATTCACGCAGCATTTTCATATTAAATTTCAAAATATTTTTATCCTCATATCCAGTAACTGTATTATCTTTTTTGTCAACAATTTCCTGTTTTACCAAAATTTCTCCAGAAGTAGGCTCTTCCAACCTGTTAAGAAGTCTAATAAGTGTTGACTTCCCAGCTCCACTAAGCCCCATAATTCCATAAATATCGCCTTGTTCAATATCAAGGTTTACATTATTTACAGCTAATAATTCTTTACCGTTATTAAGCTGATATTTCTTAACCAAATTTTTTTATCTTAATAAAAACCCTCCATATTTCACCTCTTTTTTTATTTTTTTCATCTTAATTTCTCAAAAAGATTATATTATTTATCACTTTAAAAAGTCAACTTCTTTTTTTAATTAATTTCATAATTTAAGTTTTTAATAAAAAAATAAACATTATGATAAACTTAGTCACTCAAACTTTTTTTATATTATAGCATTTTTTTATTGTATATACAAGCCATATTTCAAATTTTTTTATACTAATTTCATATTTAATTTAAATATAAAAAAATAATATTTATATAATATATAATAAAAAGGGCATTATAATTTAGTTTCATAATACCCTAAAAATTAATGTTAAATTTTTATTTATTTGCATTCAGAAATTCCCTTACTCTTTGAGAAGACGGGTTTTCAAATATTTGCTTTGGAGTTCCTGTTTCCAGTATTTTCACCCTTTTTCCATAATAATTACTCTATCTGAAATTTCACGTACAAAGTTCATTTCGTGACTTACAATTAACATCGTTATTTTCTGACTTTTCAATTTTCTTATTATATCCAGCACCTCTTTTACAAGTTCTGGATCAAGTGCCGATGTAGGCTCGTCAAAAAGCATAATATCTGGCTTCAGTGCCAATGCTCTTGCTATTGCAACTCTTTGCTTCTGCCCTCCTGAAAGTTCATTTGGATAATTATTAATTTTTATCAGAAAGCCCCTACTAGACTCAACATTTCCTTTTTACGATACTTTCAGCCTTTTTTTCTGTATTCATATTCTTTACTAATTTTAAAGTTCTAACTATATTATTTCTAACTGACATGTGCGGAAATAAATTAAATGTCTGAAAAAAACCATTCCAGTTTTTTTAACAGCATTTCCTTTTTTTATTTTTTTATCTACATTTTTTTATCTGTTAAATTGTTTCCCTTCAATCAAAAATTTCTCCAGATGTTATCGACTCAAGATCTGCTATACATCGCAAGATCGTTGATTTTTCCACTTCCTGAAGGCCCTATTAATGAAACAACTTCTCCCCTGTCAATATGTAAATTTATATTTTTTTTAAAAATTACATTATCGCCATACTGTTTTTTTCAGATTTTTTTTACTTCTACTATTTTTTTCACTTTTCACGATTTATCTCCTAAATTTACATTACTTTAAATTTTTTTATTTAAATTTAATGTTTTTTTAATTTTCTAAATTCTAACTTTTATTTCTTTTTTTCAATATTTTTAAACAATCTGTCAATCGCAAAACTTAGTACAAGATAAATAATAATTGCACAGATATACGGCGTAATATTATAATAAATGTTAGCCAGCTCCTTTGTCCGTTTCATAACTTCAGTTACAGCCAGGACATATATAAGTGAAGTATCCTTTATAAGCGTAATCGCTTCATTTCCCAATGTTGGCAGCACTCTTCTTATTGCTTGAGGTAAAATGACATATATTATTTTCTGCCAATAACTGTAACCAAGCACTTTTGCTGCCTCATGCTGTCCTTTGTCAATACTTTCTATCCCGCTTCTCATAATTTCTACAAGATATGCCGCATAATTTATAATAAATGTAATGGTTGCCGCAGTATATGGCTCAAGCACGATTTTATATCCACCAATTTTCATAAGCGGAATTCCATAATAAACTACCATTAATTGCAACATTAAAGGTGTACCACGAAAAATCCAGGTATAAACCGAAATAAAGAATTTTACTATTTTATTTTTTCCTGTATATGCCAACGCTCCTAAAATTCCCAACGGGATGGAAAATATGATTGTAAGTATATACAGCATTATGATATTTGGTAATGTTTTTACCAGTTCAATAAATATTGTCAACGCTTGGTTCATTACTAATCTTTAAACCACTTAGAATAAATTTTTTGGTAAGTCCCGTCTGCTTTTAATTCCTCAATAGCCTTGTTTATTGCTTCTATCAACTTAGTGTTCCCTTTTTTAGCGGCAATTCCGTATTCTTCTTCTCCGTAATTATCGCTTAAAATACTGTAAAGCTCTTTTTTAGCTTGAGTTTCTTTCGTTTTTTTAGTATATTTTGCCAATACTTCATCAGCTATAATTGCATCAATTCTTCCCGGCATCAAGATCCATAAATGCCTGATCATACTGCGCATAAGTTTTAAATTCCTTAAATGTCTTGTCTTCACCTGATTTTTTAACAGCTTCTTCTCCACTGCTTTCACTTTGGCTTCCAACAATTTTCCCTTTTAAATCAGCCTTTGTCTTAATATTTGAACCTGTTTTTGTTATTATAAGCTGATGACTTGTCAAATATGGCTTTGTCATTTCAGTTTCTTTTTTTCTCTCATCTGTTATAGTAAGCCCATTCCAAATCAAGTCAATATTCCCACCATTTAAGTCAAGTATTTTAGAATCCCAGTTTATTGGCTTAAATTCAACTTGACTTCCTAACTTTTGAGCTACCGCCCTAGCCAAATCAATGTCAAATCCTACAATTTCACCTTTTTCATTTTTAAATCCCATTGGAACAAATGAATCATCAAGTCCAACTACAATTTTCTTAGGAATTCCATTAGCATTATTTTCTTCTTTCTTTTCCTCTTTCTGGACACTGCACATAAAAACGCTCAATGCCAGAACCATCAACAACAACATTTTTTTCATTTCAACTTTCCTCCTGCCTTTATTTAAACTAAAAATTTATTACTTTCTTTATAAAAATAAATTAATTCCTTTTCTAACTTTACCTTTTTATAATATACCATTTTTTTGGCTTTTTGTCAATAATTCTAATATATAAGTTTTATATAATTCAATATATTTTTATTAATGATTAAATTTTTTTCAATTAATCAATAAAAGTTAATTTTTTTACTTTTGTATCAGCAAAACATTAAAAAAACATTTTTCCAAATCAGTTTTAGCACTTAAAAATATTACTTGCACTTATCACTACATCCTGAATATTCTGATTTTTTACTCCTGTCAGCATTTTTTGCGTATTTTCAGACAACGCCTTTGAACTTTCCTTTATCTTTTTAAAATCTGATTCGCTTATATTTTCTTTTTTGGCATTTCTCAACTGTCATTCCTGCTATATTTTTATATGCCTTCTGCAGCTCATTATTAGCTTTTTCCAGGCCTTTTACTTCTTCTTCGTCAAAAATTCAAGTTATTTTTACTAAAAGCTGCTTCCTCAAATCCATTTGCCGAATTTACAAATTTTAGAATATTCAATGTAGCTGTTTTTCCATCCTTTTGTAACTGCGCTTCCATTTTTTTATTAATTGCTTCTGCAAATTCATGCAAAGAATTAGAAAATATTTTACTGTTTTCAAGCCGATTTCGCAAGACAACCTTATATTTATCATTTAATTCATCAACTCTTCCCAGTTTATCAGTTTTGTAATCTCCCTTTTCAAAATAGTCATTAATTTCCGTCAAAAACCTTTTTGCTCCTGAATTAAAGAATCAACTAAATTTTTGAGCATTTGTATCAATAGCTTCCATTTTTTTGGACTTTTTTTGCATTACATCGGTTATTTCTTTAATATAATTGCCTATTAAATTAATTGAACCATCAAGATTTACAATAGATATTATTTCGCCTGAAATATCTTTTATATTTCCATTCGCATCAGAAAAATTCATCTTTTTTTATTTCTGTAAAAATCATTCCACTCTTCTGAATTTGGCTCTTCACTTATTTTTTTAAATATTCACTGTATTTTTTTATTTCCTCATTGGAAATATCCTTTTTTTACATTTACTGCCTTCACTTTTTTTCTTTATCTTTACTATTTTTTTATTATCACAAGCCACAACAGCTAATAAAGCCGTCATTCCAATTAGAATGTATTTTTTTAATTTCATCGTTTTTTTACCTCCAAATTCCTTTATTTAAACCAATCCTGCAACTTTTTAAGATGTATAGCCAGCCTGTTAATGTAAATATGCTCATAATCGTTGTAACCATAACTGTTCCAGAAGTTACCGAGCCGTTATGCCCCATTCCTCTCGCCATTGTAAACGAAGTTGGAGTTGTCGGACTTCCCAACATTCCAAGCACTGCAACCAGTTTTTCATCCTCAAATCCCATTTTTACCGCTATTGGCAAGAATATCGCAGTAAGTATTATTAATTTAAATGAAGATGAAACTAGCACAACTTTTATTTTAGAAAAAACTTCCTTCACATCAAAACTCGCTCCAAGTGCCAGCAATCCAAGCGGAGTCGCAGCAGCCGCAAATGTCGAAATAGATTTTTTCATAATAACAGGCTGTGGAATTTTTAACATTGCCCAAATCATTCCAGCTAAAATTCCCAATATTAAGGGATTTTTAATAACTCCCTTTAACGTATTTTTCAAGACAACTCTGTTTAATTTTCCCTGTTCTGGGCGAAGCAGCATCAAAATCACAACTGAAGCTACATTATACAACGGAACCGCTCCAATTACCATAAGCGCCACAATCTTAGCCTCTCCATAAACATTCTGCACAAAGGCATAAGCAAGTAAAGCCGCACTGCTCCTAAAGCTGGCCTGAATAAATTCTCCACGAATTGACCTGTCCTTCAAAAAAATTGATGAAATACACATTATTAAAATTGAAAGAAATGTTGTAAAAAAGCAAAATAATAAATATTTCAAATCCCAAATTGCTGAAAAATCAGACAATGACAATTCCTTGAATAAAAGCGCAGGCAAAAGAGCCAAAAATACAAACCTGTTCATCTTATCTGCAAATTCCAAGTCTATTACTCCAACTCTTCTAAAAATATACCCAAGTATCATAAGTAAAAATACAGGCATAGTTGCATTTAAACAAAATATTAATTCTTTCATTTTCCTCCCTTATTAAATATTAAATTAGTCATTTAGATTTTGAAGTTCCTTTCTTTCAATTGCCTCGATCTTTGTGATTAAAAATACTGCTATTATTCAGTACTTACCACTTTGATACCTACAAATATTAAAAGTCAAAATGCATATAATCAGCTCTTGAAAATCCAGCTCCCCAAGTCCATCCTTTTTTAGAAAATGCTTTTACAACATCTCCGTCTGGAGTAATAGAATAAGGATTTATTCCTGGTTCCCATTTTTTACCTACTAAAACTTCTCCATCAGCACTTATCTGAGGATTTTCATCAGGATTTATATCTATTGCACGGCCAGTACTATGAAGGCTAGTTAGCCCATTAGATCGCCAATTATAGCCTCCTAATGATTTAATAGGAAATTTTTCTGGTCCATTGTATATTTCAGTAAATATACTTTTCACATCTTCTGCTAATAAATTTAATACTTGTACTTTTGCCTTGCTTGAAATCTTTTGCCCATTTTTTAATTTCCATATAGGAACCTCAACCCAAACCATATGTTTTACTGCAGTTTCGTGAGAAGGATTATCATAAACATCTTGTAATTCTGCATCAATTCTTTCATGATATTCAATATAATATTCCCACATAGGATCAACAACAATTTCTACTTGTGGAGTTTGAACATTTTCGCTTCTTGATTGACTATTATCTGGTATATTTTTTTATTTTTCTTGATTTCCTGGTTTAAATATACCTTGTATTTCATTATAAGCATAAAGTTTATTTCCTGTTGAGATTACACTTAAAATAGAGAATACTCCTATAAAAAGTTTTAATTTTTTTCAAATTCTATCATCTCCTTTTTTTATATTAGACATGTTCGATAACCTAATTTTTTTATTTTTTTACAAGGGAGCAAGACTTATACATCTTCTTGCCAAATATTTAAATGTTATAGCAATCGAAAGAAAAAAACTTCAAAAATCTGAATGACTGTTTTTTTAAAAAGCTTGAACTAATTTCAAAAAAATAAACAATTTATTTTTATAATTTTATCAATAACTCCCCCGCCGAGGCAAACCTCACCATCATAAGCAACCACAATTTGCCCTAATGTCACAGCCTTTTGCGGTTCATCAAATATCACTTCATATTCATTTTCATCAAGTTTTATTAATTACAGCTTTTGTATCCTTTTGTCTATATCTGAATTTCACAGTACATTCCAATGGAAACTGAACTTCATTTATAAAGTTAAAATCTGTTGCAATTAAACCTTTTGAATAAAGCACTGAATTATCCCCTTGCGTTACAATCAATTCATTTTTTTCCAAATCCTTATCCACAACAAACCAAGGCTCTCCAGTCCCTTCCTTCGTATTCCCGATTCCAATTCCCTTTCTTTGTCCAATTGTGTAATACATAAGTCCATTATGATGTCCTAGCACTTTTCCTTGCGTATTTACAATATTTCCACCCTTTTGCAGGCAAATATTGGGATAAAAATTTATTAAAATCACGTTCTCCAATAAAGCAAATTCCTGTACTGTCCTTCTTCTTAGCCGTTGCCAAATTATATTTTTCAGCAATCTCACGAATTTGAGGCTTTGTATATTCTCCCAATGGAAACAGCACCTTTTCCAATTGTTCCTGACTTAATTGACAAAGAAAATAAGTTTGGTCTTTATTGTCATCAACTCCTCTTAACATAGTCGACTTTATTCTTTTCCCATTTTCATCTTCCACTTCCTCATGAATAATTCTTGCATAATGCCCTGTCGCCACATAGTCTGCCCCAAGTTTCATCGCATAATCTAAAAATGCACGGAATTTAATTTCCTTGTTACACATCACATCAGGATTCGGAGTTCTCCCTCTTTTATATTCATCAAGAAAATAAGTAAAAACCTTATCCCAATATTCCTTTACAAAATTTACCGAATAATAGGGTATTTCCAATTGTTCAGCCACAGCAATTACATCCTTATAATCCTCTTCTGCCATGCAGACCCCATTTTCATCCTTTTCTTCCCAATTTTTCATAAAAACGCCAATCACATCATATCCTTGTTCTTTTAATAAAATTGCCGCAACAGAAGAATCCACTCCACCCGACATTCCTAATACAACTCTTTTTCTTTTTTCCATAAAAATTCCTTCTCCTTTCCCTCTTTTCATAATTCTTCGACTTCTTTCACTACTTAATCGCTTTATAAAAATAAGTATACCACAATATCCATTAACAGACAAGAAAATATATTTGAATAATTATTTCCTTAACTTTTTGGTTCGCGATTAACTACTTAATCTCTTTAATACCAGATTATTTTAATAAATAAAAAAACGGAAATTAATTATAGTTTTCAAAACAAATTCCGTTTTTTTACTTTCTAAATCAGACTTTTTTTAAAAATTCACTTATTCTAAAAAGAATCTAAATTTATTTTATTTTTTTATAATTTCCTGAACATCAGATACTTTCACATCTTCATTAATTCCAGTTTCACCTTTCACTTCACCAAATCCCCATTTACAGTAAACAATATCAACTCCAGCATTTTTAGCAGTATTTACATCCACAAGCATATCCCCGACAAATAATATTCTATCTTTTGGAACATCCAAATTTTGTGCCATTCTGTCAACATTATAAGGATTCGGCTTATTCGGATACTCCTTTTCATTCGATCCAAATATCCCATCAAATCTCCATTTCGACAATTTTTTTTCAACAGCAGACAAAGCCGTTTCATGATCCTTATTCGTCACAATCCCTTTTTTTATATTATTTTCTGTCAAAAAATCCAGCAATTCAGGTATTCCTTCATAAGGCTCAACACCATAGTCAAAGTAAATATCATAATATTTTCTTATAACTTTTTCCATTTCCTCATTCGTTACATCCGTATACTTCTCTTTTCCCAAAATATTCCGAGCCAACCCTGAAACTCCACCACCAACAAATTTCACACACTCATCAATAGAATACTGCTTTTTTCCAAGTTCTTCCATCGCTGAATTTACAGTCTTTGTAATAGATTTTGACGTATCCAGAAGCGTCCCGTCCAAATCAAATATAACTAAATCATATTTCATAAATTTTTATTCACTCCTTCCCCAATTTGCTTTATTTTTTTACGCTTCAGGCTCAATAACATTCCCATCATCATCAATCGGATTCCCGTCATCATCCACTCTAACAACCTTAATACTGTCCAAATGCCCTCTCACACTTTCCTTAAATTTTTTTCAATATACATTTTTCTATATTTTTTTCACGCTCTTTCTTCTCTTCCTCCGTCAACTCTCTCTCACGTGCTAATTTTTGAAAATTCATTTATTTTTTTATAATGTCTTCCATTTTTTTAAATCTTCCTTTCTAA